>Ga0129306_1003055_pt1 | contig 13345 bp, 11 predicted proteins | sample P827metagenome_FD_94438 | JGI IMG/M metagenome (GOLD analysis project Ga0129306, IMG submission 94438) | Capybara group fecal microbial communities from Wisconsin, USA - P827 metagenome | ecosystem: Host-associated > Mammals > Digestive system > Large intestine > Fecal | place: USA: Wisconsin...
AATTAAAGATTTGTATAATAGGACAAGGTCTATGTAAAAATGAGATAAAATCTTTGTTCAGAGAAAAATATAAAATAAAAAAGATATAAATATTTTTTAAGGAGTAATGATAATGGATTATGATGTGAACTTTAAATGTGTTTTAGATACAGGAGAAGAGATACCTAAAGAAGCAGTAAAAATGGCAGGAGTAAAATTTCCTGATGTACATAAAAATGCAAAAGATATGGCAGTACTTTCTAAGAGTATAAGAGAATATAATGAGGATCTTTTTTCTATAGTACCTTTTTGTATGACAGTGGAAGCGGAAGCATTAGGAGGGGAAATAAATTTAGGAGATGAAAAGGCTGGCCCTAGAGTTTCAACTTATACTTTTAAAAGTATTGAGGATATTAAGGGATTAAAGGAAATAGATTTTGAAACTAAAAGAATGGGAGAGGTTTTAAAATCTGTTGAGATATTAAAGAAAGAAGGAGAAACTGTAATAATGGATGTACAGGGACCTTTTACTATAATAAGTTCTTTAATTGATCCAAGAATTTTTTATAAGGCAGTAAGAAAAAATAAAGATGAAGTAGAAAGACTTATGGAAATAGTAGAAAAGAGCTCAGTGGAATTTATAAAGGAAGGAGTAAAAAGAGGAGTAGATATAATATCCTTTGGAGATTCTGCTGGAACTTTAGATATATTAGGACCAAAAATGTATAAAGAATTAGGTGGAAAATATACCTACAATGTTTTAAAAGAAGCTAAAAATTACCTAGAAGATTCTATAATTCATCTTTGTGGTATAACTTCATCTTCATTAGATAGAGCAGGATTTATAAAGTCAAATCCTATAGAAGTACCAGAAGGAATCACTTATGGTCAGGCACTAAACTATATTATAAAAGAAAATAAAGATGTAAAAATATTAGGTCATAATTGTTTAAGAAAGACCGCTAAACCAATGAACAAATCCGTAGTTTGGGAAATAAAATTATAATTATAATAAAAATATTAAGGAGGAAAAGTAAATGAGTAATGTATCAGAAGAATTAATAAAAAAATTATCAGAATCAGTAGTAGAAATGGAAGAAGAGGAAACAGTAGAACTAGCTAAGGAATGTATAGAAAAAGATATTAGTGCCTATGAAGCTATAGATAAGGGCCTTGCCAATGGGATGAATAGAGCAGGTGAACTATATGAAGAAGGAGAATATTATATTCCAGAATTATTGATGTGTTCTGATGCCATGTACTCAGGATTAGAAATTTTAAAACCCCATTTAAAGAAGAATGATTTAGGGAAAAAGCATAAAATAGTTATAGGAGTAATACAAGGAGATACCCATGACATAGGGAAAAATTTAGTTAAAATAATGATGGAAACAGAAGGATTTGAAGTGGTGGACTTAGGAAGAGACGTGCCACCAAGAGATTTCGTAGATAAAGCTAAAGAAATAGAAGCAGATATAATTTGTATGTCTACCCTTATGACTACAACTATGGATGGTATGGAAGAAGTTATAAAATTATTAAAAGAAGAAGGAATAAGAGAAAAAGTAACGGTAATGATAGGAGGAGGTCCTATATCTCAAAATTTTGCAGATAAGATAGGAGCGGATGTGTATACAACAGATGCTTCAAAAGCAGCAAAATATGCTAAAAAAATAATAGCAGAAAAAGTTAAATGTTAGTAAAAATTATACTTAGAACAATAAATAAGTTTTTATAGAATATATTTAATTAATGTAAGGAAAATTTAAAACATACGAGGTGCAGCAAATGTTAACACCAAAAGAAAGATTAAATTTAGTATTGAAAAGTAAAGAGGTAGATAGGCCTCCCTGCATATGTCCAGGCGGAATGATGAATATGATAATAGAAGATTTAATGGATATAAGCGGATTTAAATGGCCAGAAGCTCATGTGAATCCAGAGATTATGGCTAATTTAGCTATATCAATGTATGAACAGGGAGGATTTGAAAACTTTGGAGTACCTTTCTGTATGACCATAGAAGCAGAAGCTATGGGAGCTACAGTGGATTTAGGAGATAAAACTACTGAACCTAGAGTTATAAAGTATCCCATAGAATCCGTAGAGCAGTGGAGACAATTAAAAAAAGTAAATTTAAATGAGGGAAGAGAAAAAGTAGTTTTAGATGCTATAAAAATTATAAAAGATAGAAATTTACCAGTACCCATAATGGCAAATTTAACAGGACCTATAAGTGTAGCATCATCTTTAATGGAGCCTATGTATTTTTATAAAGAATTAGTTAGAAAAAAAGATGAAGCTCATAAATTTATAAATTTTGTAACAGAAAATTTAATAGAATTTGGAAAAGCTCAACTTTTAGCAGGAGCTAATGTTATAACTATATCAGATCCAAGCGGTACAGGAGAAATTCTGGGACCAAGATTGTTTAAAGAATTTGTAATACCTTATCTAAATAGAATAGTAGATGAACTTAAAGACTACACAGATGGAACAATAATACATATCTGTGGAAGATTAAAAAGTATATACAAAGAATTAAATGATTTGCATAGTGATGTGGTAAGTTTTGATTCTATAAGTAGTGTAACTCAAGTTCTTAAGAATGTACAAAATAAAGCTGTAATGGGAAATGTAAGTACATTAACTATACAAAATAGTACGAAAGAAGAGGTAGAAAAACTAGCTAATGCTTGCATGAATTTAGGAGTGGATATACTATCACCAGCCTGTGGCATAGGAACCAAAAGTCCTATAGAAAATGTAAGGGCAATGGTAGATGCAGCTAAAAAAAGAAACGTAAAATAAGGAAATTACGACTTAGAGGGAAGTTATACTACCCATGGTTTAAAAAAGGGATATGTGGCTAGAAAGGCAACTCACTTCAATAAGAGATTCTAACTTGTTTTTTCTTAAAATATATGGTTCCAAATTATAACTCGCTGAACACTCAGACAATAATTTGGAACATACATATATTTTGAAAAAACAACTAAGAATCTCTAATCTTGTTCAAATGCCTTTTACACCACATATCCCTATTTTTTAAACCACGGGAAGCTAGAATAACTCTTTAAAAATAATTTCCTATGTGGTAAAGAGGTACAAAAGGAAGATTTTACTCCACTACGTTCTGTAAAATACACAATTATATTTTCCTTTTTAAGATATTTATACATTATACGTATATAAAAAATTTTTAGTTATTTATATTTTTTCAAATAAGGACTTAAAAAAAATTTTCGATAGAAAATTAATGCGGTAGCATGTCAAAGAACTATATTTTTCATAATGTTTATATGAATTAAATTTACACCTAAATCTATTTGCGTTAGTAAACAAATTCAATATAATAAAAAATTCTCATTATAGCTATCTATTGACTAAAAGTATTTCTTGTTTTAGTACCTTTAAAGGTTGGTATAATAATTTCCTACTGAAAGAAAAATAGTGGAGAATATATAATTTAAAAAGTCATACTCTGTATTCTGTTTAGTTTCTTTTGCACTTTAATAAGAGTGTTATACGAATTTTTTATAGGAAAATATTCATCTATTAGAATTTTATATAATTGTAGAAAATTTATTATTCCAATGCTAAAATACAAAAATGGAAGGAACAATGGCGAATTTAGTATTATATTAAATTAAAAAAATAAAAATTCTACTTTAAAATATAAATATATTAAAAATAAATATAAAATAAGTAAAAAAAGAATAGAAATTTAATATATAAAATTTGAAAGAAAGGTATGTTAACCATGGATACTTTTAAAGATGAAATGACCGCAAAGGAAAGATCAGAAGCTTATTTTAAAGGAGAAGAAGTAGATAGATTGCCCTGTGCTATTATGTTTGAGGAAACAGCTGCGGTATATGCGGGTATAAGTACTAAGGAATATTATTTTGATGCGGATAAAATGCTACAGGCAGAAAAATTTAAAGTAAGAGAGCTAGGAGCAGAAAGTGCAGGAATTAATGTAACCTTAAGAGGTATGGGAGAAGCTCTTGGTAGTAAGATGGGTTATCCTAGTGATAGAGCCTCCTATTTAATTGATCCAGTATTAAAGGATTATAAAATGTTAGATAATATGGAGGTAGTAAATCCTTATAAGGATGGAAGGTTACCAATAATATTAAAAGCATTAGGTAAAATAAAAAAAGAGTTAGGTAATGAAGTAAATATAGGTAGTGGGGTTTCAGGACCTATTAGCGCAGCTTCTGCAGTTAGGGGAACAAATAACCTTATGAGGGATTTTGTTAAGAATAAAGAAGGTATACATAAATTATTAGATTTTATGACTGAATGTAATTTAGCTTTTATTAAGGCAGCCTATGAGGAATATGGATTAGTATGTGGCATAGGTGATCCTTTGTCCTGCGGTAATTTAATAAGTGGTAAACAGTTTGAAAAATTTGTGGAGCCTTATCTTAGAAAAACCATAGATGGAATATATAAGATAACAGGTAAAAAACCATCTTTGCATATATGTGGAAAAACAAAGCATATATGGAATAATTTGAGTAGAATGAATATATCAACTTTCAGTGTGGATAATTGTGAGGATATAGGGGAACTTAAAGATTTGCTAGGGGATAAAGTATGTATAGTAGGAAATGTGGATCCTGTTTCTGTCATAAGGAATGGAACTGTAGAAGATGTATACAATACTGTTAAACTATGCATAGAAAAGGCTGCGGACAGCCCTAAAGGATATGTAGTTGGATCTGGTTGTGATATACCTGGTGGAGCTCCAGTGGAGAATATAAGGGCTATGATAGAAGCCACTAAAAAGTATAGTAAGGGTATTAGAATAGGTAGAGGAATTTAACTTAAGAGGAGATGTAATATTAATGATAGAAATATCAAATTTACAAAAATTTTATGGTGATACAGAAGTTTTACGTGATATAAATGTGGAAATAGATAAGGGAGATATATATGGCCTTTTAGGAGTTAGTGGAGCAGGAAAATCTACGCTTTTAAGATGTATAAATGGACTTGAATCTTATGAAGCTGGAAGTCTGAAAGTAAATGATGTAGAAGTAAAAAAATTAAATGAAAAAGAACTTAGAGCCTTTAGAAAAAATATAGGAATGATATTTCAACAGTTTTCTTTACTTGAAAGAAAAACTGTATATGAAAATGTAGCATTACCTATGGAGTGTTGGGGATATAAAAAGCAAGATATAGATAAAAAAGTAAAGGAATTATTGGAATTAGTAGAATTAGGAGATAAGATAAAGTCTAAACCTAGAGAATTAAGTGGTGGACAAAAACAAAGAGTTGCTATAGCAAGAGCTCTTACCTTAGATCCACAAATATTATTATGTGATGAAGCTACATCAGCTTTAGATCCTAGTATAACAAATTCTATTTTAGAATTGCTTAAGAAGATAAATAAAGAATTAGGTATAACTATTGTAGTAGTTACTCATCAAATGGATGTAGTAAAGCAGGTGTGTAATAAAATGGCCATATTAAGTAAGGGCAATTTAGAGGCAAAAGGAAAAGTAGAGGATATTTTCTTGGACAAGCCTAAAGTTTTAGAAGAACTCTTAGGGGAATTAAAAGACAATGTAATACCAAAAAAAGGGATAAATATAGAAATAATAGAAAGAGAGAACATTCAAAAGGGTTCCCTTTTATCTAGTTTGGCTATAGATACAAAGGTTAAATATTCTTTAATATGGGGTGGAACAGATAAGTATAGAGACAAAATATTAGGGTCTTTTATTATAAATATAAAAAATGATGATAAATCAAAGATTATAAATTACTTAAATGAAAAGCATATTGAGTGGAGGGAAGTATAGAGTGAATGAGATTACAACTTTGATGAAACAAATAATTCTTCCTAGTTTATGGGAAACCATATATATGATAATAATAGCAACTATTTTATCTGCTGTAATTGGGTTTATATTAGCTATAGTATTAGTAGTAACAGATGAAAAAGGCATTAAGCCAAATAAAATAATTTATGGTATATTAAGTGCCATAATTAATGTATTAAGATCAGTACCCTTTATTATTCTTGCAGTAGCTATAATACCTTTTACAAGAAGTGTTGTAGGAACATCCATAGGAAAGGATGCAGCCATAGTTCCCTTAATTATAGCTTCAGCACCCTTTATAGCCAGATTAATAGAAAGTAGTTTAAAGGAAGTAAATCCAAGTTTAATAGAAGCAGCTAAATCCTTTGGAGCTTCAAATATTCAAATAATATTTAAAGTAATGGTAAAGGAAGCTATTCCATCTATAAATTTAAATTTAACTTTAGCTACAATAACAATATTAGGATTAACAGCTATGGCAGGAGCAGTAGGAGCTGGAGGCTTGGGAGCCGTTGGACTTACTTATGGGTACCAAAGTTTTAATGATACTATAATGTATACCACTTTAGTTTTATTAGTAATAATAGTTGGGATTATACAATTTATGGGAAATATTATATATAAAAAATTAAAATAAATACATAATAATCTATTTAAAAAAATTTAAAGCTATAGTTAACTTAACTATATTTTTAAATAAATATATACATAGAAAGTAACAGTCCATATAATTTAATAAATTTTACATATTTAAGGAGGATTTAAAAATGAAAGGGAAGAAAATAGTCAGTATTTTAGCAGCTATAACATTAACATTGGGAATGGTAGCCTGTGGAAACAGTTCATCTAAAGATAAGGAAAAAGCCACTGAAACATCAGGAGATAAAAAGGTAATAACTATAGGAACATCAGTTATATCAAAGGATGTTTTAGAGGAAGCTCAAAAAGTATTTAACAAAAAAAGTAGCAAATATGAAATGAAAGTAAAAGTATTTGATGATGCAATAACACCTAATATGGCAGTTAATGATGGAAGTATAGATGGTAACTTTTATCAATATCAAGATTATATGGACAATTTCAACAAGGATAGAGGAACAAAATTAAAAGCATATGGTAAGCCAGTTTTTGCATTCCAAATAGGATTATATTCTAATAAAATTAAGAAAATAAATGATATTAAGGATAAAATGACTGTTGCAGTATCTAATGATAATACTAATAGAGCTTTAGCATTAAAATTATTAGATAAAGAAGGAATAATTAAACTTAAAAAAGGTGTAGAAGTACCAAACACTTTAGATATTGTTGAAAATAAACATAATTTAAAATTTGTCGAAATGGAAAGATTAAATTTAGCAAATGCATTAAACGATACTGATATGGCTATAGTTATGGCGGATGTTATGCTTAAAGCGGGTAAGGATTCAGAAAAAGCTTTAGCTTTTGCTCAAGAAGAGGGTATTGTCTTAGTACTTAAAGAAGACAAAGAATGGGCAAAGGAAGTAGAAGAAGCTTTAACTAGCAATGAGGTTAAAACATTTATAAAAGAGAAAACAAAGGGAACAAAAACCCCTTTATTCTAGGCTAAATATTTTAGGATAATCACAATTCCTATTGTTAAATACAAAGATACCTCTGAACTGTTATAGTTTAGACGTATCTTATTTTTAGTGTATTTTAAAGTTATTTTTATCTTTTATGATAAATTTATATTAAGAAAAAAGTGTATAACTTGTTAAAAGTAAAACTATTTTTATAGTCTAAAATAGCAAAAATTATGTAATTAAATGATTCTTAAATATTAGAATTTTCAACTCTCTCATCATTTTTATATTCACCAATGAAAATTTCACCATTAGAGTGAATGTACATACCTTTTCCATGTCTTAAATCATTTACCCATTGACCAATATATTTATCTCCATGGTTGCAAACATAAACTCCATGTCCATGACGAAAATCACAAATCCAATCACCAGTATAAACATCACCATCGGACCAAGTATAAATACCCTGACCGGATTTTAAATCATTTTCCCAATATCCAACATAACTTTCTCCATCAGGCCAAGTATATATGCCATATCCATGTTTTTCATCATCTTTCCAACTACCAGTATATTTTTCACCAGAAGCCCAAATTAAAACACCTTCACCATGCATCATGTTTTCTTTCCAGTAACCTACATATTTAGTTCCGTTAGTGTAAGTATATGTACCAAAACCATGCATTTTCCCATCTTTTCTCTCACCTTCATATACTCCACTATGACTATGATGATGTTCATTAGAAATAACAGCTTCAGATGCTGTAGCTTTAACACATATAACATTCAATTCATGATTTTTAGGATTTTCTATTTTAAATTTATTCATATTATATACCTTACCTTTCTAATATTAGTTATATTTATCTAATTTTTCAATATATTTATATAAATGATTTTTCATTTCATTTAATAATGAATAGCAAGTATAAAATATTATATCATAAAATACTGAAAACAAGATACTAAAAATCAATAATTTTATTGATTTTTTAGTATCTGAAAATCTTATTTAATATATTCTGTATGTTTGTTTTAAGAAGCTATTTTATTTTAATAAGTAAGTAAAAATTAAGTTCATTAATATTAATATAATTTAAGATTTTTGTATATGAAAACAGGCTAATCATAATCATAATTTCTAATATTGGGTACAATAAATAAATTTTAACAATAGAATCTTTTAAAAAATAGAGGAAGAGTTAATATATTTAAAGTAATATATAAGAGATAGTTAAAAAATCTGTTTTAACTCCTTTGCTGAAAGTTCAACATTAAATCAAACTATGCTAATATAATAATATAGAATTGAAATAAAACAGGGGGAACTTTTATGAAAAGTTTATTTGATAAAACCTGCATAAAAACAATGGAACTTAAAAATAGATTTGTTCGTTCAGCCACCTGGGAGGGCATGGCCACAGAAGAAGGACATATCACGGAGAGATTACTTAATTTATATGAAGAATTAGCAAAGGGTGGAGTTGGATTAATAATAACTAGTTACACTACTATATTTGATTATGATAAGCCAAGTCTTAGAATCCTTGGAATTTATGATGATAGCTTTATTAAAGAACATAAGCTTTTGACAGATATAATTCATAAATATGGAGCTAAAGTATTAATGCAAATAGTCTTAGGAGAAAATTATATTAATAATGAAACCGGTAGTGAATTTTACGGATTAAGTGAAAATATGCCAGAAGATGATATAAAGGCTATAGTAAAATCTTTTGCTGAGGCAGCTAAAAGGGCTAAAGAGTCAGGTTTTGATGGAATTCAAATTCATGGAGCACATGGATATTTTTTAAGTAGAACATTAAGTCCTCTTTTTAATAAAAGAAAGGATAAATACGGTGGTTCAGTGGAAAAGAGAGGTGCATTAATACTAGAAGTTTATGATAAGATAAGAAAAACAGTAGGAGAGGATTTTCATATATCCATAAAAATTAATTGTTCTGATTTTGAAGAAGGAGGAGCAACCTTTAAGGAATGTGAATTTGTTTGCAGGGAACTTTCTAAGAAAGGTATAGATTCTATAGAAATCAGCGGTGGAGGAACAATTTGGACAGAAACTAATAAAAAGGAATCTATATATAAAGAGTATGCTTCCAAAATAGCAGAACAAGTAGATACTCCTATAATTTTAGTTGGTATGAATAGAAGTTATAATAATATGGATCAAATATTAAACAATAGTAAGATAGAATATTTTTCAATGGCTAGACCTTTTATAAGGGAACCAGATTTAATAAATAAATTTGAAAAAGATGAAAATAGAAAAGCTAAATGTATATCCTGTGGGAAATGTTATGGTGAAAATGGAATAAGATGTATATTTAATATGTAAAATAAATATAAGGATGGAGAATTCAAGTGAAATTCTTCATCCTTTATTTATGTAAACATTATTTTAAAACATAGCAAATTAATATTTTAAAAACTAAAGGGTGATAATTACTAAAGTATTAAACAAATACTATAAAAAATTGATATTTTATTAAAAAATATATTGACTTAATGATAAAATTACGATAATATCTAATATATAATTAATAAATTGATTTTGGATATAATAATCATAATGTTAGTACTAATAGGTAATTATTTAATCCTAGATATAAGACTATAGGGTTTATGTAAAATAATTTTGAAGAAAGTTTTAGGAGGGAAACATATGATAAAATTTAAAGATAGATTAATGATACCTGAAGGATATGAATCCACATTAGGAATAAGAGAAACAGAGGTTGCAATAAAAAAGGTTAAAGATTTTTTTGAAAGAACTTTAGCAGAAAAGTTGAACCTTACAAGAGTTTCAGCACCTTTATTTGTAAGAAAAAATACAGGTATGAATGATAACTTAAATGGAGTAGAAAGACCAGTAGCTTTTGATATGAAAGATCTAAAGGAAGAAATGATAGAAATAGTACATTCTTTAGCTAAGTGGAAAAGAATGGCTTTACACAGATATGATTTTAAAGTTGGTGAAGGTCTTTATACAGATATGAATGCCATAAGAAGAGATGAGGATTTAGATAACCTTCATTCTATATATGTGGATCAATGGGATTGGGAAAAAGTTATTAAAAAAGAAGATAGAAACAAAGAAACTTTAAAGTCTATAGTTAACAAAATATATAGTGTATTTAAGGAAACAGAGAGAGAGATTTGTAGCCAATATGAGGGATTCAATGAAATATTACCAGAGGAAATATGTTTTATAACTTCTCAAGAACTCGAAGATACTTATCCGGATTTAGATTCAAAGGAAAGAGAAGATGCTATAACTAAAGAAAAGGGAGCAGTATTTTTAATGGAAATAGGGGGAGTTTTAGCCTCAGGAGAAAAGCATGATGGAAGAGCTCCAGATTATGATGACTGGACATTGAACGGAGATATATTATTTTGGAATCCAGTATTAGAAAGAGCCTTTGAATTATCTTCTATGGGTATAAGAGTAGATGAAGAATCTCTAGAAAAACAACTTAAAATAGCAGGTTGTGAAGATAGAAAAAATCTAGAATTTCATAGATTGCTTTTAGAGGGTAAATTGCCATATACCGTTGGTGGTGGAATTGGACAGTCAAGAATATGTATGTATTTTTTAAGAAAAGCACATATAGGGGAAGTTCAAGCATCCATATGGCCAGATTTAATGATAGAGGATTGTGAAAAAGCAAAAATCAACTTGCTATAGTATAACAATAGAATAAATTAAGTAATTATTAAATGATTCTAAGGTTTAGATGGAGTTCTATTATGAAAAATAGCTCTCCATCTTTATTTTATAATATTATAAAATATTTGGATCAATTTTATTAGGATTTTCTTTATAATGATTTAATTTATTAATAGCAGGCCCTTCAATAATATCACCTTCATAGCTAAATCTAGAGCCATGACAAGGGCAATCCCAAGATTTTTCTGCATCATTCCACTTGAGTTCGCAACCTAGGTGAGTACAAGTATTATCTACTAAATGAATAGTATCGGCATTATCTTTATAAGCTCCATACTTTCGTCCATCAATTGTAACAACTTTTCCTTCGTCATTATTAAGGTCTAATGTATTAGGTGCACCTTGTAGCTTACCTTTAACAAGTTCTTTGGCTACATCTATATTTAAAGTAAATAAGTTTTTAATGGAACTGGAGGTCATAGGTCTTGATGGATTATATAAATCCTTCCAGGAATTTTCTTTATTAGTAATGAGATCCTTTAGTAATATTGCAGCAGCAGTACCATTTGTCATTCCCCATTCTCCAAAACCCGTAGCTACATAAATATTTTTAGTAGAAGAGGTTAAATGTCCTATGTAAGGCACTCCATCTAAAGTCATGTAATCTTGAGTTGACCAATAGTATAATATATTATCTATACTAAAAGTTTTTTCTGCAAAGGACTTTAAATTTTTATAATGAGTTAACGTATTTTCTCCATGAGCTGTCTTATGGCCCTCGCCGCCTACAAGAACAATTTTGCTGCCCTTATAATTTTGACAACGAAGAGAGCGTCCAGGTTCTTCAGCATTTATAAACACACCTTTGGGAAAGTCTTCCTTTGTTTCTACAGCTAAAACATAAGATTTTTTTGGAGAAAGTCTTGCAAAGTATAATCCTAAAGCATCATAGCAAGGAAAGTGTGAAGCTACAATAATTTTCGAAGAAGATATTTTCTTCTCATTATCAGTAGTACATACGCAGCTATTATCGCTATCAATGTCTACTATTTTTGTATTTTCAAATATATGACTTCCATCTCCAGGTATTTTATTGGCTAGGTCTAATAAATATTTTCGTGGATGAAATTGAGCTTGATTTTCAAAACATAAAGCAGCTTTTACAGGCAAAGAAATAGGAATACTATCTAAAAATTTTGCTTTTAATCCTAAGCTTAAAGCTGCCTCTGCTTCTTTTTTTATTGAAGATACAAAGTTTTCATCTTCAGTATAAATATAAGCAGGGAGTCTGTGAAAATCACAGTCTATAGAATATTCATTAACTATATTCTCTATGAAATTTATTGCAAATTCATTGGCATCTGCATACTTTTGTGCTTTTTCTATTCCCATTTCAGTAATTAACTTATCGTATATTAAATGATGTTGAGAGGTTATTTTGGCCGTAGTATGGCCAGAAGTACCTTGGCATATTTTATCTGCATCTATCAGTGCAACTTTAAAACCTTCTTTTTTTAGAAGAAGAGAAGTAGTAATTCCTACTATACCAGCACCGATAACAGTTATATCCACAGTGATATCTTCATTTAAAACAGGATAGTCTGTTTCTGGAGTAGAGTCTAACCAATAAGATTTAAAAACCCCTTCGAAATTTTCACAGGTATTACATGATTTGTTCATTAATATCTATCCTTTCTTTAACTCGTAATATATAGATTTCAATATATATGTTAGCTTTTGTAATTAATAAAGAAATATTCTAAGACTTAATTTAATAATGGTAACTTCTTTAAAGTGAAAAGGAGCAGAAAGTTCTAAAATTTTTAGTTAAGATAATTTAAAAAAAGAGGAAAACATTCAAAATTTTTTAAGTTTGAATTTAACTAAAAAGAAAGAGCTGTCTCCTATTTTTGAGATTTAATATAGTTAAAAAGAATGAATTATACCCTATTTTTACAGAATAATTCTACTAAAATATGATATAATCATTAAATGAATAATTAAAACGAATAAATTATAGTGATGGTGAGAAAATGAGCAAATTATTATTAGCAGAAAAGCCCTCTGTAGCTAGAAATATAGGAGAGGCACTAGGGTGTAAAACTAGGGAAAACGGATACTTAGAAGGTAATGGATATATAGTTACCTGGGCCTTTGGTCATTTATTAACCTTATATGATTGCAAGGATTACGATCCTAAATTAGCTCTTTGGAGTTTTGAAAATTTTCCATATATACCTAAAGAGTTTAAATATAAAATAAAAAATGATGGTAAGAATAGAAATGTGGTA
>Ga0129306_1003057_pt1 | contig 13340 bp, 8 predicted proteins | sample P827metagenome_FD_94438 | JGI IMG/M metagenome (GOLD analysis project Ga0129306, IMG submission 94438) | Capybara group fecal microbial communities from Wisconsin, USA - P827 metagenome | ecosystem: Host-associated > Mammals > Digestive system > Large intestine > Fecal | place: USA: Wisconsin...
ATGGAGACCTTCATCCCCGAAAAAGACCGGATCGCGGTGTTCGACCTCGACGGCACGCTCTTCTGCGAGACCGATCCGAACTACTTCGACTACACGCTTCTGAAATACCGCGTGCTCGAAGACCCGGACTACAAGGACAAGGCGTCCGACTTTGAAAAGGAAGTCGCGAACAAGATCAAGGAACAGAACGAGACCGGCGCGTCCTTCTCCGGGCTCGAGGTGGGCCACGGCAAGGCCGTCGCGTCCGCGTTCGCCGGGATGACGGTCGACGAATTCAACGCGTACATCCAAGAATTCAAGAAGCAGGACATGCCCTCCTATGACGGCATGAAGCGCGGAGAGGGCTTCTACCAGCCGATGGTTGAAGTCGTCGAATATCTCCAGCTGAACGGATTCACCGTCTACGTCGTCTCGGGCACGGACCGCCTGATCGTCCGCGGTATCCTGTACGACAACGTCCTCGACATCCCGAACCGGCAGATCATCGGCTCCGACGAGCTGCTGGTCTCCTCGAACCAGGGCGATACCGACGGGCTGAACTATGTCTTCACGGAAGGCGACAAGCTGGTCCTCGGCGGCGAATTCCTCATCAAGAATCTGAAAATGAACAAGGTCTCCGTCATCATGCAGGAGATCGGACAGCAGCCGGTGCTCTCCTTCGGCAACTCGACGGGCGACTCGAGCATGGCGGAATACGTCACGAGCGGCAACAAGTACCCGTCGCTGGCGTTCATGCTCTGCTGCGACGACACGGTGAGAGAGAACGGCTCCGAATCGAAGGCCGAGAAGATGTTCGGGCTCTGCGAAGAATTCGACTGGGTCCCGATCTCGATGAAGAACGACTGGACGACGATCTACGGAGACGGCGTGACCAAGAAATAAGGAGAACCTCTTTCCATGAAAAAAACCATTTTGATCCTTTTCCTGCTCGCGGCGCTGGTCTTCTGCTCCGCCTGCTCCCTGTTCCGGCAGTCCGGTGACGGTTCCGGCAAAGGCAATGACGCATCCGCGGACAGCGCTGCCGCAGACAAAAACCCTGCCGGTACGGCGGGTGACGCGGCGGGCTCCGATACCGCAGCCGACCTGACCGCCGCGATCGAGGGCTTCCGGACGATCGGCGATGTGCGGGCCGTGGCGGACACGGAGAACTACCAGACCGCGACCTACGACGACCTCTACGTGTACGTCTTCCGCTATGACGGGACGGACTACCGCGTGACTGCGCCGATCCCGGCGGATACCCGGGCCGTCCTCGACACGCTCGACATCTTCGACCCGGATTACAACGAGAAGAACGACGCGGCGCTCGATCCCCTCGTCATCGAAACGCGCGAGAACGTGAGCGCTATGATCCCGACGAAGGCAGAGCTTGACCAGCTGATCGGCAAGACCGGCGCGGACCTGCTCGACGACGGCTGGTACAGCATGGGGTACAACGTCGACGAAATGACCTTCTTCCTCGCGCACGGCATGTTCCAGTACACCGTCGTCTTCAACGGCAAGCTCACGTACACGGATGACTTTGACGAATACGAGGCGATCCGCCCGCTGACGATCAAGTCCGTGACCTACGACTGCCTGGCCGACGCGACGAATCTGGACTGACCTTCGCGGGCCGGGAATCCCGGAAATCCGAACGCAATTCCTCCATACAGAAAGGAAATAGGATATGAAAAAGCATTTTCTCTTGATCCTTCTGGCTGCCCTTCTGTGCGCGGCGATGATCCTGCCTGCCGCGGCCGCCGACGTGACGTTCAAGGACGTTCCCGAAGGCGCGTGGTATTACAGCGACGTGATGGCTGCCGTCAAGGAAGGCCTTGTCAACGGCCGGGCGGCGGACACCTACTGCCCCGATGAAAACATGACCGCGGCGGAAGCCGTCAAGCTCGCCGCCTGCATGAACGAGATCCGGACCACCGGCCAGATCACGTTGACAAACGGCGATCCGTGGTACGCGCCGTACGTGGAATACGCCAAGGCCGCCGGGATCATCTCCGCGGACTATGCGTGGAACGAACCCATCACCCGCGCCGACTACATGACAATCTTCGCCCATGCGCTCCCGGATGGGAACTACGTGGAAGTCAACGCCATCCCGGACGGCGGTCTTCCGGACGTGGCGGGCGACGCTCCCCATGCCGCCGAGATCTACAAGCTCGCCCGCGCGGGGATCGTACAGGGGGATGAAAACCACAACGTCAATCCCGGCGATGCGATCCGCCGCTGCGAAGTCGCCGCGATCCTCACCCGTATGATGCACCCCGAAAAGCGCGTCTCCTTCTGGAAGGGCGCTACGGACACCGGCGCCGGCGCACAGAGCTTTGTCGGCCTGTGGAACGATCTGACCAGCCAGCGCGCGAACATGACGATCATGTCCTCTGCGGAATACCCGTACTACGACGTCACGATCCACTGGGCCGACAGCGCAGGCTCCGCCGCCGAGTGGACGATGAAGGCCTCTTACGACGCGAATGCGGGCCGTCTGGTGTATGAGAACGGCAAGATGGCCTACGTGACCTACGACGAGGGGGGCAAGGGCACGGCCGATGAAAAATGGGCCGACGGCAAGGGATCCTTCTTCTGGTCCGCCGACGGCATCCTGATGTGGGAAGACAGCCGCGAAGAGCGCAGCACCGCTTTCCGCTTTGACTGCGCCCCCACGGCTGCCCCGACGGCGGAAGAGCTGACGACCGGCTTCTTCAAGGTCATCGGCGGCATCCAGACCGGCACGGCGGGCGCGTCCCTGAAGCAGGCATCCGCGATCGCCGAGGCGATGGGCTTCGCGAGCCGGAATACGATCTGGGCGGCGGACAATGCCGCGCTGCGAAAGAACATCCTCGCCGCGTGGAATGCGCTGACGCCGGAAGAGCAGACCGCGTTCGACGACAACTTCATCGCCGTCCTGACCGCGGCCCGCAATGCGAAGGAAAACTGGGAAGAGAACAAAGGCGCGTATGAGGACGCGGGCGTGGCGGAGACCATGACCGGATTCCTATCTGACCGCGGCGCATGGCTCTCCTGGGAAGCCCTCACGTCGAACACCCTGACGATGGGCAACTCCGACGGCTCCGACACGCTGACGGGCGATACCTTCGTCGGCGAATGGGCGGCGGACCGCGCCAGCCTCACGATTACGCCCTCCGAGGACGGCTACCTCTGCAAGGTCCACTGGGCGAGCTCCGCGACAGAGTGCTCCGAATGGGAGTACTTCTGCTGGTTCGACGGGGAGACCCTCGCGAGCGTCGAGACCGGGACCCGCAAGGATCTGATCTACGGCTCCGACGGGCAGGTCCTCTCGTCCAAGATCGTCTTCTCGGACGGCGCGGCCGCCTTCCAGTTCAACGACGAAGGCAAGCTCACCTGGATCGACTTCAAGGTCTATCCCGACAACGACAACAACCTCCAGTTCGTGCGCGTCGTCGGCGATTCCCTGGCAAACCCGTAAACCGGATAATCCCGCATCCCGCCGGAAGGAGAAGAGACGATGGCAATCGGTGAGAAGAACGGATGGAAGAGCACGGAATACCGCCTGAAGGGCGAATCGATCGAAGAGATCGCCGCCCGGATCGAGGGCTATCTGCGCGACATCCGCACGGAGCGGACGGACATTCTGCGCATCCGCTTCTCCCTCGAAGAGGCCCTTCTCCGCTGGCGGGATCATTTCGGGGAAGACGCGCGGGTCCGGATCGGGACGGGGATGCGGCTCGGGCGGCCCATGATCACAATGGAGCTGCCGGGCGACAACTACGATCCCCTGACGAGCGCGGAGAACGATCTCGGCGCATGGGCGGACACCCTGCTCAACGGGATCGGGCTGAATCCGATCTACGCGTACCGCCGGAACACGAACATCGTGCAGCTGCGCCTGAAGCGGCAGCACATGCATCCGGCGGCCGCCCTCGGGATCGCCGTCGTCATCGGGCTCCTCGTGGGGCTCATCGGGGACGCGGTTCTCCCGCAGGACGTGCAGGACCGCGCGCTCTCCGTGTTCTTCGAGCCGATCCGCAGCGCGTTTCTGCGGATTTTGAACACCGCCGGCGGTCCGATCGTCTTCTTCTCCGTGCTGGCGGCGGTCTGCGGCGTCGGAAACGCGGCGGCGATGAGCCGGGACGGAAGGCGGCTGATCCTGCGCTTCCTTTTGAGCGTCACGTTGATGACGGCGGCGGTGACGGCGATCACGCTCGTCGTCTTTCCCCAGCTGTCCGGCGGCGAAGGGAGCGGCGGCATCCACAGCGTGCTCGACTTCGTGATGCACATCATCCCGACGGACATCCTCTCCCCGCTCATTTCCGGCGATTCCCCCCAGCTCATCCTGATCGCGCTGGTGCTCGGGCACGCGTTCCTCACGATCGGTCAGCAGACCGGCGGCGTGGTCGCGCTCATCGAGCAGCTCAATACGACGGGGCTTCTGGTCGCGGACTGGGTCGGGCGGGTGGCACCGTTCTTCGTCTCGATCCTGCTCATCCTCGGGATCTGGAACGCATCGCTCGCGCCGCTTCTCGCCATTTGGCAGCCGGTCGTCTTCTTCTGCCTCCTCGGCGGTGCGCTCTTCCTCGTGCAGTTTTTCCTCGCATCGTGGAAGGTGAAGATTGCGCCGCGGCGTCTGGCCCGGAAGATGCGCGCCTCGTTTGAAGCGGCGCTCCGGACCAATTCGGTGAATTCGGCATACGGCGCGAACGAGTTCTGCTGCGAGAGGCGGCTCGGGATCGGGCGGCGGCTCACCCGGACGGGATTGCCGCTGGGCCTGCTCATCTACATGCCCGCCGGAACCGTGGCCGCGCTGATCGTGGTCTTTTACGAGGCGGCGGCGAGCGGCGTCGGGGTGACGGCCTTCTGGATCGTCATGGCGGCGCTCCTGACCGCGACGCTTCAGGCGGCGAGCCCGCCGGTGACGGGCATCGGGCTATTGACCTACGCGGTGATCTTCACGCAGCTCGGGATCCCGGAGGAGGCGCTCACGACGGCGATGGTGTTGGACGTGCTGTTCGGCTTCGCTGTGACGCCGCTCAACCAGGCGATGCTGCAGCTGGAACTGCTGCTCGAAGCGGACCGCACGGGGGAGCTGGACCGGGGCGTGCTGGAGAGATGATCTATCCGGAATGGGGATAAAAGAAACACGGCAAGACAAAGGCTGACGCATCGCGCCGGCCTTTTTTGCGTCAGCGCGCAGAAAAAGACTGCCGGAGAGGTTTGTCCCCGACAGTCCTGATGCGGATAGACTTATTTCTTCTTTTTCCGCAGCCCGAGCGCGACGAGGATCGCCGTGAGCAGCGCGCCGCCGCCTCCGACCGCCGCCGCTTTCACGAGCTTGTCCCGCTTCTCGGCCGCCTTCCGCCGCTCGGCGAGATTCTGCGCGTACAGCCAGTCGACGACCTCGCGGTCTTCGTAGACCTTGTCCCAGATCCCGTGGCCGCAGCCGTCAAATTCGGTGTAGTCGATCAGGGTGCCGCCCGCCTGACGGATCGCCGCGAACATCGCGCGGGTCCCCGCAACGGGCACCGCCTCGTCGTCCGAGCCGTGGAACGTGCGGATCGGGATCCGCTTCAAGAGATTCGCGTAGGACGGATCGCCGCCGCCGCAGATCGGGATGCCCGCCGCAAACCGCGCGCCGTGACGCGAGAGCAGATCCCAGGTCCCGAAGCCGCCCATCGACAGCCCCGTGACGTAGATCCGATCGTCGTCCACGTTGTAGAAGTCCCGGCATTCGTCCAGAAGGAGACAGAGCGCTTCGAGACCGGGGGATTCCGGCGTCTCCTCGATCGTGTAGTTCCCGTTTTCCCACGGCACGAGCACCCATTGGCTCTCCTCCGGACACTGGGGGGCGAGGACGATGGAATCGTACACCGGGGATTCGGGATCGTTGAACAGATACTGCAGGTGGATGAGCTGCCGCTCGTTCTCCGTGCCCCGCTCGCCCGCGCCGTGCAGGAAGACGAGGAGCGGATACCGCTCGCCGCAGTCATAGTTCTTCGGAATGTAAATGCGGTAGGGGAGCGTGAAGCCGTTGTTCTCGAACGTCCGCGCCGCGAAGATGTCCCCCACCTTGTAGGATTGCGTGCGCTTGACCTTCATCATGGCGTCCGCCCTCGTCAGAGCGTCACCTCATGCCCGGCATCGCTCGAATCGTAGATGCCCTGCATGAGCTTGGAGGTCAGGATGTTGCGGTCGATGTGGCTCGGGAGCTTCTCGCCCGTCTGCACGCAGGAGACGAACGCGTTGATCTCGTTCTGGAACATCGGGGTGCTCTCGTATTCCGGCTTGTAGCTGTACAGCTTGCCGTCCTTCGTCGTGTAGACCGTGAAGTCTCCGCCGTATTTCAGACGGATGCCGCCCTTCGTGCCGAGGAAGTCGATGTACTGCTCCGCGACGCCGATGTTCTGCGCCCACGCGCCGTTGAGGGTGATGGTCGGGCCGGTGGTGCGCACGAACGCGGTGACGGAGTCGTCGACGTCGTAGGTGCCGTTCAGGTCCTTGGTGTTTTCCGCCCACATGCCTTCGTAGACATAGTTCGGCATGTCAACGCCGAGCTTGCAGAACGCCTTGCCGGAGACGGTCTTCGGTTCCGGGTCGCCCATGCAGTACATGACGATGTCGAGGTAGTGCACGCCCCAGTCGATGAGCGCGCCGCCGCCCGCGATTTCCTTCGTGGTGAACGCGCCGCCGAGGCCGGGGATGGAGCGGTGCGCGCGGAAGGAGACGTAGACGTGATAGACTTCGCCGAGCTCGCCCGCGTCGATCAGCTTCTTGATCTCGTTGACCGCGGTGTTGAAGCGGTTGACGACGCCGATGTTGAGGGTGAGGCCGGTCTCGTGCTGGGCAGCCTGCATGGTGAGCGCCTCGGCATAGGTGCGGGCCGCGGGCTTCTCGCAGAGGACGTGTTTCCCGGCATGGAGCGCGTCGATCGCGATGATCGGGTGCATCTTGTTCGGGGTGCAGACGGAGACGGCGGTCACCTCGGGGTCCGCGAGGACGTCGTGGTAGTCCGTCACGGCGATGCCGCAGCCGTATTTTTCGACGGCGGCTTCCGCGCGCTCGGGGATGATGTCGCAGAAGTACTTGATTTCCGCATCCGGGCAGTTGAGGTAGGACGGAATGTGCGCGGAATTCGCGATGGTACCGCAGCCGATAACGCCGACTTTGATCATGGTGGGTTCTCCTTTGTATGTCATAAAATATTTCCGGGACGTGCGGGGGGATTCCCCGTTTCCTTCATTATAGCACAGGCGGCGGGAAATTACAACCTCAATTTTTCGTGTTTTTCGCTTGACACCCGTATGGGGATATGATATAATATCCCTGTTCGCGGGCCATTAGCTCAGTTGGTCAGAGCTCCCGGCTCATAACCGGTTGGTCCCGGGTTCGAGTCCCTGATGGCCCATAGAAAAAGAAGTCCCCCGGGACTTCTTTTTCTATGGGCTGCCAAGGCGAGACACGGATGGAGTTTCCGCGCTTCGCGAGTAAAACAAGCCAAACGAAGCACGGAGGGCTGCACCTAACATACCGCTGCATGTCTCGGAAACTCCGTGGCGACGCAGTCGCCGGGGGTTCGAGTCCCTGATTTCTATGGCTTTCAAGGCGAGACACGGATGGAGTTTCCGCGCTGAATGCGTGACACAAGCTGTACAGAACATCGAAGCGCTGAAGAAACCCTACGGACGCACGTCCCAGAAACTCCATGGCGACGCAGTCGCCGGGGGTTCGAGTCCCTGAAACGGTCCCGGTTGACGTCTCCGCGCCGCATTCGCGAAACCGCAGCACAAACCATCGGAGGGCTTCCGAAGACTGACGGACGCATGTCCCATGAAACTTGGGGTTCGCGTCCCACGATATTGAGTCTCCGTGCGGTGAGTAGGGGACATTATTGGTGAGCTTTCCAGCGGTTTATGCACGCCGGGAAAGAAAGCCGGAAATTTGAGGGGGGAACGGATTGCCACGTCGGGACCGGGCGGTCCCTCCTTGCAATGACACTCAATGATGAGGCTTCTGCCCGGTTTCTGACGCCGAGCGCTGCATGTCCCATGAAACTTGGGGTTCGAGTCCCACGATATTGAGTCTACGTGCGGTGCGCAGGGAACGGTTTGGGAAATCATGCGGCGGGATGGGAAACCTTTATTTGCCGCACAGAAGGAACAAGTGAAGTTCGCCCGGACGGACAAGCGCATCCGGGCGAGTGAAGTCCGCCTTCGGCGGGTGAATTTCCCCCCGGCTGGCGCCGATGAGAGTGAAATTCCGCTACGCGGAGTTACGGCGTCCTGTGCAGCAGGTCCCACAGGCGGTGCAGGAACACCACCGTCATCCCGCGGGTGCAGGGTTCGTCGAGCGCAAGCCCGTCCCCCGTGCCGCAGAGGATCCCGCTGTCGAGAGCCCACGCCGCGGCCTCGTCGTACCACATGCGCGGGGCAGGGGATTTCTCCGCTCCCGCGATATTTCCGACGCCGAGGGGCACCGACGGATCGATGGGGACACCCCCCTCCCGGATCTCCAAGTGCAGATGCACGCCCGTCGCGCGGCCCGTCTGACCGGCCACGCCGAGCGCCTGACCCTCCGCGATCCGCTCTCCCTGCGAGACCGCGCGGGAGGCGAGATGGCAGTGGTAATACACCCGCCCGTCGTCGCCGAGGAGGGAGACGTAATTCCCCCACTCCGACGTGCGGTTCATGGGATCCGTCACCATCCGCGACTGGAGCACCGATCCGGATACGGCGGCGCGGACCGCGAGGTCTCCCTCCCGCAAGGGGACGAGATCGATCCCCGTGTGCTCCGACAGGGCGCCGGTGAACGGATCGCGCCGCGCGCCGAAGGGGGAGGTGACGCGGATGCCGGACTCAAAGGGCAGCGTCATCGTCCGCACTCCCTTCCGGTGGTTTTTCCGCGTCTTGCGCGTCGGCGGACGGGATCTGTGCCTGCCTGCCGAGGACGGAGAGCGCGTTTTTCATCGCATCCGGGACCGGCACGCCCATGAGGACCATATTTTCGAGGATCGAGAGACCCTCGTTGACCGTCAGCGAGATCGCCGCGGCGTCGCGCAGAAACGTCGAATCCGGCCCGATCACGGCGTCGAGGCGCACCGCGATGAGGACGAGGAGGAGCATCATGCCCTTGCGGAGGAGTCCCTTGAAGCCCGCACGGCTCTCGAGGCGTCCGTCCGGGGATTTCGGCGAGCGGTGAAAGACGCCCGCGACGAGGAGCCCGGTGAAATAGTCGATCGCCATGAAAATGACGAGGGTGACGAGGGCGGCATCCCAGCCGCCGAAACAATAGGCCGCCGCGGAACCGAGAATGCCCGCCGCGGTGAGAATGAGGTTTTTCATAAACCGGTATTTTCCTTTTCCGCGCACCGCTGGATGTTGGATGACGGTGCGCTTTTTTTGATTCTGGATTCCTCCCGCGCATCCTCCGTCCGGCGGCGGTCCCGGCGGCGGGAAACGGACGCGGGTGCGGGGAGGGGATTTTCATAAAGATTTCCGGGGCAACTGTCCCGGCGTTTATGCCGAGTGCGGGCACTGCCCGGCGCGGATCCACTCTTCGAGAGCCCGGACCCGCGCGTCGATGCGCGAGAGCTCCATGACCGGACGCGTGAGGATCTTCACGGCAAGGGCGGCGTCGGCGGGGGCGAGCCCGTCGTCAGGATATGCGCCGATCCGCTCGATGTTGAGGCAGATCTTCGTCTCGGCGGGGATGCGGAAGGGACCGCTCCAGCCGCCGTAGAATTCCCCGTCCGGGGCATAGGCGGTCACGCGGAATCCGTCGGCGCACAGGACATCGGCATCATACCCGAACGTGAGGCAGGAGGAGGTCCGGGCACAGCGGCGGTCGTCCTCCCCGATGAGCGCGCCGCCCTGCGGGATCCACCGTCCGGGGACGCAGACCGGGGAGAAGACGCCGTCGAGGAGGGAGGTCACGCGGTCCGCGAGCATCTGTTCGGCTTCGGCAACGGCGGCGACCGCGGAGAGCATGGACGTCGAGACGAACGCGAGGCTCTCGGCGACGGAGGCGATGTCCGCGGCGGTGCGGGTCGGGATGCGGACGGCTGCGGCGTAGCGGGCGGCGTCGGTTGGGGTCAGGCGTGCGCCCGGCTCCTCCTCGGCGGCGATGACGAGGACGAAGGGGGTGTCGGCGGGGACGGTCAGGATGGGGGCGGGGCGGCCTTCCGTCTCCTCCGCAAGCGGCATGCCGGCCTCATCGAATCCGGAGACGCGGAAGCCGGGGGCGGCCTCGATGCGGAGCGGATAGGGAAATCTGAGGAAATCGGCAGTGCGCACGCGGCGGCTGTGTTCGCGGCGGACGGGGGCGGGGCAATCCGGCGGTCCGGGGATCCACGTGCCGACCTCGCAGAGGGGGATGCGCGCGCCGTCGGCTAAGGCGGTGAGCTGCGCGTCGGTGAGGGTATGAAATACGCGGACCTCCGCGTCCGGATCCCCGCCGGTCGGGTATCCGGCGGTCGGTCGCGAAGGGTCGCGGCGCGAAGGATCGCGGCGGGCGGCGGAAATGGGGGGAATCTCTCCGAGGAAGGGGAGGGATTCGCGATTATGAGAATGTTTCATAGAATCTCCTTCGGGATTTCGTCGGTTTTTCATCGTGTTCTTCGGCTTTCTTTGCTGTTCTTCTGCTTCTTTTGAGGGATCTCCGGATCCGCCGACGGGGCATCGGTATATTGGATTGGATCGCGGGATCCCCTGCGGCACAAGGGTTTCGGCGGGATTTTCGGAAATCCGGCGTCGGCTGCGGCATGGCCCGGGGCAAGGTCATGCGCGCGAAACCGCAGGTTTCCGGGGAATCCTTCCGCGCGTAAACGTGCCGCGGCGGTACAATCGCCCGTCGGAACAATTATAACGCATTCTCTTGAAAATGTCAATAGCTTTCAGAATAAAAATTTCAGAAAAATTATTTGCTGTCTTATTCTCCTGTGCGGCAGAGCTTTGGGCATCTTCCGCAGGCGTCGATGCAGACGGAGGAGGATCCCCGAAGCGCGCCCGGATTTCCTCCCTCCTTTCCCGCCCGGAAATCCCGCGCCGCGCAACTTCCCGCGCAGCACCTGACCCCCGTTCCGCCGGATCCCCTATTCCCCGCCGCCCTGCCCCATCTCCCGGCCCGAAGCCCCACAGAGATTCCGACCCGATTTGCCGCCGCCGCCGTGCTATCCTATGGTCGCGGAAGACAGCCCGACCGTCCGGCCGGCGATCGGTTGCCTTCCCGAGAAGTTCATTCACGGAGGTTCAAAGCATCATGCAGGAACATTCGACAAGGAACAGAGCACCGGGAGCACGGGGAACCGCGGGAGCCGCTAAAACGGCACGCCCGGCGGGGGTCCGCGCGATCCGAAGACAGCCGAGATCCCTCGTCTCCCTCCTCGGATCCGTGCGCGCGAAGCGCATCCTCCTCTGCGCGCTCTGCTTCCTCACCGCTCTCGTCGTCGCAGGAACGCAGGCATTCCCCGGGACCTACCCCTTCGGGATCGCGTTCGTAGCCTCGGCGGGAGGGGGACTTGCCGCACTCTCCGCTCTCCTCGGCGGGATGCTCGGATCGGCGCGCATCCCGGTGACGGGCGGCGTCTGGGCGGCGGCGATCCTCGGCCTGATCGCGGCGCGGACGGCTGCCTCGCTCTGGCTCACGGCATCTCCCCGGGAAACCGGTACACGGCACCGCAGTTCACCCAAACGGATATCTGACGGCGTGAGACGCCTTTTCCGTGAAGCGGAAGAGGACGGCTCCCGCGGCGCGCCTCTGACCCCCGGATCCGCCTCGCCGCCCGACGGGAAAATGAACGTCGGGACCGTGCTCCGGGAGAATATCCGCGTCCGGTTGGCTCTCTCTGCCGCGGCAGCGCTGTTCGCCGGAGCATGGTCGGTTGTGGCGGGCGGGTTCGAGGTTTACGATCTGTTCGGCGCTGTCTTCTCCCTCTTCGCCGCTCCGCTGGGTACATATTTGTTCTGGGCGGCGACGGAGAGGAAAATGCGGTCGTCCCCCGTGCGGGAGTTCGGCGTCTATGCCCTCCTCGCCGTCGTGACGCTGTCTTTGCACCAGATCTCGGCTTCTGTCTTCTCCTGGCCGGCAGGAGGAGCGGCGGCGGGCGTGACGGGCGAGGGCGCGGTCCTGCGGCGGATGGCGTTTGACGGCGGGATCCTCTTCGCGTTCGGGGCGGCCATGATCGTCACAAAGGCCGCGGGCATCCACCGGGGCGCGCTCGCCGGGCTCTTCTGCGGGGTCACCATGACGCCGTCCATGGCCCCCGCGTATCCCCTCGCCGCCGTGATCTGCGCCGTCCTCGGGAGCCTTCCCCCGGGTTTTTCCGTGGCGGGCGCGGGCTTTGCGGCGGTGACGTGGGCGATCTTCACGGGCGGGGTCGACGGATTCGCCGCGATGACGCCCCCGATCGCGCTGGCATCGGCCGTGCTGGTCCCCCTCTTCCGCTATGAGCTCATCCGGCTGCCCGCGTCGCTCTTCGGCACGGCGTACGCGGCACTCGGACAGCGGAGCGGGGACGCGGCATCGGCGGAGCTGGCGGCGGGGGACCTGCGGCGGCGGATCGAAGGTCTCGGCGAGGGGCTCGGATCGGTATCCGCGGTCCTCGGCGGGATGGCGGACCGGCTCTCGAAGCCCTCGCGCGGGGAGATGCTCGCGATCGCGGAGGGGTGCTTCGGGCGAACGTGCGCGAGGTGCCGGCGGCGTTCGCTGTGCCTCGTCTCCGATCCCGAGCGGTTCGAGCCGCTGCTCCGCACCATGGCGGCGGATCTGCTCAGGGACGGATCGGTGTCCGCCGCGGTGATCCCGCCGACGCTTGCCTCCTCGTGCGCCGACGCGGGGCGGATCCTCGATGAGATCAACCGGGAGGCGGGGGACAGGATCGCCGAACTGGCCCGCGGAAACCGGCTTGCGACCTCGGCGGAGGACTTCGGGCTCGCGGGGGAGCTGATCCGGAGCGCACAGCGGTGCGGCAGGGAAGCGTCGGACCGCGATGACGCGCTCTCGAAGAAGCTGCGCCGGGTCCTCTCGTGGAACAATTTCGCGGCGTCGTCGGTCACGGCGTACGGGCGGCGCCGGCGGCACATTTACGTCGGGGACGTGGATCTCGCGGCGACGCGGATGGGCGGGGACGACATCCGGCGCCTGTTCGAGTCGATCGCGGGGGTCCCCCTGTCTCCGCCGGAATTCGAGCTGAACGGCACGACCTTATCCATGCGGCTCCATTCCGTCAACCGGTATTCCTGCCGGACGGGCAGCTTTTCATGCGCGGCATCGAGCGTACAAAGGTACTATGGCGGCAAACGCAGCTGCGGTGCAGACTCCGGTGAAGAGCGCGCGGCGGAGGGATCCGGGGAGGCGGAGGAGGTGCGGATCGA
>Ga0129306_1003060_pt1 | contig 13321 bp, 9 predicted proteins | sample P827metagenome_FD_94438 | JGI IMG/M metagenome (GOLD analysis project Ga0129306, IMG submission 94438) | Capybara group fecal microbial communities from Wisconsin, USA - P827 metagenome | ecosystem: Host-associated > Mammals > Digestive system > Large intestine > Fecal | place: USA: Wisconsin...
CTAATGGAAAATTTGGAATTTCTGAAATAATTATTGAAAGAGAAATAAATAATGGAACAGAAATTATAACACAAGAAGAAAAGAAAAGTGTAAACATAATAATACCAAAAGGACAAACCGAACCATATATAATTCCATGGAATTCAACTATGAATGGACCTATAAAAGTTAAAATTAAGGATAATCAAAATGTAGTACATACAGCTGAAGCTGTTTTGAAAAATGTTCAAGCAACAGTATTGAAATTGAATGTAAAAGCTGGTGTAGAATATACTTTACCAATTGGAAATTGTTTGGGGCATAGTAGTGTAAGATCTGTAGAATATGGAGATAAACAAGAATATCAAGATGTCACTCAATATTATAAATTTACGCCTACTGTAGATGATGATAATTTTATAGTGAAATTTTCAGGAGAAAATTATTTGTTAGGATTTGATTATACTCTAGGGTTTGATATAGAATGTAATTTTACAAGTCCAGAAAAAGAAAATAATGTTTATGAATTTCAACAAGCTATAACTGAAGTGAAATATTTTGGAATGAATGGTAAAAATGAAAGTAGTTTTTATAAAAAATTGTTTTATAAGTGTTCAAACTTAAGCAAATTACCTGATTTAGAAAATATGTCAGAATATGATGCAGAAAGAAATAAACTGGCGTTTAAAAATAAAACAGATTTCGAAAGTGCTTTTGAAGGAACAAATATTGATTATATTAATCCTGATATGTTTAAGTATGCTCAAAAAGTAAAGGATTTCCAAAAGGCATTTAAAGATTGTACAAGATTAAATAATATTGATGGTCAACTTTTTGCAAATGCACCTGCAGCTGAAAACTTTAATTATACTTTTTATAATACAGGAATAACAGATATACCAGATACACTATTTGGTAATAATAGTAAAGCTGAATATTTTGAATATACTTTTTCTAAAACGCCAATAACTAATGTTCCAGAAAAATTGTTTGAAAAAAATGTAAAAGTTAGATATTTTTCAGGTGTTTTTGCTTTTTCAAATTTAACAGAAATTCCACCTCGTTTGTTTGAAAAAAATGTAAATGTTACAAATTTTGATAATGTATTCCAAAATACAAAAATTTCTGAAATTCCTGAAAGTTTGTTTTTTACTAATGATGCGGCTAAAGATTTTGAAAGCGTTTTTGAGTCTACAGCAATTACTTATATACCAGAAGCTTTATTTTCAAAAAACATAGAAGCTCGAAATTTTACTAGTGCGTTTGAAGATTGTGCAAATTTAGTTAACAAAGAAGATGAACAAAATATACCAGAGAATTTATTTATAAATAATCCTAAAGTAGGAGGAACTTGGTATTGGTATGGATTTAAAGGTTTGTTTAGAAAAGATAGAGGAATAGAATGGATCTCACCTGATATTTTCAAAGGGCAAAGAGGTCAAAATTCTAATATTAGTTTTTCTATGACTTTTGAATATACAAATTTAAAGGAAATTCCAGCTGGTTTGTTTGGTGGATTAAAAATTACTGATTTTTATAATTGCTTTAGCAGTACATCTATACAAAAGCTTTCTAGCAATATGTTTGATTCAAATACCGATTTAACGGAATTAACTGGTATACAATATATGTGTGCTGATTGTTATTATTTAAAGAAAGTAGAAGGAGAAATCTTTTCAGGTAGTACAAATTTAGACTATGCAACAGGTGTTTTTGAAAACTGTTATGAATTAGAAGAGGTTTCAGATAAATTATTTGTAGGTTGTTCAAATCTAAAACATTGTGCAGCAATGTTTTATAATTGTAAAAAATTAAAAAAAGTTAATTCTCGAATATTTGAATATGAGAGTAACAAATATTGTCCAATATCTGAGGTTACTGTATATTATCATAGGGGAAATAACAATCCTGAGCATTCAGGATATAATATGGTAGCTTTTCCAAAAGGAATTTTTGAAAATTGTGAATCATTGATAGAATGTCCTATGTTGTGGGATACCAATAAATATTCAACTATTAGATTATCAACTAAGGATAATTTACAATATACAGAGTATGTTAACTATGCAGCTTTTTACCAAGTAAATTCTGCTATAAGTAGTCAGATTACTGATAATGATTTAAGATATAACTGGTGCGAAAAAGATTGTACAGTTTATTATAATAAATAGAATGAGGAGTTGTTTATGAAAAAAGTCAATAAAATTTTTATTTTTCTAAATATTATACTTGTTTTCGTCATTATAATAAAAATTTTTAATCAAAAACAAAATGTTATATATGAATTGGAAGAAAATAATGTATCTGTTGAAAATTTAAAAAAAGAATTAATATATGAAATATTTGAGGGAGTTGGAAAATATTCAAAGTTTGATAATGAAAAAAGAATTAACAATAGTGAGGAAATGAAAAAAGATTTGATTCTTGATGATGGTTTGATATTCAAAGATTTTAGTATTGTATATGAAAATTCATCTACTAGCATTAAAGCTACTATATTAAATAATTCTAAAGAAGAAAAAGGTGGATATCATGCTAACCTTATTGTGTATCCTGATACAAGTGAAGATAATTATAATATAAGAATTTATATAAATAAAATATCACCACAAAGTCAAATGGAATTTATAACAGGAATAAATTCTGACATAACAGAAATATATAGATGTGAAATTCAAAAAATAGAGGAGTAAAATTGAAATGAGTCAAAAAAATAAAAAAAATTTTAATAAAATAATTTCTTTAATTATATATATTGTATTTATTATTTTAGTTGTTATTCTTATTAAAATTCCTGACGAAAGAAATGTTACCAAAAAAATAACTAGCGAAGAATATAAGAATATGATATATGACGAAGTGTATAATGAAATTTATCCTCCAGAGCCAGAAGAAAATGAATTTGAACGTGATGAAAAAATTATAGAAAACGAAGATGAAGATGAAGATCAAATTTTAAAAATGAATACAAATTTATAAATAGCCAAACACCTTTAAGTTGATAAAACTTAGAGGTGTTTTTTTGTAAAATAAATGTAATATAAAATTTATTGAAAAATATTTTTTATAATGTTAGGATAAAAAGAGAAAAAATATCAAGGAGATACTAATGAGAATGAATATAAGAAATGAAAATGGTGTAACTTTACTAGTACTTGTAGTTACAATAATTATAATGATAATAATAGCAGCTATAAGTATTAATTACGGTTTAAGTCCAGTGCATTCAACAAAGGATACTGTTGTTGAATCAAATCTTCATATGATACAACAAAAGGTTTTAGAAGAATATAGCAAAAAAAATTTAAATGGAGAGGCTCAAAAATATTTAGGCAAACCATTAACCTTTGATGAAGTTCAAGCAATTAAGGATTCAGAAACAATTGCCTTATTAAAAGGAAATAATAGAACTAATTATGAAAATATGACTCCTTATTATAAACTTACTGCAGATACTTTAAAAAGTATGGGGGTAGAAGTTCAAGATGATCAAGAATACTTGGTGGACTATGAAAATGGAGAAATTTGGGATATAACTAATAAATTTTATCAAGATGGCGAAACTTATGCATATTTAAGCGGAATAACAAACTCTTTAGATACAGAAGAAGAGAAGAATACAAATAGTCCAATTATAATTTCAATTGCAGAAGATTTAGCTTTTGTAAGTAATAAATATATTTTAAAATTAAAAGTTAGTGATGAAACTGCAAAAATAGCAAGTGATGCATGGGGAGTTTCTTCAATATCTGTAGGAGATACTAAAATTAGTAATGCTTATCATAATAATGTTACTGCAGGTAATGTTGATGAATTCTCTCAAACAGAAATAACTGCTGAAACAGATACAAATGGTGAATATATATATACAATTGTTATTCCAAAAACAGCATTTACTTCAACTGGAAATTCTCAAGAACTTACAATTTCAATAAAAAAAGATACAATCATAGATGCAAATGGGGATACTAATGCTGCAACTACTTTAAAAACAGCATATCTAGCATCAACTGAACCAAGTTCAATCGATTGGAGTTTATCAAATTATCCTACATATGGTACAAAAAATGGTATAAATGCAGATACAGGATTTTATGTAGATCCTGACGGAAATACCTGGGGAACTGAAGCATCAGTAGGTTTAACATTAAGTGCTGGCTCTGGATTGAAACATATGCAATATATATTCCAATACTATTGGGCTCCAGATGGAGTATTACCAGCAAATTTTGATAGTGTTGCAAGTGATATTTTATTATATCCAGAAGCAGGTGCAACTACTGTTTCTACAAATATATATATAAATAATGGAACTGGAAAAGGAAAGTTATATGTAAAACCAAAACAAGGATATACAGGATTAAATACTCCAGCATTAAATATAGATTATAAATCTGTTAGTGTTAATTTGGATAATACTCCACCAAGAACAGAAGAACATTTCTTTTCTGAATTGGAATTTTGGGGATTGTATAATCCAGATTATTTACGTACAGCTGATGGTACAATTATTAGTACTAAAAACTTTTATGCATTAAGATTTATAGATGAAGAATCTGGAATTCGTAAAATGCAAATAAATCCATCTTATTCTACAGAGTATACTTTGAAAACAATAGATGGTGTTACAAAAGCAGATTTGGATTCGGGAGTATTACAAAATGATGAGAGATTAATGGATTTCTTTTCAAATGATTTCTTATCTGGTGGAGGATATATAGGATTCATAAATAGTCAGTTAAATTCGCATAGAACTTATTTGGATATTGATGCAAGTTTTTTGCATGGTGATAGAACTTCTGATAGTTATTATTTATATAAATTAAAATGTAATGAAACAGATCCTGATGCAACAGTATTAAGTGATAATGTTGGTAATATGATAGATTTACCAATAAAACAAGGACCATTTAATATAGATGCAATTCAACCTAAAATTGATAGTGTGTACATAGATCAAACTGCTGGTGTAGGAAAAATAAGAATGATAGATGATTATTCTGGAGTAGCTTCTGGAAAAGCAAGTGATGCTCAAAAAAATATTAATAACTTGAAAAAAATAAAATATAAATGGGTAAAAAATGAGGATTCTTCAAGTTATGATACGGAAAATTCACTTTCAAGTATAAATGCAGATTATTATCAACATCCAGAAAAACAAGATGCAGAATTAACTTCTGTAAATACAGATGCAAGTCATGTGTCATATTCACAGGAAAATGATTTTGGAAATTATAATTATGTGACAATTACAGTAGATCCACCGACACAAACAGGAAAATATCGTTTATATGTTTATGCAGCTGATTATAGAGATGTAGCTCAAAATGTTTTAGTAACAGACTATACTGTTACTGGTGGAGGATCTACCGAAAGTAATAATGCAAATGATATTATTGATGCTGGAAAAATATCTGCAGAAACATTAGGTTATGCTACAGATTTAGATATAACGGTAACAGAACCAAATGGTATTAGTTTTCCTTCCGCTTTAAATATAAAAATAACATCAAGATCTAATGGAACATTTGCTTTAAAAAGAGTTTATTTGAAATATACTGGTACAACAATGTTTCAAGATATTTTACAAAATGAAGAAAGAGATGATGAGGATTATTATATTACAGATGAAGCTACAGGGGATAAGAGAAGAGTTAGCCCAGATAAAGATTTGTATATGATTTCAGTAACAAATCCAGATCATTATTATTATACTGAAAGATATAGACGTTATGTAAAAAACGGTAGTGCTACATTTATAGCTTCTTCTGTTGTTAATGGTCCAATAGAAGTATGTGTTGTAGATTTTTATGATAATGAATATTCTGTTAATTATACAGTAGGAAAAGTACAAGAAACTCAAGTGGTTTATAATGCAGAAAGTGGTAAAGAATATGAATGGCCGTATGATAAAAATGAAATGTTTGCAAATATTTCTTATATAGATTGGGGCGATGGAAGTTCTGGATATTTTGTAGATACTCAAACTAGAGTTTATATTATGCAATTTAATAATAGTACAAATCATGAAAACAATATAAGTAAACATACTAGCTTATCAAATGATTCAAATAGAGTTTTAAAAATATCAGGTAATTTTTGTTGGGACTGGTCTGGAGGTAGAGGAAAATATAAAAATGAGAGAGTAGAAAATTTAGCTAGGAATAACTGAAGTAAAACAATTTGGAATTCATAAAATACAAGGTGCAAGCTATGCTCATGCTAATGTTGATGGATATTCGGGAGAGCATGTTCAGTATTTGTCTTTAGACTTTCAAGGTTTTGATGGAAGTGCAATGTTTTGTGGTTGTGTAAATCTGACAAAACTTCCTTCAGCAAATGAAATAAATAAAAATGCATTTAAATCATATGATGTTTTGTATGCAACTTTTCAAAATACGGGGATTGATAGTTTTGATGTGAAATTTTTGCAATATGCAAATAATATTTTTTGTTATGATTCTCTTTTTGAAGATTGCAAAAATCTTAAAAGGATAAATGAAAATATTTTTCAAAATGGAAGAAAGAAACTTTTGGAATTTGATAGTACTTTTAAAAATTCAGGATTAGAAGAAATACCTGCTGATTTATTTAAAAATCTAGAGGTTAAACGTTTCTATGGTACATTTTTTGGTACAAAAATTACATATATACCAGATCAATTATTTAATTATTATCATGGAATTGAAAAATTTGATTCTGTATTTTCTAAGATAGATACTTTGGTTAATAGTGAAACAAATCAATATGATTCACATGGCAATATTGTACTTCCTGAAAATTTATTTGCAGACCAAACTGAAGCTAAATTTTATTTTTATCTTTTTTCAGGCGATAGAGGACTTACGTATGTGCCAGAAAATCTCTTCAAGGATTCACCTGATGCATATGATTTTTATGCTGTATTTTCTCAAACAGGGCTAGAAGAAATTCCAGAGAATTTGTTTTTAAGTCAAAGAAGAAATCATGTAAAAAAAGTTAGAATGGGACATGCTTTCCAAGAAACCCATATAAGTGAAATACCAACTAATTTATTTAATGGTTTGGGGGTTGAGACATTTGAAGCTTGTTTTGATAAATGTAAATATTTAAAAGGTGTAGATTCTTCTATTTTTGCAAATGTAGATAAATCTGATTTAGTAGCTGTTTCTCACATGTTTGATGAATGTGGGGCAGAAAATGGTACAGATGATTTTTATGTTACAGGAAACTTATTTGAAAACTCTCCTAAACTAACAGATGCAATGAAGTTGTTCTGTAATACACAAAAAATAAAAAGAGTAGATGGTGAGATTTTTAAGAATTGTACTAGTTTGCAAAATATAGGTGCAATGTTTTTTGGAACAAATGTATCCTATGTAAATCCAGCACTATTTGATTATTCAAAAAATTCGATAAATAATATAACTTGGACTATAACGAATAGTTCATGTACATGGGTTACATATATGGGCGTATTTTCAAATTGTCCTAATTTGACTACATGTCCTGATTTATGGAATAGAACTAAATTCCCAAATATTGCTATTTATGAAAATTATTTGACATCATTCTTAGGAGTATACTATTACCAATCTGCAAATGTTATGGCTTTTTATAATAGTAATCCTGTAATTCAAAGTAAAATAACAGATTCAACATTATATTATCAATGGTGTTCTCATGATTATGGTTATGATACACCGTATTAATAAAAGGAGTTAATATGAAAAAAATTAATATACTATTAATTATTTTAAATATAATATTAGTTTTGCTAATATTGATTAAATTATCTTTTCAAAAGCAAAATTACGAATATGAAATTGCTGATGAAAATGCAACATTAGAAGAAGTAAAATATGATTTATCTAGAGAAATATATTTTGGAGTAAAAGAATATTCAAAGTCTGAAAATGGTGTTAGAGTAAATAATAGTGAAGAAATAAAAAAAGATATTACTTTAAGTGATGGGTTGATTGTAAAAGATTTTGATATAAAATATAAAAATTTAACTACAATAATTAGTGCAACTGTTGCTAATGAGTCAGAAAATGAAATGGGTGATTATCCAGCCTATTTAGTTTTGTATAATGATCAAAATGAGGAGATAAATAGAATTCAAGTATATATAGATAAAATTTCTCCAAATTCAGAAACTCTAATTTCTACATCAATTTTTGCTGATATTTCTGGAGTATATAAAATAGAAATAGAAAAAGTAGAGGAGGCAAATTAAATGGGAAGTAAAAAAAGCAATAAATCTAATAAAGTATTTTCCGTACTACTCCTTTTAGTAAGTATAGTTTTAATAGTAGTGTTTATTAAGATTCCAAATGAAAGAACTGTTAAAAAAAGTGTAACAAGAGATGAATATAAGAATATAGTATATAATGAAGTGTATAATGAATTATATCCACAAAAAGAAGAGAAAAAATCTAATGAAGAAGAAAATGATTATGAGTTAGATGTTGATCAAACATTAAAAATGAATACAGATTTATAGAAAATAAAAAGATGCTTTTGAAAAAGCATCTTTTTTGTTTGCTTGTAAATTTGCTTGATATTTTTGAAAAATAGTGATAATATATGTTTGCATATTTAGAAAAAATGTAAATAAAATGAGATTAGGGGCATGCATTATGAATTTTGATGAAAAGCTTGAAAAATTTTTAGATAAATCTCAGATTTTAAAAGATGAACCAATGAAAAAACATACTTCTTTTAAAATAGGAGGAATTGCTGATTATTTTATTTTAATAAATACAAAAGAACAATTAGTTGAACTTTTAAAAGCTTGCAAAGAATTTAATAAACAATATTTTATAATAGGAAATGGTACAAATCTTCTTGTTACAGATAAAGGTTTTAGAGGAATTATTATAAAATTAAAATTAGAAAATATAGAAATTGAAGAAAATGAAAATGAAGCAATAATAAATGTTGAAGCTGGTTATCAACTTATAAAACTTGCAAAAGATGCTTTAGATCATGGGTTAGAAGGTTTAGAATTTGCAGCAGGAATTCCAGGTACTGTTGGTGGTGCAATAAGAATGAATGCAGGAGCTTATGGTGGAGAAATAAAAGATGTAGTAGTTTCAACAAAATATTTAGATGTTGAAGATTATACTATAAAAGTTTTAAATTTTGATGAACATGAATTTTCTTATAGAAATAGTATTTTTGCTAGAAAGCCTTATATAATTTTAGAAACAAAAATAAAATTAAAAAAAGGTAATAAAGATATTATTAAAACAAAAATGGAAGAAAATAATAAGAGTAGATTTTCAAAACAACCTATTGAATTTGCAAATGCAGGAAGTACATTTAAAAGAAAAGAAGGAATATCAACTGCAGCACTTATAGATGAATCTGGATTAAAAGGTTTTTGTTTTGGAGATGCAGAAGTGTCTACAAAACATGCTGGATTTTTAATAAATAAAGGAAATGCTACTTTTGAAGATATGGAAAAACTTATAAAATATGTTCAAAAAACAATTTATGAAAATTACAATATAAAAATAGAACTAGAAGTCTTAGTTATAGGTGAAAAGTAGAAAGGAAGTTAGAATGAAATCTTTTTTTGAATGGTTTAAATCAAGTACAAAAGTAAAAAGATGGATATTTTTAATAGTTTTAGGAATTGCACTTACATGTTATGGATTTACAAAAGTTTTGGTTCGTGACAAAATGGAATTTTCAGATTTATGGAGCATAATTGGAACTTTTGTGGTTGGCTTTCTATTTATAATTATTGGAATTATATTTATACAAAAAAGAAACTTAGAAATATTAGTAGAAGCTAATGATACAATGCCTACAAATGGAAAAAAGAAAAGTGCAAATATAAAATCACTTATTTTTAACAAAAAAATATATGAAGAAGGACCAAAAATTGTTGTAATTGGTGGAGGAACAGGAATAAGTTCAGTAATAGAAGGACTAAAAAAATATACAAGTAATATAACTGTTGTTTTACCAATGGCAGATAGTAAAGAAATTACACATGCTAAAGAAAATTTAGAATTACTTCCATTAGAAGAAATAAAATCTGCAATAGTTTCAATGGCAGATAAAGAAGAATTAATGGAAAAATTAATATATTGGGATTTTAAACATTCTGGATTAGAAGGAATAAATTTTGGCGATTTATATATGTTTGCAATGAATGAAATTTATGATAATCCAGCAATTGCAATTCAAAAATGTACAGAAGTTTTGAATATAACAGGAAAAGTTATTCCAGTTACTTTAGATGAAACTACTGTATGTGCTGAATTAAAAAATGGAAATATTATAGAAGGAAAAGAAAAAATTGTTCCTGAAGTATTATCAAAAGTTGATGAAATAAAAAGAGTATTTTTATCACCTGGAAATTGCAGACCAGCAGAAGGCGTTTTAGAAGCTATTGCTAATGCAGAAGCAATTATAGTTGGACCAGGAAGTTTATATACAAACATAATACCAACTTTACTTGTAAAAAATATGGTAAAAGCTATAAAAGATAGTAAAGCTATGAAAATATATATTTCTAATTTAATGACAAAACCAGGAGAAACTGATAATTATACTTTATCTGAACATTTAGAAGCATTAAAAGAACATTGTGGAACTAATATTTTTGATTATTGTTTAGCAGATACAGGTGAAATAGTTCCAGAATATATTAGAAAATACAATAAAGATGGTGCTGATGTTGTTGAAACTGATACATCAAAGATAACATCAAAAGGGCCAAGGGTTATTCAAAAAAATATGTCATATATTAAAGATGGAAAAATTAGACATAATCCAAATGCAATGGCTATAAATATAATTAACTTAATTTGTAATGAACTTGTATTTAAAGATAAAAAACATGAAACAGAATATATTTTATTAGAAAAAGTATTAAAAGAACAGAAAAAACAAGAAAGAAAAAGACAAAAAATTATGAAGAAAAATGGAGGAAAACTTCCTGAGAAGAAAACTCCAAAAATGAAAAGTAAATTTTCTGCAAAATATAAAGATAGAATTGAATATATGCAAGATAGTGTTTCAAAAAAAGAGAAAAAAACTAAAAAAGATAAAATGAAAAAATAAATTTGGGAGAGAAAATACAAATGAAATTAAGTAAAGAGGAATTAGAATTAAAAGAAGGTTTAAAAAAAGAATGGATAGTTACTAATGGTATTGGTGGAATGTGTTCTTCAACAGTACTTTGTGCTAATACAAGAAAATATCATGGATTGCTTGTTGCTCCATTAATGCCACCTGCTAGAAGACATGTTTTAATATCCAAATTAGATGAAAGTATAAAAATTGGAAATGAAAAATTCAATTTGTTTACAAATGTTTGTAAAAATTATGTATCTGAAGGTTTTAAATATTTAGAGGAATTTGAAAAGGTTTATGTTCCAATGTTTACTTATAGAGTTAAAGATACAATAATTACCAAAAGAATTTCTATGGTATATGGTAGAAATACAGTTGTAGTTGTTTACAATATAAAAAATGGTAATGAATATTCAAAATTAAGCCTTGCTCCAATACTTAATTTTAGAGATTTTCATGCAATGAGTTCAGGTCATGAATTTAATTTGCGTCAAGTAATAGATAAATCAAAAGTAAGAGTAGAAGTAGATGGAAATGGTGCAGAACCTATATATATGTATGTAGCAGATGGTGATTATATTCAACATTTTGATGATACTTTTAGAGATATGTATTATTTAAAAGAAGAAGAAAGAGGTTTTTTTCCTGAAGAAAATTTGGTAGTTGCTGGTAGATATGAAATTGATATAATGCCAAATGAAGAAAAAACAATTACTTTTGTTGGCTCTTTAGAAGAAAACATAGAGCAAATAGATGGCGAACAAGTAATAGAATTTGAAACAAAAAGATTAGAAAAAATAATAGAAGATTCAGATTTATTAAATAAAAGTGAAAAATTGAAAAAAGAGGATGTTTTAAGAAATGAAGTAATTAGAGATTTAATAATTGCTTCAGATTCATTTGTAATATATAGACCAACTTTTGGAACACATTCTATGATAGCTGGTTTTCCTTGGTTTTTAGATTGGGGAAGAGATACTTTAATTGCATATGAAGGTATTTTCTTAAAACAAAAAAGATTTGATTTAGCTAAAGAATTATTATTAACATTTACTAGAGATATAAAATTTGGATTAGTTCCAAATGGATATTCTGGATATGATAATAGACCTTTATATAATAGTGTAGATGCATCTTTATTATTATTTGAAGAAGTTAATAAATATTTAAAATATACTGGTGATTATGATTTTATTAAATACAACATTTTTGATAAATTAGTTGATGTTGTTACAAATTATAGTAAAGGTATAGATGTTTCAGATAATAATATTTATATAGATTCAGATAATTTGTTGGTATCAGGAACAGAAAATACTCAAAATACTTGGATGGATGCTAAAGTTGGAGATTTTGCAGTAACTCCTAGAAATGGAAAAGCAGTTGAAATAAATGCATTATGGTATAATGCTTTAAAAACTTTAGAAAATTTAGCAGAAAAATTTGGAGATAAAGAGGTTGCTGAAAATTGTGGAATTGCGGCCAAAAAACATAAACTTAGTTTCAATAAGCATTTCTATAATGAAAAGAAAAAATGTTTATATGATGTTTTGGGGGATGATAAAATAAGACCAAATCAATTATTTGCGCTTTCATTAACGTATCCTGTTTTAACATTAACTTCAGAAAAAGCAAGAAATGTATTTAATACATGTAAAGATAAATTATTAACAAGATATGGATTAAGAACTTTATCAAAAGAAGATAAAAATTATATTGCTTTATATGAAGGTGATGGATTTAAAAGAGATATGAGTTATCATCAAGGTATAACTTGGGTATGGCTTTTAGGTTTATATAATGATGCTGAATTAAATTTAATAAATGCTACTAAAGAAGGAAAAGCAAAAAAAGAATTACAAGAAGATTATGAAAAATTTAAAACAAATGTATATAATACATTTAAAAAGGAACTTTACAAAGAAGACTGTATAGGTAGTATATCAGAATTATATAATTCAAAGCCACCATACAAACCAGGCGGAACATTTTCACAAGCATGGAGCGTATCAGAGGTTTTAAGAATAATTCTATAAAATATAAATGCAGACAATTATTTGTCTGCTTTTTATATAATTAAAAAGGAGACAAAATGCTTAATTTTAATAAACCATTTTATAAAATAATAAATGAATTATGTGAAGAAATGAATATTAGTATTACTGATTATTCTTTTGAATATTTTAAACAATTAAAAAAAGATGGAAAAATAAGAAATATGGTAATGCATAAATTAGATTTGAATTCTGCAGTAGCGTTAAAGATTGCA
>Ga0129306_1003063_pt1 | contig 13306 bp, 14 predicted proteins | sample P827metagenome_FD_94438 | JGI IMG/M metagenome (GOLD analysis project Ga0129306, IMG submission 94438) | Capybara group fecal microbial communities from Wisconsin, USA - P827 metagenome | ecosystem: Host-associated > Mammals > Digestive system > Large intestine > Fecal | place: USA: Wisconsin...
AAAAGCACTATTTAAAGAAAATCCTAGCACTGTAATAAGCATCATAGGCCAAATTATAAACATTATCATACTTTTTTTATCTCTAAAATTAATTTTTATTTCATTAATAGCTATATTTAAAAATTTTATTTTCCTCACCCTTAATCTCTTAATTTTCTTCCTGTTAAACTTAAAAATACAGTTTCTAAATCCGGATTTTTAGTTTCAACATTTTTAATAGGGATATTTTTATTAGTAAAAAACAAAATTATTTTATCTAAATTATTTACCTCCTTATAGCTATCTATTTTTATTAAATTATCTTTCACATATACATCAGTAACTCCATTTATATCTTTTATTTCTTTTTCATCAATATTTTCTATTCCACCAACTGTTATATATACTGTATTTTTATCTCTAACTATTGCTTTTAATTCTTCCTTTGTACCCTCTGCCACTAATTTACCATGATCTATTATTCCTATATTAGTACATATTTCTTCAACTTCCTCCATGTAATGACTAGTATATATTATGGTTGATCCCATCTCATTAAGTTTTTTTACTGATTGTAATATGTGATTTCTTGATTGTGGATCTATACCTACTGTAGGCTCATCCATTATTATTAATTTAGGTGTGTGAGAAATAGCACAAGCAATATTCAATCTTCTTTTCATTCCCCCAGAAAATTCATTAGGGTGTCCCTTAGCCTTATCCTTTAGTCCAACAAATTCCAATGCTTTTTCCACTCTATTTTTTAACTCATCTCCCTTAAAACCATAAAGAGAAGTAAAAAATTTAATATTTTCATAGGCAGTAAGTTCTTTATATAAAGCTATATCCTGAGGAACTACGCCTATATTTTTTTTAATTTCCCTCATATTATTTTTTATGTCCTTACCTAAAATTTCAATATTTCCCTTATTAAAATTTAATAGTCCGCTAATTATATTTATCATGGTACTTTTCCCTGCACCATTTGGCCCCAAAAGTCCATATATATCTCCTTCTTTTATTTCTAAACTTACATTATCTAAAGCTGTAACTTTCCTAAAATTCTTACTCAAATTATCTATTTTAACAATATTCATAAATTATCTTTAGTGAGACAATGTATTGAATCTATACCTCCCCACTAAATATTCACTTCCTTTCTATACTATTTCATATATTTAACAAATAGCTTAACAAAATTATAATTGCCCAATACTTTTTAACTGCTGTTCATATATCTATATCCTTCATTAATAAGAACCAAGCTCCTAGAAACTCTGTTAGTGATATCAGATCTAGTAAAGTATATTCTTAATCAAATCTTTACTTATATAATGTTTTAATTAAACTAAATTAGAACTTAGTTTATAAACATAGTTCTTGGCTTTAGAGGGAGTTTTCACTCCCTCTAAAGCCTAGAAATCGTTATCCAGGGACGTATCCGCTCTTTACTCTCACTTTGAAAAAGATGGAAGTATTAGAGTGGGTAGTCATCGGATAACTTAATTCTATAAAAAAATGACCCTTCACATCAGTGTAAAAGGTCATTTTATATGTATGACGAAAGTAATATATTTAATTATCCCCTGCCTACCTACCACAATATCTTTATATTATTAAATATTATAAATAACGAAAACTATATCTTTGAATAAGTTCTTCTAAGATTTAACTGGAGCGGGTATCCTTATAATCAAATTCTATCTAAATCTAAGAATCACTTAATTCCCCCTTCAAATGGTATATGGCTATTTGAGTTCTATGTTCTAAACCAGTCTTAGATAAAATAGAACTTATATAATTTTTTACAGTTCCCTCTGAAATAAATAATTTTGCTGATATTTCTTTATTAGATAATCCTTCTGATATAGCCTCTATTACATCTATTTCCCTTCTTGAAAACATATCTTTATTAATATTTTTAATATTTGATTTACAGGAATTAAGTACTTTATCCATAACTACGTCCTGTATAACAGAATTACCTTTATAAACCATTTTTATAGTATCTATTATAGTATCTGGAGTATTGTTTTTTAAAATATATCCCTTAGCCCCAAAATGAAGAGCTTCTCTTATGTAATCATCCTCATCAAAAGTAGTTAATATTAAAACCTTCCCATAACCTTCTTTGCTTATTATTTTTGTAGCTTCTACTCCATTCATAATAGGCATTCTTATATCTAAAAGTGCTATATCTATTTTATTATTTCTACAATATTCTACTGCTTGCAATCCATTTTCTACGGTTTTCTCTATCTTTATATCTTCATCCATATCTAATATTATACTTAAGCTTTCTCTTATAAAAGCATCGTCATCTGCAATTAAAACCTTAATCACTCTATTCCCCCCTTTTTTATGCATTAATTATATTTTAAATACACTTTCTAATTACATTACTATTTTAAATACATACAATCTTAAAATATATAGAAAATAAATTATTTCTTAACCTTAAGTGTTATTACTAAAGAATGAGCAATTTACAATGTGTTCACCAAAAATAATTTTTTACTTAGGTAAAAGTATTATGAGTGAAAAACCATCTCCTCCATCTATTATTAATTTACCATTTTCATTTTCGCATCTTTCCTCTATCCCTCTCATTCCCATTCCTTTTTCTATATTTATACACCCTATTCCATTATCCTTTATATTAAACTTTATGAATTTATTTAGCTCTTCTATAATTATAGAAACTTTGGTAGCTTTAGAGTATTTTATTATATTGGTAAGACATTCCTGCAAACTTTCCTGAATTATTTTCCACTGCTTGTAGCCTACTAAACTTAAATCCCCTTTAGTAACCAATTTTGTATCTATATCTGTTTTTAACATAAAATTATTTATAACAGTTTCTATCTTTGTCAAACCTAATTGTTCCCTTGGAGGTTTTAAATTTCTAACTGTTAACCTTACTTCTTCTAATCCCTCTCTTAAAGATGATATGGATTTTTCTATTAATTTTTCACTTTTTTCTTTATCCTTCTCCATTAATATTTTACAAGCTTCCAACTGCATTATATTCCCTGCTAACACATGTCCTATTTTATCGTGTATTTCCTGAGAAATTTTATTTCTTTCCTCCTATTGTGACAAATATAAATTATAATTTTCTTGCTTTTCATTTAGAACTATTTGATTATTTAAGTTATGGTTTTTTTGTGTAATATTATAATTTTTTTCCGTCAATTCAATTATCCTTTTATAACATTTTTTATACAATAAAAAATTCATAAGACTTAGTAGAGCTATTACTAAAAATTCCTTGGCTATTTCATAAGGAATAAAACAACTTAATATAAAAATTATAATTAATGCTATATGATTTTTCTCATTAAAATAATAGTTTATATCATATATATTAACTATTATTAAAAATATATTAAATTCACCCTTGCTTATAAACAATAACCACAAAATTATAGAACACAAATTTAAAATAAGTTTTACCTTATTGTTTTTTGAAATTTCTATAGAAAAGTTAAATATTATATATAAAAGAAAATATAAAATAGTCCAAGTATAAACTCTTTGTTCCGTATACGTATATGCACAATATAAAAATATTATCATTTTATTATAAATTATGTATTCTCTCATAAAATTCTCCCACTTAGTATGCTAAGCATATTAATAAAAAATACAGTTTTAAATTTATATATCACAAAACATAAAATGCATTTATATCATTAATTCTATTCATTATTTGCAATTGAATCAACAATCTTTTTATTTTTAAGCAATAAATCAGTTTTACTATTACTTTTACTTAGATTATTTTATGTAAATCGTCTATAATTTCCACTAACTAAAAAAGTTCCTCAAAATAGATTTAATTTTGAGGAACTCTTTTTTAAATTTTATAATATAATCATAGCTATTTTGATAAAAAAAGAATGTAAAAAATTAGTTGGAATTCCTACTAAAAATGATGAAATAGGAGTTACCACAAATATCAATAGAATAATCATTTGATATCTATAAATTACATCAGATATTTTATAAAAAGTCTTAGGCCATAAATCTCTCAATATGTCAAAGCCATCAAGTCCTGGTATAGGCATTAAATTAAATATTGCTAGCATACAATTTATTCTAACTATATAGTTCAATATTAAACCTATTATACCACCTAAGGAAGTTATATCTCCAAAGTTCACTAAATTTAACTTTAACAAGAAAGCTGTTAATAATGCAAATAAAAATGCTGTAATTACATTTGCAGTTACCCCTGCTACAGAAACTTTTATCTCATCTTTATATCCTCTTTTTAATGCACTTGGATTAATTTGTACTGGTTTAGCCCATCCAAATCCAATCAATAATATCATTACAAAACCTATAATGTCTATATGTGAAAAGGGATTTAATGTTAATCTTCCTTGAAATTTAGGAGTTTTATCCCCTAATTTATCTGCTACATAGGCATGAGCAAATTCATGTACTGTAAGACCTACTAATATAGCTGGTATTATTAGTATTTTTGAAAGTATTCTATAGTTTAAGTCCAAAAAACTCATCCTCTCCTAAAATTGAAACTTCAAAACAATTATAGCAAATTTAAATAAATACAACAATTAAATAAATATTAATATAAAATAAATGGATATTCATATATTCACATTATATCAACTTTAAAATTCTCAAAATGCTTTTATAACTTTACAAATATTAACATACTAATTTTATTTTAGTCCACTAATTTTAATAAAAACCTATTTAAAAATTTTTATCAACATTTATTTTTTATATCTTAAAAAATACTTTTTAAGTTTTCATCCTTAGTTAATTTTAATATTCCTATAATAAAAAAACTTACTGCAAATAAAATTACTATACCAATATATAAAACAACCTCATTAAAACTCTTCCCTTGTTGAAGAGAATCTATAGTTTTAAGTATCCAGGTCTGAGGAAATATATTAGCTAATTTTTGCATAAAGTTTGGCATCATATCTAAAGGCCAAAAGCATCCTGATAGCATACACGTTGGAGTTATTAGTATATTTGATAAATAGGATGATTGATTAAGACTTTTAGAAAAAGCTGCAATAATTATTCCAAAACCAATAGATACAAATCCGAAGGAACATAATATTATAAACATTATCTTTGTATCTATATAAAAATTAAGTTTCAGAACATATAATGACATAAACAAAATTACAAATATCTGTATTAAAAAAATTATAAAATTAGCTATTACATTAGCTATTATATATTTACTTTTACTAATATTAGAACAAAATATTCTATAATATGTTTTATTAGCTTTATCCCTTAATATAAAAGATGATGCTGTACTAGAGGCTATAAGCATAAATACAAGTAATAACCCTATGCTTTGTTTTGTTACGGATTTACTCTTAGTTTTATCTCCTATAGATTTATAATTAAGCTTTAAATCTTGTTTTTTAAATCCATCATACATATCTTTAAAAGTTTTTTCATTCTTATTAGAAACCGTACTTATATTATTAAGAGTATCTATATAATAATTCAAATAATTTTTTATCCAAGAAGTAATATCTTCTCCTCTAACAGATATTATATCTAGTTTTTTAAAATTACCCTCTATTATTTCCTTATGAAAATCCTTAGGAATAACTACTACACAATCTACTTTTTTATCCAATAATTGTTTATTCATATTATTCTTTGAAACTTTAACTACAACAAAATTTTTCTTAGAATCTATTGATTTTATCATATCTTTAGATAAATAAGATTCATTTAAATCTACCACTCCTATTTTGCTATAAGAAGTTCCAGAGGCATTTAAAAATAAAGCTATAAATACAGCCAATAAAGGAAGTAATATAAAGGTTATTATATTAGACTTTTTTCTAAAGGTTCTTTTTAAAATACTTTTGGTTAATAAAAATACTTGTTTCATTTTATATCACATCCTTTCTTGGAAATAATATAGCTATTAATAAAAATAAAACTCCAGCCCCTATATTAATTAGCATAGTTATGCCAAATATACTTAGATTATTGCCAAAAATAATTTTAAATATAGCATCATTGCTCCATTTAAGTGGTGATATATTTGATACAGAATTTAACATTTTGCTTCCTATTGGTTCTAAAGGTACATAACCTCCTCCGAGGAAAGTTAAAATAGGTACGAACATATATATAATTATAGACATAACCCCTTCATTTTTTATAGTATTAGCTATACAAACCCCTGCAGATACTGCCATAAATATTAAAGATGCTACCACAGAAACCAAAGCTAATTTATTATTCCCCCAATTTGTCCCTAAAATATATTTACTAAACAAATATATTAAAAAACTTTGAAAGGCTATAACCAAAAAAGAAGCTAATATTTTTGAAAATAATATTTTTAAAGGTGAGGTATTACTACAGATTAATCTTTTATAAGTTCTTCTTTTTATTTCACTAGCAATACTCATAGCTCCTACTGCTGTTCCATATAAAATAGTCATAGTAAGCATAGTAACAGCATAATAATCTATTCCCCTTGGAGAATATTTACCATCTATAGTTTTTGTATTTACAAAATTAGGTGAGGTATTAACTTTTATTTTAGACAAAGCCATTGGATTCTTTGATGCCACTTCTTTTGTCATATTCACTTTATCCACAAAAGCATCCAACAAAGTACTAACTAATTGGGAGTTAAATGCTCGCAAATTATTTTCATAAATATATATTTTTTTATCATTTGGAATCTTTATATATACATCAGTTTTACCATTACTTATTTTTTCTAAAGCATCCTTTTCATCTTTAGTTTCTTTAAAATTAACTTTCATAGTTTTTTCAATTTCTTTAGTAAAATCCTTAAAGTTTTTATCTATTTTTACATCCTTATTTATAGAATACATAACATTAATCTCTGGGATATTAATTGTAGATGCAAAATTTCCTGAAAAAACCGTTCCTAGTATAGTAATTAAAAGCATAGGAAACAAGGTCATTAAAAGCATAGATTTTTTATCTCTCAAATTTTGAAGTATTTCTTTTTTTAATATATTTAATATTTTCATAGAGGTCACCTCTAATCTCTTAATTTTTTGCCAGTTAATTTAAGGAATATTGTTTCTAAATCACTATGTTTATTTTCTATATTTTTTATTTTAATTTTATTCTTTAAAAAGTACATGATTATATCATCCAAATTATCAGATGACTTGTTTGTAATTTCAATAGTATTTTCTTTAATATTAACCTCTATTACGCCATCTATAGATTTTAATGCTTTTATATCTACTTTAGTTAAATTTTCAGTATTAATTACAACCATATTTAAGTCCGAATATTTTTCTACTAGTTCATCTTTTTTACCCTTAGCAATGATAGTTCCCTTATCAATAATAGCTATATCTGTACATAATTGTTCTACTTCATCTATATAATGACTTGTATATATTATTGTACACCCTCTTTCATTTAGCTTTTTTATAGACTCTAAGATATGATTTCTTGATTGGGGATCAATACCTACGGTAGGCTCGTCCATTATAATAAGTTTAGGTTGGTGTACTAGAGCGCAAGCAATGTTTAATCTACGCTTCATACCACCAGAAAATTTATATGGAAAATCCTTTGCTCTATCTAATAAACCAACAAATTCTAAGGTTTCCTTTACTCTTTCTTTTAGTTCTTGTCCTCTTATACCATAAAGACCTCCAAAGAAAGCTACATTTTCATAGGCAGTTAAATCCTCATATATAGCTATATCTTGAGGAACAATGCCAATATTATTTTTTAAATCCTTAGCTTTATTGTCCATTTTCTTACCTAAGATAAATATTTCACCTTTAGTTGGAGTTAAAAGTCCACAAATCATATTTATAGTAGTACTTTTTCCTGCCCCATTTGGCCCTAGAAATCCAAAGACTTGTCCCTCTTTAACAGCTAAATTTATGTTATTAACGGCAGTATTTTGTCCAAATTTTTTTTCAAGATTTTTTATTTCTACAATATTCATAAGATCATCTCCTTTGTAATGTCTCCTACAGTAATCGTGCAAAATAAACATTTATAATATTTTATACATATGATAAAAGGATATAGTGTATATTTTTTCATATAACATTTCTTGTATAAAATATACGATTTACTATTCTCTAAAAGTATAATGTTTAAGGTTTATTCTTTAAAAGCTATTATAAATGAATAAAATAAATATAGAATAAGAGTAAGAATGATGGAATTACTGTAAATCATTATACAAGACCCAATAAAATTTAAAACAAAGGCCCAAATTCCATATATTAAGGCTTGCTCTTTGTTTTTTGTAAAAACTAATTTACTTACGCAATATAATATTGCTATGCCAGTAATAGAATATATAAGAGGTAATTCTAAAAAATCATTAAATATATATAACATTACATAATAATAAAGAATCACTTCAAAGAAAGCATATATTATTGGTTTAACTATTCCTGTATGGAATGGATATCTTTTATTAAATTTTATCCAGGATACCTTACTCATTTCTTTTCTACTATCCTTTTTCATTAAATATGAAATAATAACTATAATTATAAAAAAGCTTATTTCTAAAACCCCTATAAAAGACAATATTATCAAAATAAAAGACTCAATTATATTTGTTTGGGTATATATGTTATAACTTTTAACAAAACCTTTGTATAAAAAGTATGCCATGGGTATTACACCTATAATTAATAAATGTATATATTTTATTAATTTCCAACAATTAGTTGGTGATATTCCTATAAATCCACCTAAATTTAAACATAATTTTTTTATAGATTTAAATTTTTTATAATTAATATTAATAGGTAAATAAAGCAGTACTATGTACATACTCATTAAAATAAATACTAAAATTTTAAAATATAAACTCATAAACTTATCAACCTTTCAAGAGAATGACTGTATTTTCTAAGCAATGAGTTATTATAGGAATTAATATATTAAATCCACTAAAATAAAATAATCCTCCATAAACAACCCCTGCTAGTATTTTTTGAAATAATACCTGTTTACCTAAAAATATATGATTTAAGGCATATACAAAGGATGTAATAATAAAAACTCCCACTATATGTAACTTAAAATCTTTAAATAAAATATTAAACCATAATTGTCTATATACAACTTCTTCAAAAATACCTATAAAAACAGATAATATAATGACATTAATATTGGTTTTTGTAAATGCCAAGGATATTTTAAATTTGGGAAGGATCTTATCAGAAATACCTATCACAATATATCCTACAATTATTTCCAAAATTATAGTTAATGGTACAAATATAACAGCAATAATATACCAATAGTAATTATTATCTATATTTATATAAAATTTTTCCTGGGAAATAACAAATATCCCCATGAGTATTATTATATAAATTATAGCTAGTATTTTAAGGCTTTTTTTCAATGATTCATTGTAGGATTTTTCATTATTTAAAAATAACTGAGTTAATACTATCGGATTAAAGGTAACTAATAGTATTAATAAATTAAGGCATTGGGTGCGGATGTTCATTAATTACCCCCCCATATTTTTTCATTCTTGGATGATTTTCAAAGGGAAACTCTGGTATACACATTTCAATTAATTCTGGAATCATAACTCTCATAACATACCAACCCTTGTCCCTAGTTTCTGGCGGCGTTAAATCTAAATATACTGCATATTCACTCATATTTTTTAAATAATTTAATAAAGTCTTTATCTGCTCATCTACATCTTCTATATTTAATTTATTTAAAGAACTTAAATTAATTTCATTCTCTATAAACTCTTCTACTAGTTTATTTTTTTCTTCAATTTTGCTTGGAAGAGAATAATATAGCACATTTGAATCTAAATCCAAAAATTTATGATCATCTTTCATCACATTATTTAGCATATTTTTATTATAAATCGTATTAAAATATGCTCCATAGGATATTGAAGCTGCTTCCATTATTCCTCTAGTTAGAGCATGCGAAGCATCTAATCCTCCTTGTACACCAAATAGTAAATAAGGAAGTTTATTATCCTTTCTTCTTAAAAAAACTCCAAAATTATGTATAGGGCATTCCTCTAAAGCCATATATACAGGTATTATTTCATAGGGAGAATTTTCTCCTAGATTTACATCTTCTAAAACTTTAAGCACATTTTCATCATCTATTTTAACTAAAGAACATTTCCCTTTTGTATACCAGGTAATCATAAAAGAATCAATTTGAATATATTCAATTAGAGCATTTAAAAGAGCTTTTTTAAAACTTTTATGAGCTGCAGTACCTGTACTAAAGGATGGTATAAAATTCATTTCTCCTTTACTTTTATCCTCTTCATAGCCTACAAACATCATTTTTGCTGGTACATATATTTCTTCACCTTTGTTTAATAAAGAAGGGCATTTAATCCATCCTATTATGTCATCTTCTTTTACTTTTTTATCACAAATAGCCACATTTAATTCTTTAGCTTTTTTTATTTGTTTTTCTGTAAATACATCTATATATTTTAAAGGCATCACTTTATTATTTTTGCTTAATTCCTTATAACTTTTATATATAATCTTATCCTTTAATAGTGTAGGTCCCATAATACTAGAATACCTTTCAATACTTTCACCGGTATATTTAATTAAAGCTTCCTCATAATGGGATCCATAACCTATTATGTGATATTGCATAGATACATCCTTATTAAATACTTGTTTATGATAATCTGGCATGTTTCCTGTTATACTTTTCAAAAACACATCACTATTAAAATTAACTACAGGCATACAGGATGCTTCTAATATACCACTTTGATTTCCTGATAAAGCTTTAAAGTTCTCTAATATATTATTAAAACTTGGGTAAAATTTTATCATCTCAAAGCCTCCTAGTTAAGAATTAATATCTTCTAAAATTTCATCCACAATATTTCTAGTGGATATATTTATTTCACTTAACTTAGCCTTTGATATATTTCCACAAGCAGGACAAAATGGTACTCTTAATAAATCTTGAGTTTGTATTTCTAAAGTAGGTACAAATATACTAAGTACCCTACCTTCAATTTTACAAGTATTAAAATTATTTATTAAAAACCCTTCAGATATCAACATATTAGTCATAATATTTAATAAAGGAATTATGGATTTATGAGGTTTTTCACTAGTTTTGAAGTCACTTTCTATAAATTTATGATATAAAACATGATCTTCAAGTCTTGATAGTATTCTTTGTTCAAAACACTCTAGACATCCCGTTTTAGGTGGTAATGTACTTAAAATAGTTATAAATGGGCCATCAATAAAGGACATAATAATAGGTTTTTTAAGTTCTATAGATACTCTATTTATATTTCTAAATAAATTCATATTAATGTGACCCATACATATTAATATGCTAGAGTAATTCTTTAATTTATTTTTTAGATTCTCTGTGTTTGATTTTTTTTCTAAAGCATCCAAATTAGAAGTTAAATCTATAGAAATTATATTATCTATAGTTTCTTTTGCACATAAATCTAATTTCATATTCATTCCATCAGATAAACTTTTAGCAGTTTCTTTAGCATAATCATTATCTGATATAAATAATACTTTTTGGGGCTCCCCCTCTTTTTTATTAAGATTATATCTAAAATCCCCTAATAATACCTTTGACATTTCAAATTCATTGTCTTTTTCATTTTCACTACATAACATACCTGCTTCACTTAAAGAGCTTATAACATTAATTAAATTATTCTTCTCTTGGTCATTTAGATTATGTTTATCTAAATATTTCATTGAAAAAGCTTTATTATTTTTCAAATCATTTATAATAATTCTAAAAGCTTTTATAAAATTTGGTGTCTCTGAGCTTAAGTCTAAAACTGCTTCATTATAGTTCCACAATCCACTTCTAAATCTTATTTCATTTTCACCGCTATCATATATTCTTAAATTATTGCTTAATTTGTATATGGTATTATTTTCCATAATTAATCCTCCTGTTCCCAACCTACAACAGTCATATGTACTACATGTTTTAATACTCCATCTATATTTAAAAGCTCTTCTATGTATTGTTTTTCATATCCCCCTATATCACAAGCTCCATAACCTAAAGCCGTAGACACTAGTTGCAGATTTTGAGCAATTTCTCCTGTTTCAATTAATGCATAAGCAAAACCTCCATCCCCATATTTTCTTGAATTTTTCAAGAAATTATATACATAAAAAACAATTATATTTGCATTTTCAGAATTCAAAGTTCCAAATTCTGCGAACTTATCTATCTTTAAACTTTCTTTATTCACTTTAATAGGTTTTAGACTATGAGAATAAGGATAGTATGTATATACGCCATCCTCTAGGTCTTTTATATTTTTCATATATACATATAATTGTATAGGGTATAACCCTCCTGCGGATGGATTAGCTCGCAGTTTAATTTTTTTTTCATTACTTTCAAGATTATATGGTTCTACTTCATCACATATCCCCTGAGTATAGTAAAGTATATTTGCCACATCATTTAAAGACATAAATTTATTAGAATATCTTCTTACACTCCGTCTGGATTTTATAGCTGTTGATAAACCTACTCTTATATTTTTAAAAGATGGAAGTTCTATAATATCTTCCCCTTCTTCTTCCATATTTAAATTTACAGAAGTTAAAGCAGCATCCCTTTGGAAAAAACTTGCTACTCCTGTTCTAAATCCTAAATTATTATTGTTAGATCTATAATTTAAGAGATATTCTTCACTTACAAATCTGTTATGTTTAGAGTATAAACTCCCTTTTATTACTGTATCTGGGGTTTTAACCACAGTACTATCAGCATAGGGTGATATACTAGAATACTGAGTATTAAAATGAATAAGCATTCTATTTTCTATATCAGTATTTTTTTGCTTTTTTACTTTTTGTTTCTTCAAGTTTTTTAGTAACATTTTTAGCTCCTTGTGTATATTTTTAAATCTTAAATATAAATTAAATATTTAAATGATATTAGCCAGGTGATAAAATAATATTAAATTATAATCACCTGGCTAGTTGGGTTTAAATTATTATTAAATAATTGAATTGTGAAAGATGCTTGTACAAGATAAAATTATTAATTTCCACCTTGTCCAGCAGCTGCTCCGCCACCTGTTGATGCTGAACCGCCACCTACACTAACACTAACGCAACAGCAACAAGAGCAGCAGCAACAACTTCCTGGAGCCACAGTAACCTTATTATTATTGTTATTAGTAGTTGTCAGTACGTGTTCATTAAATTTTAACATATCTTTCACCCCTTACCATTAAATATTAAATTGAATGACATTTAATATTTAATTTAATACTTCTTTATATTTATAGTATCGAATAGCTTTA
>Ga0129306_1003064_pt1 | contig 13304 bp, 8 predicted proteins | sample P827metagenome_FD_94438 | JGI IMG/M metagenome (GOLD analysis project Ga0129306, IMG submission 94438) | Capybara group fecal microbial communities from Wisconsin, USA - P827 metagenome | ecosystem: Host-associated > Mammals > Digestive system > Large intestine > Fecal | place: USA: Wisconsin...
AAGGCATTCGGTGATCTGAAGGTGCTGAAGTTCCGCGATTATAAGACCGGTGAAGTCCTTGATATGGAGAGCGGCGCCAAGTCATCAACAGGCCTTCCCGCTTCAAACGTGCTCTACTTCGATCTGCCGGATAACAACTGGTGCTGCGCAAGACCTTCAGGTACCGAGCCCAAGATCAAGTTCTACATGGGCGTGAAGGGATCGAGTGCCGACGATGCTTCGGCAAAACTTGAAGCCCTGACGGAAGCTGTTAAGGCGAACATATAAGAAGCAAAAAAAGCCAAGAATTGCGAATTTACAATAAAAGTAACGTGCGATATTGTTCTATGCATAAGAAATCCCCGACCCTGAAAAGGGCCGGGGATATTTTTTGAGCTTCGATAGTACCGAACTACGAGTCCCGTTGTAATCAGCAGATGCCGGATTACGAGTTCTCGTCGTTATCAGTAGGTTCGGTATAATCGTCGAAGTTGGTCATCATATCATGTGATGCCTGCTCGAGTGCCTGCTGGCTCTCGGATAAAGTCTGATCGACCTGAGTCACGGCCTGGTCTGCTGCCTGCTGGATAGGAGCGCCTGTATTCGGATCAAACTTCGGCTGAACCGGAGCGTCATATGCCTGATTCTGTGCAGGAGCACCATACTGTGTATTCTGAGCAGCACCGTTGTATCCGTAGGGAGCCTGGTTCTGCACAGGTGCACCGTACTGCTGATTCTGCGTGGGCTGTCCGTAAGGTGCCTGACCCTGCATAGGCGCGCCATACTGAGCGTTCTGTGCAGGCTGTACGTATCCGCCGCCCGGATAACCGTTGTTATTATACGCGTCGGGTCCTACATATCCGCCTTTTATCCTGTGATAGTAGTTTGCCAGCGTAACCGATACGTACGGTCCCACATAGATGATCGCGATACCGAATGTCACGACTACGAGCAGATACCAGAGGATGAATGACAGGTTAAGAACGAAGAGCTCCCATCTGCGTCCCTTCATCATGGCTTTGCTGGCCTGTATGCACTGCATGGGAGTCATATCGGGATATTCGCATAATACAAATGTTGACTGTGCATATGCGTTGATGATGATCGAATACGGGATCATGAGTAACAGGATGATCAGATATACTCCGAGTATCGAACCTATAATGCCCGAGATGCTGCCGCCGCTCGGCATATCCCCGTACAAGAAGATGTCCATGAATGCAGTTCCCATCGCAGCAATTGCTCCTGCGAATACGATCGCCGTCAGGATAATGCTTACGATGAAGAACGGAATATACCAGAGGAATTCGAACAGACCTACAAGAAACGGTGTGAGGACGCTGTTCTTATAGTTCTTACTGAATGGCTCGAACAGTGTAGCCACGCTCGGCTTATACCCGTAGGTGACGTTCAGATAGACCTTGGTAAGTCCGACTCCGATCGGAGCTGCGACCATGAGCAGACCGGCCAGATATACGAACCACGCAAGAGTCCATGCCAGCCCTGAGTCGGTGTACTCCATGACCTTGGAAGGAATACCGCCTATCGCACCGCCGATGACGCCGGATATCAGCAGGCACAGGAAAGTCATCCATATCTTGCCCTGCAGCTGCTGCTTCGCCTGAAGCTTGATTGAAGCTCTGTCAACTTTTTGAATCATAATTACCACTTTCCTTTCTATAAAAAGACTACCCTAACAGGATACCTTAATCTCCGGATATCGTCTATAACAAACGTTATGAAGGCCTATTGCGGCTTTCCGCCGGTACGATGCAGTAATCGCTGCGGTCCAGGCTGAAGTTCGGGTTGTAGTAGGGGTCTCCGGCTGCAAGCTCGGCCGCCCATTTTTCACGGAATCTCTCAGACTCCTCGTTGTAGCGCTCAGCCGATGCACCGCTCATATCCGAGCCGCGCGACACAGATTCGTAGTGATATAGTTCGGCAAAAGGCGTAAATACATTCAGATATCCCTTTTTCCGGCACTTAAGACACAGATCGACGTCGTTAAGAGACACCCGGAAGCTCTCATCCAGGCCGCCCACCTCGTCGTATATCGCTCTGGACACCATCAGGCAGGCGCCCGTCACAGCGGTCACATCCTGGGCATAGCACAGGCGTCCCATGTATCCTAAGTTCGTCACAGGCATCATGTAGTGTGTGTGTCCGGCCGTCCGGTGCGCACCGAGACCGATCACGACGCCGGCATGCTGGATCGTCATGTCCGGATAGTAGAGCTTGGCGCCCGCGCAGGCCACGTCGTCACGCTGCGCGTACATCAGCAGTTCCTCGATCCAGTCGAGGGTGATGACTTCCGTATCATTATTCAAAAGAAGAATATATTCGCCCGAAGACTCGCGCACACCCATATTGCAGACGGCGGAGTAATTGAACTCGCCCTCCCAGGTGACTACGCGGATGCTCGCGTGGGACTTCAGTTCCTCATAATAGGCAAAGATCTCATCCGTCACGGAGTTATTCTCCACGATCACGATCTCATAGTTGTCATATGTGCTTTTCTCAAGTATCGAGGTGATGCAGCGGCGCAGATCGTCGGCATGATCCTTGTTCGGGATGACGATGGAGACCTTCGGATCGCCCTGGATCTCGTATCTGATGCGGAATATCGTCTCAAATGCGCGTGTAGAGGTAATCTCAAAGTTCTCATATCCGAGCGTGCGCAGATGGTCTGCAACCGCTCCTTTTGCCGCATCTATCGCATAGCTCTTGGCATTTATGTTTTTGGCCACGGATGCCTTATGTGAGCGCCAGTAGTACATAAGCTTCGGCACATGCACAACATGCTTCGCCCGCGCTGTCAGGCGGAGGATCATATCGTGGTCCTGGCTGCCGTCAAACTGCGTACGGAACAGCTCCATTCCCTCGAGAAGATCGCGTGAAAATGCACTGAAATGGCAGATATAGTTGTTTGCCCTGAGGTTATCGGGCGCAAAATCGGGCTTAAAGTGGAGCGTGATCATGTTATCCACGCTGCTGCCGCTGAAAGTCGTCTCGTCGCAGTAGATATAATCGGCATCCTGCTCGCAGATGACACGCATGTACTCATACAGAACCGACGGATGCAATACGTCGTCATGGTCAAAAAGGGCAATGAAATTGCCGGTCGCCATGCGGTAGCACTCATTTGTATTGCCCGAGATGCCTTCATTCAATTCAAGCTTCTTATATAAGATGCGATCATCCTCTGCGGCGTACTGCCTGCACATCTCGCCGACATATGCATGCTCTGCATCTGATCCGTCGGCCAGACACAGCTCCCATCCGCCGTAAGTCTGCGCTTTCACGGACTCGATCATGTCGGTCAGGAACTTCTTCGGCGTGTTATACAGCGGTACCAGTATGGAAAAGACGATATCTCTGTCGAACTTCGTCCCCTCCTCAAGCTTTCGACGCTCCGCGTCGGGGAAGGATTTGGTGCCGTGGCTTGCGCGGGCTGCACGCTCCTGCATCTTGGAATCGACCTTGCGCATGATACCGCGGACAGAGCCATATGCTCCCAGGCGCTGCTTAGTGCGCTGCATCAGATGAAGCACGTCTCTCGCGGGCTTGCTGGCCTTCCATAATCCCGAGCCCTTGATGCGCTCGAGGCGGTCAGCCGTGGCATTCATCTCGTTACGGGCTGTTGCGATCTTAGCCTGAAGAGCCTCTGTGCGCTCCTTTTCCGATCTGTATTCATTTATATAGTATTCCTGATCGTTCATATCTTAAGATTCTTCTCTGTAAAAATCACTTTACCGGTGCTTTTTGAGGCGCTTAAATCATGATTTAGCACGCCTGGTTCGACTCCGATGGTATATTCGCCTGCTACTAAATCTTCTTTCAACACACGTGCCTCGAACCCACACAATCTGTTATTTAATCCATCAGGGAATGCCTCTTCGACGTCCAAACGGGGCATCGGGTCGGTTTTTACCCTATATATAGTTCCATCAGTGTTATTTTTTAGTATCAGAGACACTACATGTAGTGAACTGTCCCCTCCGGAGATAAATGACCAACCGCGGAATTCAATGATTTCGGGCTCTTCCAGCCTTATCTTGGGTTGAATACCCGCGAAATCGATCGATATTTTATAGGTCCCTGAAGGCACTTCTGCAAGTTCACTTGCATCAATTTGTCTGACAACTTCATTCTTGGTGTGATTATTGTATCCGTAATCGAAATTACTCAGATAATTCGAGTGATTTCCGACCAAATTCGGGCTGTAATACGGATCCACATCCGAAAATTCAGGGTAGATTTTATACAGGCGATCCTTCTCATTTAAGAGCCGATTCCACTTCTCATCGCTGCCCTCATCGAGACCTCTGGTCAACGATTCATGATGATAGAGAAGTGCACCGTTACATTGTAAGTTAACCAGGCCGGAACGGGCCAGTTTCATATTCAGCTCCACGTCATTGTATGCTACAGGGAAGCTCTCATCAAAACCGCCGGCTCCGTCGAACTTGGATGTCTGTATCAGCAGGCATGCCGCGGTAACGCCGAGCATATCGTAGGCGAGTGTGTTTCTTCCATAATAGTAGATACGGTCATCGGGATATATGACCAGCTTATGAGAAGGGCCTATCTCCATGGATGTTACACCCACATGCTGGATCAGATCCGAATCTGCATACAGGAGCTTCGCACCCACGGCGCCGATATGCGGTCTGAACGCATATCCGGCCATCAGACGCAGCCAGTCCTTCTGGACTACCTCGATATCGTCATTCATGAACAGCAACAGATCACCGTGTGCTGCATCCGCGGCCCTGTTACACAGAGCGGAGAAGTTAAAATCACGGGGTTCATATATGTATTCATGGGGATATTCACCCGCAAGTTCATCGAGCAGAGCCACGTAACGGGCGCGATTATCGGGATCCGAGCCGTTATCCACCACTATGAACTCCAGATCATCGTAATCCGTACGCTCCGTAAACGTAGTCATCAGCTTACGGACCAGATCGGGATGATCTTTGGACAGGATCAGCACCGATACAAGATGTTTAGGCGGAAGTGCATAACAAATATGGCGATCCGAGGGGTTCTGTCCGGATATAAATGACGCTTTAACACCCCTTCTTTTCAGGGATCTGGCCTTTACAGCGTCGTATTCCTCCGTCGCGCCCCACATGAGGCGACCAGCCTCTAAATCTTCTTTTAACCGTGACGAAACTGTGGACCAGAGTTCGTAACTGTCGTTATGTTGACCGTTCTGGTCAGTAATAATATGCCTGTGAGCCAGTACCTGAGGTATATGTACGACCGCGGGATCATCGTAATGAGCCCCCACACGGTCGGATATCTGCAGAAACAGGTCATATACGTTGGCATATCCGTTTGAGGAGCCGTACCAGTCGGCACGGAGCGCCACATCGGTACGGATCAGTGCGATATTTCCGAAGTAGAAGAAGCTGTCGAGTGTATCCGGAGACCAATCGGGCTTAAAATTCGGCTCGATTCTGTGGATCATGCAGTCTGAGACTGCATCACGTCCCCGGGCAGATATCGCCGCATCGGATCCGGAGCCGGCAGTATCTGTTCCGGCCGGTTTCGTCATATAGTAATAATCCTCATCCGCATATGCGATCAGGGCCTCGGGATGTTTCTCGAGCTCCATATCGAGCCGCTCGGCATATCCGTTTGCAAGCTTAACATCACGCGTGGTGAACAGGATCCACGGAGCACGCACGGAAGCGTCGATAGGAGAATGCATTCCTCCGCAATCCTCCATATATATGATATGGAATCGGCCCTCTCGCACTCGGGTCATACCGGAATCATTGAAAACAGCATATTTAATCTCTGTAGGGTCCTTACGGATCCACTGAGCGTAGTAATCCTCGTAATCCCACAGACGACGGGCGTATGCGGCTGATTCTGCAGTTACAGTTTCGGCCTGAGCTGCCTCTGTGGCCGCAGCATTACCCGCAGTAGCTTCTGATGCCGGAGCTTTGGACGGGGCTGCTTCCGCTGCTCCGCCACCATCTCTTTTCACCAGATGATACAGCTTTCTTGCAGGAGCGAGCGCACGCCAAAGCGAGCTGCCTGTCACGCGGTTCAATGCGACATTCAGCTCATCTGTCTTTGCGGTGATCTCGCCCAACTCGACCGCCAGCGTATTATTCAGTTTCTTCTGCCTGTGGTAGATATCCTCGTAATATCTCTCCCACGTGTATTCGTTGTATGACATCTCAGTTCTCTATATAGGCAGCCGCCCGATCATCCGGCATCACTCCGGATCGCATCTTTGCATCTCAACATCTCACACCTCAGGCGGGCGTATCTTCTCCGTCTTACCCCAGTCCTGCCGCGGTCTCCGGATCCAGCTCCGTGACCTTCATGTCCACGGCGAACAGGTTGATCGGCCTATCCTCCAGGCCTTTTAAGCTTATCGTGAATCCCGGATCCGTCGTCGCAAAAGCATATGTATCACGGCCTACTTTACGTCCGTTACACTTAAATGACAGCTTTCCGCGCGGAACAGGCGTACCGTTCCAGGTGATCTCTCCGATCCTGACAAGACAGAATGCGCTGCAGGGATCGATCCTCATCGCCTTTCTGCCGGACGGAACCTCCATGGTAAAAGGGAATCCATCGGCAAAATAAGACTGTTCCTCGTTAAATCCGCGTCCTGTGTCCTCATATACCTGGGGACGCATATTAAGACCGTTGTCTTCGATGCGATCTCCGGCCTCGATTGTCTCAATATCGGTAACTCTGTTACCTATGAGTTCTCGGATCTCGCCCAATGACTTGTGATCCGCCGTCACACTCTTCTGAAATGCCATCTCCTGCTCGCGCAGCTCTGCTGCAGTGTTTGCATTGACATTTAGCACGTCCATTATTAAATCCAGACTTAATTTATCCCTCTTTCTATCCTCGAGCACATAGCAGTAGATCGCTCTGAAACCAAGGTCTCTGGACTTCCATATCTCGTTCGTGGTCCACTCATAATCTATGACGGTCCATTTGTTTCCGTCTACGAGTATATTGGAGAAGATCATATCGATATCCGTGATCTCGGCTCGGTCTTCACCGTATGATATACGGTCCATATATTCCCTGAACAGTGTTACAAAACCATCCTCATCATTTCTGCTCAGGCACTCGTCCAGCATCTCCTCCAGAGTCACGCCCTTTACATAGTCCATCTCGAGCGTCATTCCATCCTCGGACAGACGGGCGGCAGCTATGGACAGCTTACAGTCGCGGCCGGTATATCTCTTTTTCAGCTTCTTATATGCCTCTGCCATATTGCGCAGATGATCTGCAGCCGATGTGTCCAGCGCACGCTTCCTGATGACCGGCGCTCCTTCACGCTCGATCATCTCCGTCACGATCCGGTACTCCCTGGCCCTGTCGTTTGAGTATCTGGCGAACTCTACGTCAGGTTCGGGACCGAGGATCATCATATAGGAGTTTGAGTACAGATTGAACAATCCCTCGTCCAGGATCGTGTCAAATGCGTCCTTTTCGTTAAATAATAACAGTCGATCTCTATCAAGATTACGCAGATTATCCTTAAGCTCACCCTTATGAGGCAGCCTTCTGTCTGAGTACAGGTTCGTCATGAACTTATAATCCGGATAGGGATAATACATATGATACTCATCGAATCCGTTCGCTTTCGCGATCTCGATGAGCTTGCGATCGGTAAATGTCCTGACAACACCGCCGTCAGGATACCCTTCTATGGAACTGAAGTATGTAGCGAGATGATCCTCCCTGCATCCGGCCCAGTATTTAAGGCCAAAGCGGTTCTCTATGGCAATAACGATGGTGCCGCCGGGCTTCAAGTGTGATCCGATGAGCTTCAGAAAGTCTCCGTAGGGATCGGCACTGTCCACATAGCCTCTCGCGTACTCAAACACGCCTATCAGGCAGATATAATCGAAGTCACGGTCCAGTGACTTCTCCACATCGGTGAAATTACCCACATGGATCGTTATATTCTCATTGAACTGATGTCTGTATGCGTTTATACGGCTGCGCTTAAGCGACAGATCACAGCAGGTGACGCTTCCGGCCTTCTCAGAGAGCACTCCGGTGATCGCTCCGCACCCGGATCCTACCTCGAGCACCTTCATGGACTTATCTATAGGAAGCCACTCGACTATATTCTCGCGCAGTTCAGAGAGATGGTAGAGCACAGGCCAGCTCGCAGACTCCTCGATAATATCCTGAAATTCAGCAGCAGAGCGGTCTCTGGCTATCTCGAGCAGCTCATCCTCAACGCTCCCGTCAGAGTACTTATCCTCACCGTTATATGAGGTCAAATCAAGATTTACTCTGCCGATTGATTCAATACGTTTGTTATCTGTACTCATTGAACTGTCACTCTCGACTCGCTGTCATAGTATCCGACAGTGTCCTTATCGGAGATCACGGTCAGGTTCAGTACATCATAGAGCCTGTGGTATACCGTGAACTCATCCTCTTCGAAGCCGGTGCAGCCGAGACTCAGGAGATATTCACCGCCCTGCAGGTTCATATGCTGGGTGAAAGTGATCTCCTTGACATCTCCCGCCTTCACGGGCTCGAGGAAGCTCTTCTCTATCATCGTATTGGTGCCGGTTATCTCGGTACCGCGGATGTTTTTGATCGTATATGCGAATATGGGACCCGGGATATCCTCATTTATGCGTACGCGCATGTGAATACTGTAATCTGAGCCCTTGATTATGGCAGAGGTACGTGTGCCGCTCTCATCGGTGATGTAGTATTCCTCGATCGTGGCTTTACCCGAGCCGTATTCTATCAGGTCAGGATTAACGTTGGCATCCTGAGGAGAGCCATCCGCTTTATCCACCGCCTGTGCTGCGGCGTTTCTCAGCTCCTCATCATCCAGCAGCCTGTGCTGATTAGGCTCAGGCAGCTCATACTGGCCGACAAGAACCTTCTTATATGCGTCGATCATCTCTTTGGGCTCGCCCTCGCCGAGCTTCACACCCTTATTAAGTAATACGACCCTGTCGCAGTACTTCGCGATCGAACTTAAGTCATGGCTTACGAACAGTATCGTCTTGCCCATAGCCTTGAATTCTTCGAATTTATGGTAGCATTTCGCCTGAAAGAACACATCTCCCACGCTCAGCGCCTCATCCACTATGAGGATCTCAGGATCGATATTGATGGCCACAGCGAATGCCAGACGTACGAACATACCGCTCGAATATGTCTTGCACGGCTGATACACATACTCGCCGATGTCGGCGAACTCGAGAATCGAGTCCATCTTCTCATCGATCTCCTTCTTGGAGAATCCGATCATCGTACCGTTCAGATATATATTATCGATGCCGTTGTACTCCATATTGAAGCCGGCACCGAGTTCGAGCAGCGCTGATATACGACCGTCGACCTCAACTTCGCCTGCCGTCGGATTCAGAACGCCCGTTATGATCTTGAGAATAGTGGACTTTCCGGAACCGTTCGTACCGATGATGCCGACAGTCTCACCCTTACGGATATCCATGCTGACATCACTTAACGCGCTGTGGTCCGTATGCCTGCACTTTGCTAGCCCCAGAGCTTCCTTCAGGCGGTCAGAGGGCTTGTCGTACAGTTTGTATACCTTGTCCACGTGGCGGACGGATATCGCTATGTTATTGTCATTATCTTTTTTTACATCACTCATGATCATTAACTACAGCACATCCGCGAAATGGATCTTCAGCTTCTTAAACATCATCGAACCTATCGTATAGAGCAGTAGCAGCAGGATCCAGAAGTACGCGCTCGAGTAGAAATGTTCCCAGAACCACTCGTCCGAGTACATCGACATCCTGAAGCCGTTCACTATATAAACCATGGGGTTGAGCTTAAACAGAGGTTTAAGCTGGTCGGGAACCATGTGGATATCCCAGAGTATCGGTGTCGCCCACATTCCTATCTGCAGAATGATCGCCACGATCTGCTGCAGGTCGCGGAAGAATACGACGATCGCACAGTTAATGTACCCAAGTGCGAGCACGAGCAGGAACAGACACAGGTCGTAATACACGATCTGGATCGTATACACCGTCGGATAGTAGCCGTAGAAGCTGGATACCAGGATCAGTATGCCGATGAAGAACACATGCGTGATCCACGCGCCGATAACCTTGATGATCGGCAGCACGGAGATGTTGAACACGACCTTCTTGACCAGATAGTTGTACTCGATCATCGCCATCATGCCGTGATTGACGCCCTCCTGGAAAAAGAACCACGGAACCAGGCCGGCGGTCAGGAACAGAACATACGGCACCTCAACACCACTCGCGATCATCTGCGATCTGGTATTGAACACCTTATCGAACACGATCCAGTACATCAGCACGGTAACAACAGGCTGTGCCATCGCCCAGACAGCGCCCAGATACGAGCCCGCATAACGCTTCTTAAAGTCGTTTCGTGCAAGCTTCCATATCAGTGCCCTGCTCTGATACAGATCGAGCGGCAGAGCCTTTAACTGGTCAAAGAATATGCAGAACAGGCCGCAGGCTACGACTACCAGCGACACTCCGCTGATCTTTTTGAGTCTCGTCGTTCCCGGGTTATCCAGCGGATTATTATGGAAAAGGATAAGAAGAGCCAGTCCCGCGCACAGCAGCACTACCGTCGTGATCACTATCCTCTTATAGATATGCGGTTTATCGCGAAGTCTACCTCTCATGAACCGGCTGTCCTATCGTATATCCTTAAGCTGCTTCCATTTGGTATCCTTATCGGACATGATCAGTTCCATGCCCTCGGGGATAGGCCAGTCGATGCCTATATCGGGATCGTTATAGATGATACCGCTCTCATCATTCGGATGATAGAAGTCGGTCACCTTATAGCAGAACTCCGCATGATCCGATAAAACAAGGAATCCGTGTGCGAAATCACGCGGAATATAGAACTGTTTCATATTCTCGGCTGAAAGGATTTCTCCGTGCCACTGGCCGTATGTAGGCGAGCCCTTACGCATATCGACAGCCACATCAAACACTTCGCCGGATATAACGCGTACGAGTTTTGCCTGAGCATGCTCGATCTGGAAGTGAAGACCGCGGAGCACGCCCTTCTTGGATGCGGATTGGTTATCCTGAACGAATTCATCCGTGATACCGGCCTCGGCGTAAGCCTGCTTATGATATGTCTCCACGAAGTATCCGCGTGCATCGCCGAACACCTGTGGTGTGATTACTTTCAGTCCTTCGATATGACAGGTTTCTACAGTTATCTTGCCCATGTTGTTGTCCTCGCAATTGTATTATCCGGCCTCGGGAAATACATGATCACCCTTGCATCCGACTAGAGTTTCGCAAGCGAAACTCGACAGTACTCGCTGCGGGTGACATGTATTCCCTCGGCCTTATATTATCTATAGCGTATATTCAGATCCACGCGGCCTTCGATGCCGTCGACCTTTCCCTTCGATGTGTACTGCCAGTAATCGTAGTAGCCTTCATAGTCGGGCTCCTCGGTGTACTGTGCAAGCCATGCGTGATACAGCGTCAGCTGCTCGGCGTCGATCTTTTTATTCCACCAGTTCTTCGAGGCGTATACACCGGCCTCATAACCCGAGTTCGTGATCGTCTCGCAGAAAGCCTTTGTGATCGCGGTCCTCTTTTCCACATCCAGGCTGTCGGCCCGTCCTGAGCCGCCTGCCGACTCGGAATCTATGAATATCGGCAGATCCAGCAGGTAGAGCTTACATTCCTCTACGACCATGCTGGCCTCCTCGATAGCCTCGGTCTCATTCACAGCCTGTGAGAAAAAGTACACACCTACAGGGATCCCAGCCTTGATCGCACCACGCATATTCTCCTTGAAGTATGAGTCCAATATCAGTGATCCGGACGAAGCACCCCTGTATCCGCAACGGATGATCGCATACTCGATACCGGCTTCCTTAACAGCCTCCCAGTCGATCTCACCGTTATGTCCGGAGACATCTATACCGAGCTTGCCGGCGTCCTTGAATGCGTCCGCCTCTATATTCTCGGTGCCGTCGCCCTCGTACTGAGCCGAGCGGTTCTCAGTATCCTCGATTTTGACATCGACCTGATCCTCCGTCAGCACGAGAAAAGCGATATCACTCAGCGCCTTAAACTCCAGATCCTTGCTGATCTTGATCATGGTCTTGGTACGGGGTACGATATATCCCTCGACCTCGGCGAGCTTCACGAAATAGTCACCCTCGCGCAGATGATCGACATATATGATCCCGTCCATATCGTCGTCGGTGTATATCCCGACGCCCTCGACATCGGCTATGAACTGCTGACCGGTCACCAGATGGCCCATTCCGTCGATGACCATGATACGCAGGTCCTGCCCGATGGAATCCATCATCACGTTGACCTTGATGCCGGTCTCAATGTTTACATCCGAGTGGAATGTAGATGATCCTTTGTCAAAAAAGGATTCATCCTGCAGGAAGCCGCTCAGGTTATCACCTATCTGTCCACCTTCAGCCTCGGGATCCGAAGCGACCACAGGTGCGGGCGCCGGTTGTCCCATGCGGCGTCTGATGGTATCCCAGTTGGTCAGGACCACCAGCACGATGATGCCGATGACCATGATGATACCCATCAGAATAGATTGCCTGACCCACTTCGATCTCATCTGTTACAGTCCTTCGGCCACCTCGAGGAGATACCGTCCGTAATCGGTCTTAAGCAAAGGCTCGGCCAGCTTAACGAGTTGCTCCTTGTCAATGAAGCCTCTCTTATACGCGATCTCCTCTATACATGAGATATACAGTCCCTGTCTCTTCTGAAAAGCGGATACGAAATCAGCCGCATCCAGCAGAGAATCGTGATTGCCTGTATCCAGCCATGCAAAACCGCGTCCCAGTGTCTCCACATGCAGCGTACCGCGGCGCAGATACTCGTTATTAATGCTCGTGATCTCTATCTCACCTCTTGCGGAGGGCTTCACGTTCGCAGCGATATCGACTACATCGTTATCATAGAAGTAGAGGCCGGGCACCGCATAATTACTCTTCGGATGCTCGGGTTTCTCCTCAATGGAAATAGCCATTCCGTCAGCGTCAAACTCAACCACGCCATACTCCCTCGGATCACGAACATAGTAACCGAAGATCGTAGCGCCGGTCTCTCTTCCGGCTGCCTCACGCAGGACCCTGGAGAAACTCTGGCCGTAGAAGATGTTGTCGCCGAGAACAAGAGCCACATTATCATCACCGATGAAGTCAGCTCCGATGATGAATGCATCAGCCAGTCCTCTCGGACTCTCCTGAACCGCATAGCTGAACTTCAGACCCAGCTGCTCACCCGTGCCGAACAGTTCCTCGAATACGGGGAGATCCCTGGGAGTCGATATGA
>Ga0129306_1003065_pt1 | contig 13302 bp, 11 predicted proteins | sample P827metagenome_FD_94438 | JGI IMG/M metagenome (GOLD analysis project Ga0129306, IMG submission 94438) | Capybara group fecal microbial communities from Wisconsin, USA - P827 metagenome | ecosystem: Host-associated > Mammals > Digestive system > Large intestine > Fecal | place: USA: Wisconsin...
CGGTCGCTATTCTGAATCCTCTACTTGCTTGAGATAACGATACAACGTACAACGATGGACCTTCATTTTTTTTGCAATTTGTGCCTTTGGAACGCCTTTCAGAAGCAGTCTCTGAATCTTTTCTCCGCAACCATCCAGTTTGTGTTGACGATTGCGACTTCCTTCGGCGCGCCCCAGTTTCGCTCCCTCTGCTTTTTTCCTGGCCAAAGCCTCCTTTGTCCGTTGACTGATAAGATTGCGCTCAATCTCAGCAGATAGCCCAAATGCGAACGCCAGAACCTTACTCTGGATATCCTCTCCGAGGCGATAATTGTCCTTTATTGTCCATACTCGACATTCTTTAGTCATACAAATGTTGAGAATCTCCATAATCATAAACAGGTTACGACCAAGGCGAGATAACTCTGCACAAATGATAAGATCATCTTTCTGGACACGTCTCAGGAGCTTCCCAAGTTCTCGTTTATTGTAGCTCTTTGTCCCGCTGATAGTTTCCTCAATCCAACCATCTATAGCCATAGACTCTCGCGAACAGAAATTGTTGATTTCAAACCGTTGGTTCTCTACAGTTTGTTTGTCACTACTGACTCTGATGTATCCGTAAATCATAACGTAATGAATTTTAATTGTGCATCCTCGATAAAAAACCGTACCTTTACGATATGGTTGGAAAACATACCACAAATAACATAAAGGTGTCTGAAGAATTGGTTCGTAAGGCATCCTCTATCCAATCATCGAAGATTGTAAAACCGATCTTTGAAAACCTCTGTATGTACGGTCTGGAGAAAGAAATAGCATTCATTTACAAGGGCCGAAACATGGATGTAGATGTCCTTGCTCCAATATTTGAGGTTGGAATGAAATCAAAGCAGGAGGATATAGATAGCATTATATTTCTCTTGAAGAAGCAAGGAATCCCTATACCACAAGACGTTAGAACGCATCAATTGGATTTACAAAAAAGAATAGAGCTCAAACAGTCTATTCGTTATTTTGAGAATTGGCTAGTCGGGTATATGGTATATCTGGACTTGGATGGACTAACAATCGACTCTGTCTATTATTCACCCAGAACAGGGTTCTTAGTAAAGTTCGAAGGGTTAGATATGATTGTAGATAATACTCCGGAACTCCCAATCAATGTATATAATTCAGTCGGTTCAAAAAAGAAGACAGTTAAGAAAGAATCGCAAAAAGAACATCTTTCGAAACACTTTACATTCAAAACAAAGAAAAAACCACTTGTCGGCACTCCGGATGAGTGGAAAGCCTCATCTGCTGGATATCAATGGGTGCAGGTGCAGCTAAAAATGGGACGTCCAAGAAAAGAAATTATCCAAGAATTCAATCTAAAACATAAGGATGACCCGGAAAACTATTCTTCCAGGGAGGGGAAAGAATTGACTGCGGCAATTCTGAGTCACTGGGCAAATGATAATTGATTAGTATTTTTAAATGGCATGGGGTCAGATATTGGCATAATTATTCCTAGTGAATTCAATGATATTCGCGATAAAAGAAAGGCGGAAAAGTATCTGCGAGTTATCACCAAGAAAATAGAATCCACTCTAAGAATAGAGGGGATTACAACCCGAATGAACGATGATTATTGCGATGGCTCCCCGCTAAAAGAAGAGTGGCCGGATTTCTCTCCGGAAATTTGGGTTCCTACCTATGAAGCATCCATCTATTTGGCTGACGGGTTCTGGTACATGTTTAATGGTTACCGCTATCACCAGTTATTTTATCCACCTGGAACACAATGGTTACGATATAACATCTTTGACATTGTACGAGCCCTTGGACAACATGAGGCCTGGTACTGCTCTGTGTACGATATAGAAGATTCTGTGGGCATAGAGAATTACACGCTTGAATCCTGGCTAGATAAAGCAAAGAATTCTGAAGATGGCATTGCAGAGTATGACTTAAATGCTTTGAAACGAGAAGGGGAATCCTTATGGGATAACCAGAGGCGATATTATCATGACTCTTTTACCGATTTGTATCAAAAAGTTGAAGATATCGAAGAGCAAGAGAAAGTCCGAGTCCTTGGATTGACTGAATTCGGAGAAGGAAAAATCCGGGTTATGTGTCCCAGTAACAGTATTATTGAGTTAATGAACGGCAAAATCCAATAAGAAATGGTCTTCCTCATTGAATCCCTCATAGCCTGCGCCCTGTTTACGCTGATGGTGTTCCTGATGTCCAGGGACCCGATAAAGACCGTATTCAACTATCCTCCGGCCATCATTGAGCGTTGCGATAAACTGGGATTGGTGGATGCCAGCAACAAGCCGGGAGGCGTTGGCTTCTACGTGAAGAAACTGACGGCCATGGCCATCTTTGGCATTCTGCTGGGTCTGCTGGTGCGGTATGTCAATGGCTGCACCACGTTCTGGTGCGGATGCCTTACCGCATATGCCCTGTGGGTGGTTGTGAACTGGTTTGACGCCCTGGTGCTGGACTGCATCTGGTTCTGTCACGACAAGCACTTTGTGATTCCCGGCACTGAAGACATGGTATCGGCCTATCACGACTACTGGTTTCATATTAAAGGGGCACTCATTGGTATGCTCCTGGGAATTCCTGCTGCGCTCGCTGCCGGGGTGATAGCGGCCATCCTGTAACCTGTGCCCCGCATCATCTTTCATATAGATGTGAATTCCGCGTTCCTCAGTTGGAGCGCGGTAAAACTTGTGATGGAGGGGAAGCCGGACATCCGGCTGGTGCCATCAGTAGTTTCCGGAGACCCGAATGACCGACGAAGCATCATAACCGCCGCATCCATCCCGGCCAAGAAACTGGGCATCAAGACGGCGCAGCCGGTATCGATGGCGCTGCGCACCTGCCCGTCACTGGTGATTGTCGGCGGTGACTGGACGTGGTATAAAGCCTGCTCGGAAGGTTTTCTTGCAATATGCCGGAGTTATTCCCCAGTGCTGCAGCAGTTCTCCATCGATGAATGCTTCATCGACATGAGTCTTCGTTGCACTCAGGAAAACGCCGTGACGGTGGCCACCCAACTAAAGGATGAAGTGAAGACCAAGCTAGGATTCACTGTGAACGTGGGTATCGGCTCCAATAAACTACTGGCCAAGATGGCCTCTGACTTCGAGAAACCGGACAAGGTGCATACCCTTTGGGAGAGTGAGGTTCAGGAAAAGATGTGGCCGCTGGGGGTAAGGGACTTGCTTTGGGTTGGAAAGAAGACAGAAGAACGGCTGACGGCCTACGGCATCCACACCATCGGCCAATTGGCCAATCTAGGCATCGGCTCTCTGACCCGGCTGGTAGGTCAGAAGTTTGCTCAGCAGCTCCACGAGAACGCCAACGGCCGGGACAACTCTCCGGTGGAGACGGAGATGGCCGAGGCCAAGAGTTACAGCGCGGAAAGGACGTTCTCAAAGGATTACACGGATCCTAAGGACATTGACCGCGCGCTGTTCAATGTGGCATGCATTGTGGCACACCGCATCCGGAGGGATGATTTCCGGGCGTCCACGGTGTCCATGTTCGTCAAATACAACAACTTCACCGTTTCCCAGAAGCAGTGCGGACTTGCCCAGCCCACGGACGTGACGGCAGTCATCCTGAATGAGGCCCGAAAGCTTCTGGCAGAAGCCTGGGACGGAATAACACCCATCCGCCAAGTAGGGCTTGGCGTTTCCAAACTGACGCACGAATCGGCCGTCCAGATGTCCCTGTTTGAAGATCCCAAGATGGAATACTACCGCGAATGGGATAGGCAATATGACGAGGAGAAGGCCAAGGCCGAGGATGCTAGAATGCTGGCCTACGAGCGAAAGAAGGCAGAACTGAGTAGCACTCCGATGCTGGAAACTCCGCCACCTCCCACTGTTGCGCCTCCGCAGCCTTATCGGACGCAGCAGAATTCCGTGACAAAGCCGGTAAGACGCCAGGCGCCAAAGGATGATGCCCTGGTATTCAGATATCCTACCGGAGAGGCGGCTCTCTCAGCTGCGAAAAAGGCAATCCGGAGTAACCCCGCGTACCGTTTTCATCGGCATATCCTCGATGACGGCACAGATTGTTTCGAAGTTCTTGCCGACAGTAAAGTAATTGAGAGACATATCGTTAGCCGCTGATTCCAGCGTGCGATGTTGCAAAGATTTGCACGGCTCGAAAAAAAGCAGGACCTTTGCGAAGCTAAAAAAGGCAGGCCTCTGCAGCGGCCTGCCGTACAGATTGCTCAAATCCCGAGCAAGGAAAAGCAATCTGTGTTTTGTCCGGTATCACGAGGGGCAGGCACAAAAAAAGTGCAGGCTCCCATCCTTGGTAGATTGTACCTTCCACAGTACAGCCCTTCGGATGGTGATAGCGCCTGCACATAAGGCAGGCGTTTCACCACTCCAGAACCAGGGCTTATTAAAACTGTGGAAGGATTTGTTCTACCGGTTCTAAAGCGTCAAACGCTTGTGTATGTCTTTACACTATGTGTGTTTGCTTTCTAATGCATTGCAAAATTAGTGATTTTTTGTGAATTAGCCATCAAGGCTGCATTTTTCGCCTTTACGGCATCGATTTTTTTTGCGTGTGTCAGAAGTTGGCACTTTTGTGTGCTATCTTCGCCATTGAAAGTTTTGGATTAGTACGTTGCCTCCGGCAAGTATTTTCTTTATGAAAGCTGGCCTGCAGGGATGTACGCCAGCTTTCGACATTTTGATAACACGCTGATATGCCAAAAAAGTTTCATGAAATAGAGCGGCCAGGATGAAACTCCCGGTTTGTTCACAGTGCACTTACCCAGGTTATGCGCATAACTTTCCAGTCATCGGTGGCAATAAACTAATCCTATGTTTTTATGAAAACACCAACTTTCAAAACCATGGATAGCCAAATCCCGAGCAAAGGAAAGGTTATTATCCACAACCTCAATGAGGTTCTCACCCAGATAAAAGATCTGGAACCACTCAGCGCAGACTACCTGCATTGCTTGCAGCGCTGCGAGAAAAGTCTCATCCAAATAGCAGTCGACATCGCGTGCGTATGCACCGGGGACGACGGAGACTGGGACAGCGTCGCAGCACTGTTGAAAGAAGGCGGAATACCACTGCCAGAGGAACTGGATGAGGAGGATATCTGATAGCTATTGAGTAACTGTCCGGGCCCGGACTTTTTTATAACGCAAAAAAGAAGCGGAGACCTTCACAGGCGTCCGCTCCGAGTTTAATGTTTAACTTTTAAAGCGTTATGAAAAAATCTTTAGCGGTTTAGGTTTATATCGTAATCTCGAATGTCACTGGACCTTCCCATTCCTTGACGATAATGGAAAAGGTACGGGTCGGGAGGTCGGCCAGAATGGTGATGTCGCCAAGACTCTCCGCTTTCCAGTCAAATCCGGCTTTGGCAATGAGGTAGCCAAGGTCGATGGTGTCAACCGTCTCGCCTTCGTGCGAAAGCATCACTTTCAGCGATTCATCCTTCTGCCTGGGTGCTCGGAAAGCATAACCACGCCCATCAACAACTGGTTCTGGAACACAGCTAAAAGCACCATCAATCGGCTCCAAAGTATGGGCATCCACACCATTCACCGTCCCGATGACCAGAAGGTCATAATCGGTCCGGCCATCCTCTTCATCCTTGAAGTCCAGTTCAATAGTTGCGAAGTTCTTGTTCAGCTTCACCGTATGGCCGGCAAACTCAGCGTCGGTATTGACCCATACCCTCTGGGCAAATAGGCTGTCCATCTGCGAACCATCGGCTGCCGTCAAACTGCCGTGATGCGCCACGATGTCTACGATGCCGCGAGGAACCGTCTTTTCTACAAACCCGCCCTCGAGATCCTTAAACAGGTTCGTCTGGCTGAACCAACCGCTGATGGAGATGGACTTCTCAGCCTCTACTGTCAGCCAGCAGGGGCAGTCGCTTCGGTCTTCTTTGACCGAGCAGGAGCCCAAGGCCACCAGCCCCGCTATCGCCCCTACTGTCATTCTGAGCGCAGCGAAGAATCTATTCCGTCTCATAGGCCTTCCTCCTCTGAATAAGCATCGGCGCCATACAGCACCAGGTCCTCAATCTCGGCCACATTTCCATGAACCTTCCACTGGTTAACGTCATGCCCGACCTGATCGGGCATCTCACCAGCCTTGGTTGCGGCCATTGACCGGCTCACCACATTTCCTCTTAGCCAGACGTTAGGGTACTCCGTGGGCTCGCCCTTTAGGGTGATGTTCTTGATGCGGTACAGCATGTTGGGCTGGAGGTGTAGCAGACGGATGGGATAGTAGTAATTCTTGCCGTTGATTTTCACAGCAATCACCAGCTTATGAGCGCGGTCCTGCCCGGATACGTCGTAAGCCGGATCGGAATAGGTCACGGTAAAGTACGTGGGTAGCGAATAGAACACTTTGTTCACGGCAAATGGGCCGGTGGAGCCCTCGTACTCATGGCATAGTCTCCCGTTGTTCACGTCCAGATAGGCATTGGTATCCCAGCTTTGCTGCGACACAGTCTTCAGGCTCTCCGGTGCGTCCAGGTTGATACTGTTCTTTGCCTGCATGTAATTGTTGTTATACAGGTACTTGTAGTCCTGGGCTAGCAGGCCCTGGCCGCCATAGTTTCCTTGGTTGTAGGTCCCGTCCATTACGGCATAGGTGAGCCCGTATCGGCCCCAGTCATCCTGTCCCATGAACTCGTTGGCCTGGTAGTAGATGTAGCCGGAAGGATTCCCGAACTTGCCGCCGGTAGTCCAGCCCTTCGTGCCGAAGATATCCTGCGGGTCGCCGGAGAAATAGCGCGGATCGGTCTGGCAGATACGGACAAGGTCCCAGCTGTTGCTGAATACGATGTGGTTCAGGTATACGTTCCGGAACTGGTCGGGCGTTCCCCAGAACTCGGCCGTTACGGTCCCAATCTCGAACTTGGACATGTAGCGCATGAGCATGACTGGGACATCAGCTGCTCCATTACTGAAGCCGAACCTTGCTGTCGCTCCCATGATGGGACGTCCCGGGCGGCAGTTGCCGGCGCTCCAGGGGATGAAGCCTTCCGGATAGCTGCACAGTTTGCCTTGTTCCAGAGCACCGATATACTCTGCGCTGTCCGCATCCAGATTGGCCATGATAAGGTATCGGCGAATCTCTCCGTTGGCCCCGGCATCGGTAAAGCTGACGGACGAAAGATCCAGCGCAGTACTGCCTCCGCCGATGACCTTGTGCCGCAGCGCTTTGCCCTCTGCATCATAGGAAAAGATATCAATGCGGTCCACCTCGTCATCGGCGATGTCGGCAGCGACACTCTTGGTCCCGCTTTCATTGTACTCCTGGATGCCGAAGGTAAAGGTTACCGTTGCCTGGCCTGTACTCTCAACCTGAGACGGTATCGGCTCCGGAACGCATCCGGCCAGTGCCATCAGCACTGTCGGAATCAAATATCGGATGGTTGTTCTTTTCATAGGCTTAGTAGATTTCCAGTCCAAGGTCATCCTTGTAACCAACGTTCATATCGTCAACTTCGGTCTCCGTCCATCCGGCAATGCTGATGGGGCTGATGTTACCGGCATATCGGCGCGGATAGTAATTGCAGTATTCGCTGCCGAGGCCTTTGATGCTGATGTTACTGAGTTTGTAAATCATATTGGCCTCCAACTCGCGCATGGGGATGATGTAAAAGTAGTCTTTTCCGTCAATCTCAATCTGGAAGACCATCTTCTGCGTATCATCCTGGCTGTTGGATTCTCCCCACAGGTAACCGTATGAATTGCGGGACCAGGGGATGGTATAGAGGACTTTGTTGATGGTGTAGGTATGCGGCCAGTCCTCGTCGGTACTTTTGCATAGGATGCCCTCCGACGGGCCGAACTCGTGGACGGTTGCCGTGTACATGTCGCCGGGCGCATCTGTTGTCAGCACGCCCTTGTCGGCGCCTTTGTTATAGTTGTACGCATACGGAAAATCGGCCGCAAGGGAGCCGGTCGCCCCGTAGTCACCGGGATTGAACGTCCCGGTTGCAGTGGAGGAACATACCTCCTCGTTTACCTCGGTCGCGTAATGGTTGAAGTTGCCAAGGCTGCTGCCCTTGCCTCCATTGGGATAGGAATAGCCCACGCCCAGAACGGACTGGCTGTCATCCATCAGGCTGGTGGCCTTCCTGTAGCAAGGCCGCAGGAAGTTCGGCATGTGGGTGATGGCAATCTTCTTGAGTTTCACGTCGCTTTCCAGATATCCCGTATCCTCAAAAGCGGCCGTGATGGTGCCCAGTTCGAACTTGGTCATATAGCGATAGAGCGTTGCCGTCGTGCTTCCATCCTTGTAGAACTGGTATGTGGCTCCGGCCCCCATCAGCAGCTTGTGCAGGCGGAAGTTTCCGGCCTCCAGCGGAACGACACTGTAAGGCGCGCTGCCAATTTGCGTACCGCTCAGGCTTGCAAGGTATTCAATGGACGCTTCGTCGAAGTTAGCCAGAAAGAGCCAGTACTTCCGCGAGTAGTATTCGCTGTAACCGGTATAGTTGATGGCCGAAAGGTCCAGCCCGGAGGGATCTTCCCAGGTCCTTCGCTTCACCAGCGTCCCGTTGGCGTCATACTCGAACATGTCCAGCCGGTCGATAAATCATCTTCCTCGGCGGCATTGTAGGCATCGGCCTTCGTGGTAAATGCAATGGGGCTTTCCATGCCGATGTTGATGGTGACGCTACAAAGACCATCCGCACCGGCAGGCCCATCCGGCGATTCCTTGTTGCAGGAGGCGGCCGCTATCGCGGCCAGCACTCCCAGAATAATGGTTATCCGTTTCATCTTCTCCCTCTTTTAGTCCTGCGACACCGGTTGTCCGGTATTCGGGTCCACGCCCAGATTCCAGTTGGCGATGGGCACCTCGTCCCAACTCTTCACGGAGATGCTCAAATCGGCGGCGTATTTCTTCTCATAGAAGTTTGCATACTCACTGCCCAGATTCTTGATGGTTACATTGTCAATCTGGTACACCGTATTGGGCTGCGTATCAGTGAGCTCGATGGGATAGAACCAGGTCTGCCCGTCTATTTCCAGTTCGAAGATGAGCTTCTGGGTAGCAAGCTGATCACTGTAATCACACACATTATTCCCGGGAGCAACCAGGGAATGATAGATGGCATAAAAGCTCTTGCCTACATTGATAGTATGGGATGGCCCCATGTCTCCTACAGATACAACTTTTCCTTCACCAGCCGATTTGTCGTAATTCTGGATGGTAGCTTCGTACATCGGGCTGGGAGCATCCATCGTCAGAACGCCCCTGTTTTTCTTGAAACATACGTTGTAAGCGTTATAAATGGTGCCGTTTATCTTCCCGGGGCCGGAGTAATATCCTGAACCGGTAATGGATGGGCCATAGCTGTTCGGTCTGTGACGAAACCCCGTCTGGAGGCCTCCGAAGGCATTTTCGGCAAGTTCATAGGTGTCCAGTCCAAATTGAGTGGTATAGATGCCGCCGCTGGAAAACCCGCCGGTGGGCATTACCTGGAAACCGTTGGTTGCATTGCCAATCACGATGTTCCTCAGCCACACTTCCTTGCCCCTAAGACTTTCATCGGCGAAATTTACTGTTATCTTGCCCACGTCAATCCGGCACATGATGCGCAGCAGGGGCATTTCCAGCGTCTGGTCAGAATAAAAGGTCAGGTAGGTGGACGCCATCATGGGGATTGCATCCGGAGCGAAGTTCCCGGCACTTAAGAAGATACGGCCTTCATTGTATAAATTGGTCGTGTTTTTGCCATCAAAAAAGTCTGCCGTATCAGGATCCAGGTTGCCGATAACCATGATACCCATCCGCTGTTCCTTCTTCTCTTTCAGTTCCAGCACGGTCACCCCGCTCGCATCGGGAGTCAAGACCTGATGACTTACGGTAGAATTGGTGTAGTCGTGAAGATACACATCCAGCCGCTTGAGGCCGTCGCTCAGCGGATAATCGCCGCTGTTGTGCGCCTTGGTGGCATGAGAGCCTGAGCCAATCCGGAGCGTAACCGTGTGCTCCTCCTGAGCGATGTTCACGTCATTCTCGACGAGGCTGGGAGTCTCCTTATTACAAGCCGCAATAACCAGCAGCGGCAACAACATTGTCAGTATTTTTCGCATAGTAAAAATGGATTTTAAAATGGGGCCGGATTGCATCCTGTTCTTAGCCGAAGGTCCTCCGGCCCCACAATTATGAACAAGGTATCAAAATAGCGACTCACGTCGTTTAGATGGTGATTCCTTCGGTAATAGGGACAACGGTCCAGTCCTTGACACTGATTTCGAAGGTGGCGTCAGAGAGTTGCACGGGCTGGTCGGGATTGGTGGATCCAAGACGAGTAAGCGTCAGGTTCTCAATCTCGTAGGATTTGCCAGCTTCAAGTGCCGGGAGGGTAATGGGATAGTAGTAGGTGTTTCCGTCGATGAGTGTTTCTACAACCAGTCGAGTATGACGAGCAGACCATGAACCGCCGTTGGCATCGCTAACAGTCGGATTGGGATAGCTATACAGATACTCATTATAGTCTGTAGTCATCAAATCATAAGAATTAACATCGGAGACGAAGGACCGAGGTTCATCGGTGCTTGAATACGCCATTTTGTTAATCCAGTTCGTGGGAGCCAGCGTAAGTCCTAAATTCGTGTCGGTTGGAACATTCACCAAATAGACTTTCTGCTGTTTGGCCCCCATACCGGGATAAGCCGAGTTGGTGAAAGCTAAGGTGATTTTCTTGAGGGCGACGCGGGCAACTATGCGTTTCACTTCGATTTCGATAGGTTCACCGGAGGGAACGCTCACTCCGGTCTTGCTACCCACCATGACGAAAGCTTCACTATTGTCTGAGAGCCGACTGCTGATGCTTTTCAGCTGGTCCACTGTTTTGACATTGGTGATTGCCGGAGCATTGACAACGGCATAGACTGTCTTTGTGCCCTGGCGGCATGTCACTGTTGCAGAAGTTGTGTTCGAAACATTGGCATATACATCCAGCGTTTCGCCATCGAAGACGAAGAGCTGAAGGTCTTTCACCTTACTGTAGTTTGTTTCATCAGCCGCCGACAGGGCTTTGGTAGCGGCATTGTTGCCCACGATGCTGATAGTAAGTTGACCCAGCTCCGCTTCCTGTCCAGGAAGTACTTGAGCAGTCGGAGCCTCGATGTTCTTGTTGCACGCTACGGTGCAGAGGGTTGCGGCTACAGCCGCAAAGAATGCAATTTTTCGCATAGCTTTTGGGATTTAATTGTTTGTAGATAAATGTGTTGAAAGGTTGTACCTTTTAATCAGTTCGGATATTTCCGGGTCCAGATTGCCACGGTGGACAAATGTCGGATTCAGTTTGCAGGCTTTCAGGAAATGCTCCACGGCTTTCTGGTCTTTACCCTGACGGCCATAGATGACGGCCAGCAGGTAATCAATCTGTCCTGTCATGCCAGGTTCCGACCGGGCATCCAGCGCTTCCAGAATACCCAGCGCCGAAGCATTGTAGTCCATCGCGCAAAATGCGACAGCCGCATTGTAGTCCTTGTAAGGACGAAGCAGCTCTATGGCCGTCTTGTAGTCCCGGTCACGGATGGCTTGCACACCGGCCATATACTCCTCATCCAGCACGGTAGTCTGGATGGTGTCCTTCACCATTCCTTTCCGGTGCAGGTGGAAATCGAACTTCACCGTGCGGAGCCTCGGATAGAGAACCTCCCGGAGGAAGCGATAATAGGGCTTTCTGGAGAGCATTTCCTCTCTGGCATCGAGGTCCTGGTCCTCACAGATGTCGATGTATTCCCGTTTCTGGTCGGCCGTCAGGGAGTCACTTTCGGCAATCAGCACATCCAGCATCCGCCAGTTTTCCGGGTTGTTCTTCGAAATGAACCTCACATCATTCCCGACCTGGCCGGGAATCTCCTCCTCGGCCATTCCATCGAAATAGACGTGGACCATGTTTTCCTCTCGGAGAGAATCCCTGTAATCCCGGATAAAAGCGTCAAAGTATCGGCTAACGGATTCGCTTCTTCTTTGCGAAAGCCGTGTGTTGTACTTCATGGACCCTTCGGGCGAGCAGCTTGCTGTCACTACGATACTATCCAGATCAAACACCTTATTCTCAATGAGGCTGGCAAGATTCTCCTTAATTCGGCCCATCTCAAAGCGGTTGTTGCTAAGGTCCTCCAGGATGACATCAGAGCCCTGCTCAAAGTCGATATAGCAGGCCGTGTTTGCCTCCACCCGGCGACTGATAATCTGTTTCTTGTATCGGGGCGAGTTATCCACGAAGGCCGACAAGCTGCTGATATAGTAGGTCAGCGGTTCCGTTTCCGGGATCTCATACAGGCGCTTCTCCTGCTCGAAGATGTCTCCGGACAGCACCACATCCACCTTCCGAAGTTTCGGCCGGGTGGCGATGGTCTGGACGTAATTGTAGATGACGTCGCCATTGGCCGCCGTAATGACGGTATCCAGCCTCAAGCCCTCTTGAACGATGGGAGCCTTGACGTACTTGCGGTACATCTTCTCTCTCTGTTCCCATCGACGGGCATTGAGGCGCTTGGATATCGTGTTGGTGTAGTGTTCGATGGCATCCCGGCCGGTCACGCCGAACTCGGAAGCAAAGCTGCTGGCTACCTTGGTGTCCAGGATGGCATTGAAATGCTCATCGGCCACCTCGGTGGAATCGGCTTTGAAGGCATACAGGTCCGGGATATTCCGCTGGATGAAAAGTTCCAGCAGGCGCATATTGATGAATCGGGTGCTGTCCGTCACGATGGATGCCAGATACTTCTCGTACTGCTGGTAGCCCTTCAACTGGGCCTTGCGGTACTTGGCCCCGGTAATGACAACCTGGTCCAGATGGAGGGTATCTTCCAGAATATGCATCCTAGGATAGAAGCGCAGCTGCCACTGCTCGTCCTGCATCTCCTTGGGCACGCGAATCTGGAACTCGATGTCCACCTTGCCATGCCGCTCGGCCACATTCCTGAACCGGGCTTCAACTACGGCGGCATTGATGACATCGGTCGCTACCATCTCACCGTTTTCGTCTTTGATGGCCTTCATGATAATCATCTCCCGCCCGTCATCATCGTGAACAACGAGTGTGTCCGGGCGGGCAATGTCATAGACCGGCGTGCCCTGTGTCATGCTGAGCGAAGTCGAAGCATCTTCCACCAGCCCGATGCTGGCTTGCAGCCTCTCCGTCTGAATCTGCTGGAGTTTGCTGGGGCCAGCGCAGCTCTGCGCGCAGAGAAGCACGATGACCATAATAAGGAGGATGGGACATATTACCATCGCAAAAGCGGCACAGGCCGACACCATGAACAGTTTCCTGTCATGTTCGCTCATATTCTCC
>Ga0129306_1003066_pt1 | contig 13301 bp, 9 predicted proteins | sample P827metagenome_FD_94438 | JGI IMG/M metagenome (GOLD analysis project Ga0129306, IMG submission 94438) | Capybara group fecal microbial communities from Wisconsin, USA - P827 metagenome | ecosystem: Host-associated > Mammals > Digestive system > Large intestine > Fecal | place: USA: Wisconsin...
AAGGGGGATTTATATGTTAGAGGCCTTACGAGAACGAGTATTACACGCCAATCTGGCGTTACCGAAACATCATTTAGTCACGTTTACCTGGGGCAATGTGAGTGAAATCGACCGGGCATCCGGCTTAGTGGCGATAAAGCCGTCGGGGGTGGATTATGAAAGCATGCGTGCAGAAGATATCGTGATTGTGGATTTACAGGGCAATAAAGTGTGGGGCGAGAAAAAGCCGTCGTCGGATACGGCCACCCATTTAGCGCTGTATCGCCAGTTTAACGATATCGGCGGTATCGTGCATACCCATTCGCGCCATGCCACCATCTGGGCGCAGGCGGGCGAGCCGTTGATTGCGGCGGGCACCACCCATGCGGATTATTTTTACGGCGAAATTCCCTGCACGCGCCAAATGACGGAGGAAGAAATTCAACGCGACTATGAACTGGAAACCGGCAACGTGATTATCGAAACCTTCCGTCAGCGCGGTATTGAGCCGAAAGAGGTGCCGGCGGTACTGGTACATTCGCACGGCCCGTTCGTGTGGGGCAAAGACGGCGATAACGCGGTACACAATGCCGTGGTGCTGGAAGAAATCGCCTACATGAACCTGTTTACCCGCCAACTGCGCCCGAACCTGCTGCCGATGCAACAGGCGCTGCTGGATAAGCACTACCTGCGCAAACACGGCAAACAGGCTTATTACGGGCAGTAAAGGCCGCTCATCAAGCCTGACGGACGGTGCGCTGTCAGGCTTTCGCTTAAGCCGGCATTCCACCGGCCCGACAGGAATAATGACTTTCGCGCATTCAATCCGCCGATTAAATTAATTCCTCTTTTCGAACGAAAATAAGGTAAAATATGACCGCACTTTATCGTTATTTTACACATTTATTATTAGTATCATAGGAGAATAACATGACAGCACGAAAACAACTAGCCAACGCCATTCGCTTCCTCAGCATGGATGCGGTGCAAAAAGCCAAATCCGGCCATCCCGGCGCACCGATGGGCATGGCGGATATCGCCGAAGTCCTGTGGCGCGATTTCTTAAAACACAATCCGACCAATCCGCAATGGCCCGACCGCGACCGCTTCGTGCTGTCCAACGGCCACGGCTCCATGTTAATTTACAGCCTGCTGCATTTAACCGGCTATGATCTCTCCATCGACGAGTTAAAACATTTCCGTCAGCTGCATTCCAAAACCCCGGGCCACCCCGAATACGGTTACACCCCGGGCGTGGAAACCACTACCGGCCCATTAGGTCAGGGCATTACCAACGCAGTGGGCATGGCCATTGCGGAAAAAACCTTAGCCGCACAGTTTAACCGTCCCGGTCATGATATCGTTGACCATTACACCTATGCCTTTTTAGGCGACGGCTGTTTAATGGAAGGCATTTCCCATGAAGCCTGTTCGCTGGCCGGTACTCTCGGATTAGGCAAACTGATTGCCTTTTATGATGACAACAATATTTCTATCGACGGGCATGTGGACGGCTGGTTTACCGACAATACCAAAGCGCGTTTTGAAGCCTACGGCTGGCAGGTGATTGGGCCGATTGACGGGCACCACAGCGAACAGATTATTGAGGCGGTGAAACAGGCGCAGGCGGAACACGACAAACCGAGCCTGATTATCTGTAAAACCGTTATCGGTTACGGTTCCCCGAACAAAGCCAACTCCCATGACAGCCACGGTGCGCCGTTGGGGGATGAGGAAATCGCCTTAACCCGTCAGGCGCTAAACTGGGATTATGCGCCGTTTGAGATTCCGGCCGAAATTTACGCGCAGTGGGATGCTAAAGCGAAAGGTCAGGTCGCCGAACAGGCGTGGAATGACAAATTCGCCGCCTATGCCAATGCGCACCCGACACTGGCGGCAGAATTTAAGCGCCGGATTCAGGGCAAACTGCCGGCCGACTGGGCGCAGAACAGCCAGGCCTTTATCGACAGCCTGCAAGCCAATCCGGCCAATATTGCCAGCCGCAAAGCCTCACAAAACGCCATTGAAGCCTACGCTCATAACCTGCCGGAATTTTTAGGCGGCTCGGCGGATTTGGCCGGCTCCAACCTGACCTTATGGTCCGGCGCCAAACCTATCCGCGCCAAACAAAACGTGGACGGCAACTACATCAATTACGGCGTGCGCGAATTCGGCATGTCCGCCATCATGAACGGTATCGCCTTACACGGCGGCTTTATTCCGTACGGCGCCACCTTCTTAATGTTTTATGAATACGCCCATAATGCGGTGCGCATGGCGGCGTTAATGAAACAACGCGTACTGTTCGTCTATACCCATGATTCCATCGGCTTAGGCGAAGACGGCCCGACCCATCAACCGGTGGAGCAAACCGCCGCCTTGCGTTTAATTCCGAATCTACAGACCTGGCGCCCTTGCGACCAGGTGGAATCCGCGGTGGCGTGGAAAGCGGCGATCGAGCGTCAGGACGGGCCGAGCGCGTTAATCTTCTCCCGTCAGAATCTGACCCAACAGGCCCGCAGCGCCGAACAGCTGGCCGATATTGCCCGCGGCGGGTATATTCTGCGGGAATGCTGTGAAAAAGGCGGATGCCCTGACTTAATCCTGATTGCCACCGGCTCCGAAGTGGCGCTGGCCATGCAGGCGGCCGACCGGCTGGCGGCGGAAGGCATTCGCGCCCGCGTGGTGTCCATGCCGTCCACCAATGTATTTGACAGTCAGGATGCCGCTTACCGCGAACAGGTACTGCCGACCGCCGTAACCAAACGACTGGCGATTGAAGCCGGCATCAGCGATTTCTGGTATAAATATGTCGGCCTTGAAGGACGCATCGTCGGCATGCACGGCTTCGGCGAATCTGCCCCGGCCGACCAGTTATTCGAACTGTTCGGCTTCACGGTGGACAACATCGTCGCCAAAGCGAAAGAAATGTTATAAATTTCCACCGCACTTTTAGTCTGAGTTTGACTTAAAATACGGCAACAAAAATCCCCGTGCAGAACGGGGATTTTTTATATATACAATTATTCCACCAGTCCCATCATTTCCGGTAAAATCATGGAAATCGCAGGAATATAAGTCACCAGCATTAATACGATAAAAATCGCAAAGAAATACGGTACCAGCGTTCGTATAACATCTTCAATACTAATATTAGTTACCTTGCAACCGGTAAATAAAATCGGCCCGACCGGCGGCGTAATGGTTCCCAACGATAAATTAAACACTAATACAATACCGAATTGAACCGGACTCATACCTAAGTTGATACAAATAGGCAGAAATATCGGTGTAAAAATCAAAACCGCCGGAGTTGGATCCATAAATGTACCGACAATTAACAGGATAATATTAATAATCAATAAAATAAGAATGGGATTGTTTGTCAACGATAATAGACCGTCGGCAATTGCATTCGGAATCTGTGTGAATGCCATTACCCATGACATAATCGATGATGTCGCCAACATAAAGATGACGATAGCCGACATCTTTGCCGTATCTAAAAAAATTTTCGGTAATTGTTTTAAATCTAACGTGCGGTAACATAAGCTTAATATCAAGGAGTAAACCACCGCGATGGCCGATGATTCCGTTGCCGTGAAGATCCCGGCCAGAATCCCACCGATAACAACCACGACCAACGATAAGCTTGGCAGTGCCGCCAATGTTACTTTCAGACATTCGTTACAGGTCATACGATGCTTAATAACATAACCCCTTTTCTTTGCCATCCAGCCAGCAACAATCATCACTGAAATACCCCATAAAATACCGGGGATATAGCCGGCCATAAATAGCGCAGAAACAGAAACACTACCGGCAATTGTCGCATATACAATTATTGTATTACTTGGCGGAATCAGCATACCGGTCGGAGCAGAGGCAATATTAATCGCCGTACTGTATTTAGGATCATACCCCTCCTTTTTCTGAATCGGCGCCATAATACCGCCGACTGCCGCCGCTGAGGCGACACCGGAACCACTTATTGAACCAAACAGCATATTCGAAACAATATTAGTTTGCGCCAATGAACCGGGGAAGAACCCACTGATAATTTTTGAAAAATTCACCAGTCGAATTGCAATGCCACCGCTATTCATAATATTACCGGCCAAAATAAAAAACGGAATCGCTAATAAAGCAAACGAATCCAGGCCGACAAAAATACGTTGTGCCGATGTAACGATACTCCCCTGATAAGGCAAAATAGAAAGCATTGCTGCAAAGGAGGAAACGCCGATACTGATGCTAATCGGTGTGCCGATTAATAAGAAAAACAGCGTTCCGAGAAACATAATCAAAGCGGCGATTGTTGCTGTATCCATCGTAACCTCACTTATTTAACGCTTTGAGCTTTCTGTATAATTTTATTTCGTTATAGAAGAAATAAAAGACAATAATTGCGCCGCTAATCGGAATTGCCGAATAAATCACTCCCATCGGCATTTGCAATGCGGAATCCATTTGCCACATTTGCCGCAAAGACGCACTGTAGCCACCTAGAATCAATACGCATAATGCAAAAATAACAATGATCAGTTCGGAAAACATATCAAATGAAATCTGGATGTTAAGAGGAAACTTCTGCTTCACATATTCAATTGACATATGCCCTCTAAGGCCAAAAACATAAGCACCGCTGAATAAGATCAGCCAAATGAACAGATAACGGGATAAAACTTCGCTCATACCGCTGGCAGCGTTGAATACATAACGGGCTATTACCTGATAGGTCACCAATAACACCATCATCGCAACAATTAAAATGCACAATGATGCCATCAGACTATCAATAGCCCTTTTTATTTTTTCAAGCGCGGAAAAAAATGGCGTTGACGGACATTCAGACATAATAATTCCTTAAACTAGCATGAACCGGACGCTCACCAATCGCCCGGCTCCGTTAATCATGATTTATTCGAGCGCCATTATTTGTTCGAATAATGCTTTTTGTTCCGGTGTTTTCAACAATTCTTGCTGAACATTTTTACAACTTTCTCTGAATGGTGTCGTGTCGATTTCAATAAAAGTCGCACCTTTATCTTTAGCTAATTGTTCGGAAGATTGAATTTGTTGGTTCCAAAGAGTAAATTCGGTTTTTACGCTTTCTTTCGCCAACTTGCGTAAAAGTGCCTGTTCTTCTGGTGACATACCGGATAGAAAGGTATTGCTGATCACCAACAAATCCGCCACACGCAAATGCTGAGTTCTGGTGAAATAAGGAGCGACCTCATAATGTTTTAAATCCGTATAAGTAATTTCATTATTTTCCGCACCGTCCAAAACACCTTGCTGAATTGCCGTATAAACTTCTCCCTGATTCATCGGCACACCGACACCGCCCATACAGCTTAATGTTTTCATCATTGCATCGGATTGTAATACTCTGATTTTCTTACCTTTTAAATCAGCCTGTGCAGTAATCGGCTTTCCTTTCACATACAGACTGCGCGCACCGGCCGTATAGGCGGCTAACACATCGAATCCGAATGTAGAGGTTGATGCAAACAGCGGATCTAAAATATCAGAAGTATAAAGATGCTCCTGATGTTCAGTGCTTTTATACAAATAAGGCAATGCCAAGACTAAAAAAGTGCGGTCATAATTTTCAACTAAAGGATTCGCTACCACCGCCATTTGAATTGCACCGTTTTGTACCAGCTCTAAACTGGCTCGTTGGTTACCGAGCAACTCGTTCGGATAAATTGTCAGCTTATATTTTCCTTGGGTGGCATCAGAAAACTTGTGACTTAGTTCCTCCAGCGCTTGATACTGCGGATGTTGTTTCGACTGATTGAACGCGACTTTTAATTCCGTCGCCGCCTGTGTATAAGTACAGATAAAAAATGCACCCAATACAGTCAAAAGTGCGGTTGATTTTTTGAATGATTTCACAAAAAACATAAGGTTCTCCTTTATATGATTCACGAAACGGTTACATTTAACGAATGACATCCATAGCAACAAAATCCATATCATCAAAAGTCTGATTTTCGCCGACCATTCCCCAAACGAAACTGTAATTTTCGGTACCGCACCCGGAATGAATCGACCAGCTCGGCGAAATAATCAATTGTTTGTCACGCATCACAATATGGCGGGTTTCGGTCGGTTCCCCCAAAAAGTGGAATACGACTTGTGACGGTTTGATATTAAAATACAGATAGGCTTCCATGCGTCGCGCATGAGTATGTGCCGGCATAGTATTCCAAACACTTCCTTCGGCAAGATGGGTGACTCCCATACACAACTGACAAGTTTCCACCACATTAGGATGCAAATATTGGTAAATAGTACGGGCATTTGCATTTTGCTGACAGCCCAATTCCACTTTACATGCCGCCTCACGAGGGATTAATTTATTCGGATAACTGTGATGCGCCGGTGCGCTTAAACAATAAAGATAGGTTTCTTTTCCGGTTTCTAAAGGAATGAATTCAATATCTTCCGTACCTTTACCTAAATAAAGCGCATCCAAATAATTCAGCATAAACGACTGTTTTTTACATTTCACCTCAACAGCAGCCCCTAAATTCAGAATGCCTAACTCTCTACGAGCCAAAAAATAATCCGTGCCGAAAGCTTTTTTATCGATAAAAGTATCTAATTTTAATGGCTCCCGAGGGCAGGCACCGATTGCAACTAAGCGATCAATATGACTATATACAATAGAAACCATTCCCTGCTGAAATAGATCTTTTTTCAAAAATGCTTCCCGCAAACGTGCCGTATCATAAAATTTCACATCTTTCGGATTCATATTTTGATAAATTTCCATAAAGCAACTCCCCTTAAATAAGTACCTATTTTCTGTCATTCTAAAAGCAAATTGAGGGGACTCAAGAGATAATTTTAAAAAATGAGACATTGATCTATTTTTTATGAAAAATAGTTTCATTTATCTCAAAGAAGATATTTTAGTTATTTTTAATAAATCGAAGGAATTGGTAAAAATCAAAAAATTACGGTCATTATTTCACAACAAAAATCGTAAAATAATGACCGCACTTGCTAGTTAACATCAATTGCCGGAAACTATCCGCTCAATCCTGCATGCAACGCCTGCACGGAATACACTTCGCAGCCGTCAATGCTTTTCACGCCTTCCACTAACGCTTCCGCTGCGGCTAATGTGGTTTGCATAAATACTTTCTGCTGCAATGCGCTGCGGCGGATGGAATGGCTGTCGGCGACGCTTTCCGGCAGGCTGCCGACGGTGTTGATCACCATGGCGATTTCGCCGTTTTTAATCGCATCCACGATATGCGGGCGACCTTCCCGCACTTTATTCACGATTTGCGCAAACACACCGTGTTCGCGCAGGAAGTTCGCGGTTCCCATGGTAGCGCACAGGCCATAACCTTCCTGCTGTAAACGTTGAGCGATAGGCAATAGGCGGGTTTTGTCGCCGTCGTCAACGGACAGAAATACCTTGCCGGTTTTCGGGATCCGTTCATTGGCGCCGATTTGTGCCTTCAGGAAGGCTTCGGAGAAGGTTTTGCCGACGCCCATCACTTCGCCGGTAGAACGCATTTCCGGCCCCAAAATGGTATCTACGCCCGGGAATTTAATGAATGGGAACACCGCTTCTTTCACCGCATAAAAGTGCGGTACGATTTCGCCCTGAATTCCCTGTTGGGCTAGGCTGATGCCCGCCATGACGCGCGCGGCGATTTTCGCCAGCGGACGACCGGTGGCTTTACTGACGAACGGCACGGTACGGCTGGCGCGCGGGTTGACTTCCAGCACATAAATGACATTTTCCTGCACCGCGAACTGTACGTTCATCAGCCCCACCACATTTAACGCTTGCGCCATCGCCGCAGTTTGACGGCGGATTTCATCCTGAATCGCCCGGCTTAAGGAATACGGCGGCAGCGAACAGGCGGAATCGCCGCTGTGAATCCCCGCTTGCTCAATGTGCTGCATAATGCCACCGATAATCACCTGCTCGCCATCGCAGATACAATCCACATCCACTTCAATGGCGTTATTCAGGAAATGATCCAGCAGGATCGGGCTGTCTTCGGAGACCTGCACCGCTTCACGCATATATTGATTCAGCTCGTCCACGTTATACACGATTTGCATTGCGCGGCCGCCCAAAACATAAGACGGGCGCACCACCAGCGGATAACCCACTTCCTGCGCCAGACTCACCGCCTCGACGGCATTATGCGCGGTGCGGTTATTCGGCTGTTTGAGCGCCAAATCCCGCAGAATTTGCTGGAACCGTTCGCGATCTTCCGCCGCATCGATACTGTCGGCGCTGGTACCGATAATATTTACCCCGTTTTCATGCAGCGCATTGGCCAGTTTCAACGGTGTCTGACCGCCGTACTGTACAATTACGCCCCACGGCCGTTCCACATGAATCACTTCCAACACATCTTCCAGAGTCAGCGGTTCAAAATAGAGGCGATCAGAGGTATCGAAATCGGTGGAAACCGTTTCCGGATTACAGTTCACCATAATGGTTTCAAACCCGCTTTCGCGCAGCGCCAACGCAGCATGCACGCAGCAATAGTCAAACTCAATGCCCTGTCCGATACGGTTCGGGCCGCCGCCTAGGATCATAATTTTTTTCTTGTCGGACGGCCGGCTTTCACATTCTTCTTCATAGCAGGAATAGAGATACGCGGTATCGGAATTAAACTCGCCGGCACAGGTGTCCACCCGTTTATAGACCGGATGCAGATTTAACAAATGTCGTTTATTTCTGACCGCACTTTCGCCCGCTTGCGTCAGCTGACCGATGCGCTTATCGGAAAAACCTTTACGTTTCAGGCGGCGCAGTTCGGCATAATCCAATTCGTCCAAGCTGCGTTTTTCCAGCGCCAGTTCTTCCTGCACCAAATCCTGAATCTGAACCAAAAACCACGGATCGATTTTAGAATAATGATGCACTTCCTCCAGACTGAAACCGGCACCAAACGCATCCGCCACATATAAAATCCGGTTCGGCCCCGGATTGCCGAGCTCCGTGCGGATTTTTTCCGCCTCTTCCGACAGCAGATTGAAACCGCAAATGCCGGTTTCCAGCCCACGCAGGGCTTTTTGTAAACTCTCCTGAAAGGTGCGTCCCATCGCCATCACTTCCCCGACGGATTTCATCTGGGTAGTCAGGCGATCATCCGCCTGTGGAAATTTTTCAAAGGCGAAGCGCGGCACTTTGGTCACCACATAATCAATCGATGGTTCGAAAGAGGCCGGAATCAGCCCGCCGGTGATGTCATTACGCAGCTCGTTTAAGGTATAACCCACCGCCAGTTTCGCCGCCACTTTGGCGATCGGAAAACCGGTGGCTTTGGAGGCCAGCGCGGAAGAGCGGCTTACGCGCGGATTCATTTCGATCACAATCATCTCGCCGTTCGCCGGATTAACCGCAAACTGCACGTTGGAGCCGCCGGTATCCACGCCGATTTCGCGCAGCACCGCCAACGACGCATTACGCATAATCTGATATTCTTTGTCGGTCAGGGTTTGTGCCGGCGCGACGGTAATGGAATCGCCGGTGTGCACGCCCATCGGATCGAAGTTTTCAATCGAGCAGACGATAATGCAGTTATCCGCTTTGTCGCGCACCACTTCCATTTCGTATTCTTTCCAGCCCAGCACCGATTGTTCGATCAGCAGTTCATGGGTCGGCGAAGCATCAAAACCGCGCTCGCAAATGGCATAAAATTCATCTTTATTATATGCGATACCGCCGCCGGAACCGCCCATGGTGAACGACGGACGAATCAAGGTCGGAAAGCCCACTTCCGCCTGCGCCGCCCAAGCTTCTTCAAAGCTATGGCAGACAAAGGATTTCGGCGTATTCAAACCGATTTTCGCCATAGCGTCTTTGAAACGTCCGCGATCTTCCGCTTTGTCGATGGCATCTTCCGTGGCGCCGATAAGTTCCACGCCGTATTTTTTCAGCACGCCCTGTTTGGATAAATCCAGCGCGCAGTTCAGCGCCGTTTGCCCGCCCATGGTCGGCAAAATCGCATCCGGGCGTTCTTTTTCTATAATTTTTTCCACCGTTTGCCACGCAATCGGCTCGATGTAAGTGACATCCGCCATATTCGGATCGGTCATAATGGTGGCCGGATTGGAATTGACCAGCACCACTTTGTAGCCTTCCTCACGCAACGCTTTACACGCCTGCGCCCCGGAATAATCGAATTCGCACGCCTGACCGATGACGATCGGGCCCGCGCCGATAATAAGAATTGTGTTTATGTCGTTACGTTTTGGCATTTTTGTTTTCTCACTGTAAAACGATTAAAAAATTAACCGCACTTTAGGCTTTCGCCGCTCTCATCGCGGCAATAAATCTGTCAAACAGATACGCCACATCATGCGGGCCGGGGCTGGCTTCGGGGTGTCCTTGGAAGCTGAATGCCGATTGATCGGTCAATTCAATGCCTTGCACCGAGTTGTCGAATAAAGAGCGGTGAGTTATGCGCACGTTTTGCGGCAGGCTGTGTTCATCCACTTCAAAACCGTGATTCTGGCTGGTGATAAAAACTTTTTGCGACGCTAAATCCTGCACCGGATGATTGGCGCCGTGATGACCGAAAGCCATTTTTTTGGTTTTGCCGCCCACCGCCAGCCCAAGCAGCTGATGGCCTAAACAAATACCGAAAATCGGCTTCTTGCTCGCCAATAACTGCCGAACCGCGCTGACCGCATAATCACAGGGCTCGGGATCGCCCGGGCCGTTAGACAGGAAAATGCCGTCCGGATTTAACGCCAGCACTTCCTGCGCGTCGGTTTTGGCCGGCACCACGGTAATATTGCAGCCGCGCTGCGCCAGCATTCTTAAAATATTGTGTTTGACCCCGAAATCATAGGCGACAATATGAAATTCCGGATGCTGTATTTCCGTATAGCCCTCGCCTAATCGCCATTCCCCCTGCGTCCATTGATAGCGTTGTTTGCAGCTAACGGCCTGCGCCAGATCTTTGCCCGCCATGGAACCGAAACTTAATGCCAGTTCAAGGGCTTTTTTCTCATCGACGTTACCCGCCATGATACAGCCCGCCTGGGCGCCTTTATCGCGCAGAATGCGGGTTAAACGTCGGGTGTCAATTCCGGCGATAGCCACCACATTATTGGCTTTCAGGTATTCGCTTAAACTCTGATTGGCGCGGAAGTTGCTGTGCAATAACGGTAAATCGCGGATAATCAGACCGGCAGCATACACGCCGGCGCTTTCCCAATCTTCGCTATTGGCGCCGGTATTGCCGATATGGGGATAAGTTAAGGTAACGATTTGTTGAAAATAAGAAGGGTCGGTAAGAATTTCCTGATAGCCGGTCATTGCGGTATTGAAAACCACTTCGCCGACGGTGTGTCCCGCAGCGCCGATAGCATCACCGTGAAAGATACTGCCGTCAGCCAAGACTAAAATTGCGGATTCAGACATAAATTGCTCCTGTTTGTCATCTGTTTCGGTCGAACACTTACGAATGCTCATTAACCACAATTTAATCAAAAAACGAACCGCACTTTTGTGCTTTCGGAGGTTTAAAAACTAAACTGTGTCTGATGATATAGCCGGTGTGAGCTAAACCTGCTAATTCTAAAGGACAATGCCCGGCTATTCAAGTAAAATCGCAAACGTTTAAATGATTATTTATGCAGATATTTTGCATAAATAATGACAAATTACAAGGTATTTGTAAATTCGCGTGAATTATTTTGTAGTTAGCGCCCAAGTTGTTTACAATGAAGCATCGTTTCAAGCCGAGAAAATGCAGATGAAAAAAACAAAGTCCATGACCACCGTTTTATTATGCGCCGCACTCACCGTCGGCTGCGCATCCATTGATCCCAAAACGGGCGAGCGTAATGATCCGCTGGAAGGTTTTAACCGCACGATGTGGGATTTTAACTATAAAGTCGTCGATCCTTATGTGCTGAAACCGGTTGCCAGCGGCTGGAAAAATTATGTGCCTTCCCCTGTGCGCACGGGGCTGACCAACGTCGCCAATAATCTTGACGAGCCGATCAGTTTCGTCAGTCGCCTGCTGGAAGGTGAAGGCAAAAAAGCGATGGTACACTTTAACCGTTTCTGGATTAACACGGTATTCGGCCTCGGCGGGTTGATCGACTGGGCAAGTTACAGCGAACCGCTGAAAATTGAAAACGAGCGGGATTTTGCCGATACCATGGGCAGCTACGGTATCGAGCCGGGCGCTTATGTGATGCTGCCGGCATACGGCCCGACAACACCGCGTCAAGCCACGGGTACCGCCGCGGATATCGGCGCCATGTATCCGTTCTGGCATTGGGTCGGCGGGCCTTGGGCGTTGGTGAAATCCGGCATTCAGGCCATTGATACCCGCGCCAAGGCGCTGGATAAACAGGCTTTGCTTGATCAGGCGCAGGATCCTTATGTGACCTTCCGCGAGGCGTATTATCAGAATCTGGAATACCGCGTCAGCGACGGCAAAGTGAAAGCCGCGCAGGAAACCCTTTCACAAGAAGAACTTAACGAAGTCGATTAACAGGAACGTACTATGCAAATGACATCAACTCAACGTTTGATTTTAGCCAATCAATATAAACTCATGGGGCTGTTAGACCCGGACAATCGGAAAACTTATCAGCGTCTGGAAGCCATTGTAAAAGGCGGTTTCGGTCTGGAACTTAAAGAGCTGGACAGTGAGTTCGCCGATATGTCGGAACAAGAGTGCCGCACCGTACTGGCAACGCTGGAAATGTATCACGCACTACAGGTTTCTTATAATAATTTAGCGGACAAATCCACCGTTACTCCGCACCGTCTGCAATTTGCCGGTTATTGCGCACAGCGCGAAAAGAAATATTTGAATTACCTGCGTTTTATTACCGGCACCGAGGGCAAATATCAGGAATTTATGCACTGTGAACACGGCTGTGATTCACAAACCCCGATGTGGGAAAAATACACCAAAATGCTTGAAGTCTGGCGCGCCTGTCCGCATGAATATCACCTCAGCATGGCGGAGATTCAGAAAATCCTGAACGCCTAACAATTCGTTTACGCTTTACACCGCACTTTTGATCCAATACCAAAGTGCGGTGATTTTTTATTCTGTTTTCTTGACGCGAAATCTGTTTCACCTGTCATTCGTCATTTCGCGGAAAACAAAAAGGGTATCTTTCGATACCCTCTTGATTTCGTCCGTTTGCTTGATTATTTAATAATCTTCGCCACCACGCCCGCACCTACTGTACGGCCGCCTTCACGAATCGCGAAACGTAAACCTTGGTCCATCGCAATCGGGTGAATCAGGCTGACTGTCATTTTGATGTTATCGCCCGGCATTACCATTTCCACG
>Ga0129306_1003070_pt1 | contig 13279 bp, 8 predicted proteins | sample P827metagenome_FD_94438 | JGI IMG/M metagenome (GOLD analysis project Ga0129306, IMG submission 94438) | Capybara group fecal microbial communities from Wisconsin, USA - P827 metagenome | ecosystem: Host-associated > Mammals > Digestive system > Large intestine > Fecal | place: USA: Wisconsin...
AAGAGAAGCCTTGGTAATACCAAGCAGGACGCGCTTGGCGGCGGCGGGACGCTTGTCCGCTGCGATGGCTTCACGGTTGGCACTTTCAAACTGGAAGATATCGACCATGGAACCGGGCAGCAGGTTGGTTTCGCCAGCATCTTCAATACGGACTTTGCGGAGCATCTGATGAATGATGACCTCGATGTGCTTATCGCCCACGGCAACGCCCTGGGAGCGATAGACGGAGAGAACTTCCTTCAGCAGATAATCCTGGACAGCCTTGACGCCCAGAATACGCATGAGGTCATGCGGGTTGATGGCGCCTTCTACCAGCATGTCACCGGCTTCGACATGATCGCCGACCTTGACTTTCAGGCGGCTGCCGTAGGTGATCTGGTAGGAACGGGTGTCATTGGCATTGTTATCGCTGGTGACCTGAATCATTTTCTTGTTCTTGGTCTCTGCGAGGGAAACCGTGCCGCTGATCTCGGTCAGGACAGCTTCATGCTTGGGCTTTCTGGCTTCGAAGAGTTCCTCAACGCGGGGCAGACCCTGTGTAATATCTTCCTGGCCGGCAACGCCTCCGGAGTGGAAGTTACGCATGGTCAGCTGTGTGCCGGGTTCGCCGATGGCCTGAGCAGCAATGATGCCGACAGCCTCACCGATATCCACCTTGCCGCCGTGTGCCATGTTCATGCCGTAGCAGCGTGCGCAGACGCCGTTTTCGCAGCGGCAGGTGAGCACGGAGCGCACCATGGCCTTTTTCACGCCGCGGCTGGCGACGAGCTTGGCCTTTTTCGCATCGATGGCTTCATTGAGATGAACAAGGATTTCACCGGTTTCGGGATCGAGGATATCCTCGGCAGAGGTGCGTCCACGCAGACGCTCTTCGAGGGATTCAACAGGCTGAATGCCTGCCATGAGCTCGGACACCTGGATACCGCGGACCTTTTCATTTCTGGTGGCGAAGCAGTCTTCTTCGCGGACGATGACTTCCTGGGAAACATCGACCAGACGGCGGGTGAGGTAACCAGAGTCAGCAGTACGCAGAGCGGTATCGGAAAGAGCTTTGCGGCTGCCGTGAGAGGACAGGAAGAATTCAAGCACGTTAAGGCCTTCGCGGAAGTTGGCGCGAATAGGAAGTTCCACGGTTTTGCCGGAAGGAGAGGCCATCAGGCCGCGCATGCCGGCAAGCTGGGAAACCTGCGCCGCACTGCCTCGGGCACCGGAGTCCGTCATCATGCGGATCGGGTTGAACTGTTCGAGGTTGGGGAGGATCTGCTCACGAAGACTTGCCGTGCATTCGCCCCAGAGCTCGATGACCTTGTTGTAGCGTTCATCTTCGCTCATGAGACCGTTGGCAAACAGGTCGTTCACAGCCTCAACCTTCTGGTCGTATTCGGCAAGCATGGCCTTCTTGGTGGAAGGCACCTTGATGTCGCCGACGGAAACGGTGACAGCCGAACGTGTGGAATACTTGTAGCCCAGCGCCTTGATGCGGTCAAGGACGATGGCGCACTTGTGTTCGCCCTGGGAGTTGAAGCACATGTCAACGATGTTGGCGAGCTGCTTCTTGCCGACCTGGCTGTCGATTTCGAGGGCAAACATGTCATCGAGGCACTCACGGGGCTTGAAGCCCATGTTCTGGGGCAGCGCATTGTTGAAGATGAGCTTGCCCAGCGTGCAGTCGATGATCTTCTGGCCGTTCTCAACAATGATGTGGCCGTTTTCATCCTTCAGGGGATTGCCGTCGGCATCCCTGGGAGTAAAGCTGCGTTCAATGCGGACCTTGATGGGGGTCTGCAGAGAAATCTCACGGTTGAAATAGGCCATTTCGGCTTCATCCTGGTCACGGAAGATGCGGCCCTTGCGCGGGTCATTTTCATCGACCATGGTCAGGTAGTAGCAGCCAATCACCATGTCCTGAGAGGGCTGGATGACAGGCTTGCCGTCCTGTGGCTTGAGAATGTTGTTGTGTCCCAGCATCAGGAAACGGGCCTCAGCCTGAGCTTCCAGAGAGAGCGGGACATGGACAGCCACCTGGTCGCCGTCAAAGTCGGCGTTGAAAGCGGTACATGCCAGAGGATGCAGCTTGATGGCCTTGCCTTCGACCAGCACGGGTTCAAAGGCCTGAATGCCCAGACGGTGCAGGGTCGGTGCGCGGTTGAGGAGAACGGGATGATCGCGAATGACTTCTTCGAGGATATCCCAGATCTCAGGGCTGGCCTTTTCAACCTTGCGCTTGGCGGCCTTGACGTTGGTGGCAATCTTTTCGGCGACGAGGCGTTCCATGACAAAGGGCTTGAAGAGTTCCAGTGCCATGTCCTTGGGCAGGCCGCACTGATGCAGCTTGAGTTCAGGACCGACAACGATAACGCTTCGTCCGGAATAGTCAACACGCTTGCCCAGGAGGTTCTGACGGAAACGTCCCTGCTTGCCGCGGAGAAGATCGCTCAGAGACTTCAGGGCACGGTTGCCGGGGCCGGTCACGGGACGTCCGCGGCGGCCGTTGTCGATCAGGGCGTCAACGGACTCCTGCAGCATGCGCTTTTCATTGCGCACGATGATGTCCGGGGCTCCGAGATCGAGCAGGCGCTTGAGACGGTTGTTGCGGTTGATAACACGGCGATAGAGATCATTCAGGTCAGAGGTGGCAAAACGTCCGCCTTCGAGCTGAACCATCGGGCGGAGGTCCGGCGGAATGACCGGAACGACCGTGAGGATCATCCATTCAGGCTTGTTCCCGGAAGTACGGAAGCTCTCAACGACTTCCAGACGCTTGATGGCCCGGGAACGCTTCTGGCTTTCAGTTTCGCGGATCTGGCCGTTGCGGCCCTTATCGAGCTGGGCAATCTGCTCCTTGAGGGAGGCAGAGAGCGCATCCAGATCCAGACCGCGCAGCATATCAAGAACAGCTTCAGCACCCATCTTGGCCACAAAGGAACCGCGGCCGCAGCGTGCCTCCACTTCATGATACTTTGCGTCATCAATCAGATCATACAGTTTCAGACCGGTGGTCGGGCCCATAGCAGGATCCTGATTGCCGGGATCGAGTACGATGAAATTGACAAAGTACAGAACCTTTTCCAGTGTGCGGGGGCTGATATCCAGGAGCAGACCCATACGGCTGGGAATGCCCTTGAAATACCAGATGTGGGAAACAGGAGTGGCCAGTTCAATGTGACCCATACGCTCGCGGCGTGCCTTGGCGCGGGTAACCTGTACGCCGCACTTGTCACAGACCTTGTCCTTATCCTTATATTTCACACGCTTGTACTTGCCGCAGGCGCATTCCCAGTCTTTGGTCGGTCCGAAAATGCGTTCACAGTAGAGGCCGTCTCTTTCAGGACGAAGCGTACGGTAGTTAATGGTTTCGGGTTTCGTCACTTCGCCGTGTGACCATTCACGGATCTTCTCAGGCGAAGCCATGCCAATCTGAATTGCATCAAGGTTGGTCAGTTCAAACAAAAGGGGTCACGCTCCCTTCTCATACCAATGAAGGCTCTTGGGTTACTCATCTGAACCGAGGTCATCAAAATCCAGGTCGAGGTGAATTGCGTTGGGATCCTCCTCATCTTCCTCGAGGTCATCGAGTTCAAAGTCATCCTGCGTATACTGCTTATCGAGGATGTCGTCATAGTCATCATTGACAGGAGGCATATCGATGGGTTCAGGTTCAGCGGGCGTTTGCTGGTCTTCCTGCATCACAGGCTCAGTGGATACGGTGTCTTCAGGATCCAGTTCAGGAATCTCGATGACATTCTTATCAGCATCAAGCACTGTAATATCAAGACAGAGAGACTGCAGTTCCTTGACAAGCACTTTGAAAGACTCAGGAACGCCGGGAGCAGGAATATTCTGGCCCTTGACGATGGCTTCGTAGGTCTTTACACGGCCGACGGTATCGTCAGACTTGAATGTGAGGATTTCCTGCAGGGTGTTGGCAGCACCATAGGCTTCCAGTGCCCAGACTTCCATTTCGCCGAAACGCTGGCCGCCGAACTGGGCCTTGCCGCCCAGAGGCTGCTGCGTGACGAGAGAGTAGGGACCGGTGGAACGTGCATGCATCTTGTCGTCCACCAGGTGGTGCAGTTTGAGGAAGTACATGATGCCGACGGTGACTCTGTGTTCAAAAGGATCACCGGTGCGTCCGTCATAGACTGTGAACTTTCCGTCCTCATCCATGCCGGCCTTGCGCAGGCATTCCATGATTTCATCATAGTTGGCGCCGTCAAAGACAGGCGTAGCAATGTGCCAGCCGAGGGCTCTGGCCGCCATGCCAAGGTGCACTTCGAGCACCTGGCCGATGTTCATACGGGACGGCACGCCCATGGGGTTGAGAACGATCTGCAGCGGCGTTCCGTCGGGCAGGAACGGCATGTCCTCTTCACGCAGAATGCGGGAGACAACACCTTTGTTGCCGTGACGGCCTGCCATCTTGTCGCCGACCTGAATCTTACGCTTCTGGGCGATGTAGACGCGGACCATCTTGTTGACGCCGGGAGCGAGTTCGTCGCGGTTCTCGCGGGTGAAGATCTTGACATCGACGACGATGCCGCCCTCACCATGGGGAACACGCAGGGAGGTGTCGCGGACCTCACGGGACTTTTCACCGAAGATGGCGCGGAGCAGACGGTCTTCAGCGGTGAGGTCGGTTTCGCCCTTGGGAGAAACCTTGCCGACGAGAATGTCACCGGGATGCACTTCGGCACCGATGCGGATAATGCCGTCCTCGTCGAGATCCTTGATGGCGTCATCACCGACATTGGGAATGTCGCGTGTGATTTCTTCAGGTCCCTGCTTGGTTTCACGGGCTTCGGATTCCTGGGATTCGATATGAATGGAAGTGTAAATATCTTCCTTCACGAGTTTTTCATTGAGCAGGACAGCGTCTTCGTAGTTGTAGCCTTCCCAGGTCATGAAACCGATCAGGGCATTGCGGCCGAGGCCGATTTCGCCCTTCTCTGTGCTGGGACCATCGGCGAGAAGATCACCCTTGTCAATTTTCTGGCCGGCACTGACGACCGGACGCTGGTTGATGCAGGTGCCCTGGTTGGAACGGGCAAACTTGCTCAGACGATAGACATGGCGTTCGCCGATGTCATCGCGGATGACAATGTGATCGCCATCCACCTTTTCCACCACGCCGTCTTCCTTGGCCAGAATGCAGACACCGGAGTCGTGTCCGGCGCGGTATTCCATGCCGGTGCCGACAATGGGTGCTTCAGGAACCAGGAGCGGCACGGCCTGACGCTGCATGTTGGAACCCATCAGAGCACGGGTAGCGTCGTCGTTTTCAAGGAAGGGAACCATGGCCGTAGCGACGGAAACGACCTGACGCGGAGACACGTCGATGTAGTCCACAGCATTGGACGGCACCTGAATGATGTCAGCCCGGTCGCGGACCATGATCATGTCATTCTTGAAATGACCGTCAGCAGTCAGCGGCTCATGAGCCGTGCCGATCTTGTACTGATCTTCCTGGTCGGCGGTCATGTAGACAATTTCATTGGTGACGCGGCAGTTTGCTTTGTCGACCTTGCGGTAAGGAGCTTCGATGAAGCCGTACTGATTGATGCGCGCATAGCTTGCCAGAGAACCGATCAGACCGATGTTCGGACCTTCAGGCGTTTCAATGGGGCAGATACGGGCATAGTGGCTGTAATGCACGTCGCGCACTTCGAATGAAGCGCGGTCGCGGTTCAGACCGCCGGGGCCCAGAGCACTCAGACGGCGCTTGTGTGTGAGTTCGGCGAGCGGGTTGGGCTGGTCCATGAACTGGGAGAGCTGCGAAGAACCAAAGAATTCCTTGATGGCAGCGCTCACAGGACGGATGTTGATCAGATCGCCGGGACGAACATCCACAGCATCCTGAATGGCCATGCGCTCACGAACCACACGCTCCAGACGGCTCATGCCGATGCGGATCTGGTTCTGAAGCAGTTCGCCGACTGAACGCAGGCGGCGGTTGCCGAGGTGGTCGATGTCGTCGGTCAGGCCGATGCCGTAGGGCAGGCCGACCATATAGGACACGGAAGCCACCATGTCATCCGGAATGATGTGCTTGGGCATCAGGCGGGAGAGATTGGCGTGCAGATTCTCACGCAGCGTATCCTCAGTGGACTCCTCAATCACCTGACGGAGCACAGGGAGATAGACCATCTCATTGATGCCGACGTCTTCAGGGGAGAAGGGGAGATACAGGGAGGCATCGACAAAGTTGTTGCCGACGACACGGCGGACAACGTCGTCCACCTTGATATCCACACTGTTAATGCCCTGATTCTGAATTGCCCAGGCATCCTCGTGGGAAATGGTGCTGCCTGCATCCACAAGAATCTCGCCGGTGGCGGGATTGATAATGGCTTCTGCAGCGATGTGACCTTCAATGCGGGTTGCCAGGGCAAGCTTCTTGTTGAACTTGTAGCGGCCGACGCGCATCAGATCATAGCGCTTGTTGTCATAGAAATAAGAGTCGAACAGCTTGGTGGCGCTCTCCACGGAGGCAGGCTCACCGGGCTTCTGCTTCTTATAGATCTCAATGAGACCTTCGTCCTGGTCCTGAGCATTGTCACCCTTTTCCAGAGTGGCGTTCAGACGTTCGTCATCGCCCAGCAGACTGCGGATCTGATCATCGGTGCCGTAACCGATCGCACGGAGCAGAACCGTGATCGGCAGCTTGCGGTTGCGGTCAATGCGGACCCAGAGAACATCGTTGCTGTCTGTCTCATACTCAATCCATGCGCCGCGGTTGGGGATGATCTGAGAAGAGTACAGTTCCTTGCCGGACTTGTCGCGGGCCATGGTGTAATACACACCGGGGGAGCGGACAAGCTGGGAAACAACAACACGTTCTGCGCCGTTGATGATAAAGGTGCCGTTCTCGGTCATCAGCGGGAAATCGCCCATAAAGACATCAGATTCTTTGATTTCTCCGGTCTCATGGTTGGTCAGGCGAACAAAAACTTTCAGGGGCGCGGCATACGTCATGTCGCGTTCACGGCAGCGCGCAACTGTATTTTTGGGCTCGTCTAAGGTATAGTCAATAAATTCCAGTTTCAGGTTCCCGTTGTAGTCCTCAATTGGTGAAACATCCGCCAATACTTCACGAAGATCGTAATCCAGGAAGCGCCTGTAGGAGTTCTTCTGAACTTCAATCAGGTTGGGCATTTCCAAGACTTCATCAATGCTGGAGAAACTCATGCGCTTACGCAGTTTTCCCATTTGGACTTCGTGCACCATGAAAGCCATCACCCCTCTTATAGTCCGACCAGTATCCTCAGTCCCAGGGCAGCAGGAATTTACGCTTGCATTTTTGGACGGCTGCGTATACAATGAAGGCGTCGCCAAAAAAGACGGCAGTAAATGATACTGACTCAATGGTACATGTTAACATGCAACCACCCTTTTGTCAATGTTTTTTTGCTGTATTCAAAATAAAAAAATACCTGCCCGTGCGGGTGTGTCAGAAAGGATAAAACTTTGAAGCAAAAGATAAGGAAAGAATGGAAACGGGAAGCGCTGGAACGGGCAGGGGAATGTCTGAAAACCGGTAGCTTCCTATTTATATGCATATTCATCCTGTGCCTGCTTTCGGTATCGGCGGCGGAAAGCACAGATGGAGCCGATACGCCGAAGACTGTGATCCTGGATGCCATTGCTGATCCGACGGTCCTGGAAGGCTTCTCCTATCCAGACGGTGCGCACATCATCCGGATTGCTTTCCCGCAGATCATGGAATGCGACAGCTGCCTTGTAACGGATGGCACGGAGAGTATTCTGATTGACTGTGCCACAGAAGGGCAGGCGGACCGGGTGATTTCCATGCTTACGGAACAGGGCGTTCGCAAACTGGATGCGATTTACATCACGCATCCGCATGCGGATCATACGGGCGGCCTGACTAAAATTCTGGAGTCATTCCCGACAGATGGCGTGTGGACCTGCTTTTCTGATCTGACCAACAATTACAGTGCTGCACTTCCGGGCATTTGTGAAGCGCATAATGTGCCGCTCAAGCGCTATGCGGAAGGGCACCAATTCGCGCTCGGCGGTGCGTCGTTTGAAACCTATGCCGCAACCGACAGGGCACTGGGGATCAATGACCGTTCTGCAGCGTTCCGCATGCAGTACGGCGATGCGGTCATGCTCTTTGCTGCCGACCTCGAGGCGAGAGGGCTTCGGCGTCTGGGAACCATGCTGGAGCCGGAAAAGCTGCGTCTGGACATCATAAAATATCCGCATCACGGGAAAAACGGTCTGGTGCGTGAATTCTGGAGGCCGGCACAGCTGCGCTTTGCCGTGGTCACCAGTGACAGAACCCCCAGGGAAGGGAAAGAAGATCTGAGATACAAAGGGTGGGCGCATGCGTTCACCGCGGAAGGTGAGATCACCCTTCTGTGCGACGGGCATACATGGTGTGTCTGTATGCAGAAGGACGCACAGCGCGTACTGAACGGAGAGACGGCCTCCCCGGAAACTGAAGAAACAGAAGACGCTCCGGGAACCGGCGCGGCAGAGGAAACGGGCGATGATGAGGAAACTTCGGTCGTCTACATCACAGTAGATAAGAAGGAATGAAGAATGATCAGTGAAAACGAGAAAAAACACAAAATTGCCATTCCGAGCTATACCCTTGCGGAAGAACTGATGAACTCGATCTCACACGGAATTGGCGCACTGGCAGGCGTGGTCATGCTGATACTGTGCGTTGTGCGTGCTGCCGGAACGGGAGATCCGTGGAAAATCGTATCCGCCTCTCTTTTTGGCGCGACGACGTTTCTTCTGTACATCATGAGCTGCCTGTATCACGCGCTGAAGGTAAACCGCGCCAAGCGTGTATTCCGCGTATTCGATCACTGCACGATTTTTCTTTTGATAGCGGGAACTTACACGCCGTTTACACTTGTGACCCTCAGGGAAGAAACGCCGGTTCTTGCCTGGACGATTTTCGGGGTGATCTGGGCTGTGGCGGTCACCGGTGTGGTGTTCAATTCCATCAACCTGAAACGCTTTGCAAAGGTATCGGTGATCTGCTATATTGCCATGGGGTGGATGATTGTGCTGGCGTTCCGTCCGATGTCGGCACTCCTTGCCCCGGAAGGAATCCATCTGCTGCTGTGGGGAGGGATTGCCTACACGGTCGGTGCGGTGCTCTATGCAATCGGGTCTAAAAAACGATACTTTCATTTCATTTTTCACCTGTTCTGCCTGATCGGCACATGTCTGCATTTCCTGGCAATTTATCTGTATGTTCTGTAAGAATGAGCCGGGATAAGAAACCGGGAGTCCGCCTCCTGCATCGGAGGATGGATGCCTGGTTTTTTCATGCGGCAGGCAAAAGAGAAGGAAATGCAAAAATGGACAAAACGGCTTACAAGAAAGAAGAAAAACTTTTAAAATGGCTGAGAAGACGAATTGACAACAAAAATCATTCATGATAAGATATGCAAGTTGGAAACGGCACGGGACCAGTGCGCTCATTTTGAGACGCTGACTGAGCCGGATTCCTGAAGGAGGATGGTCTGATGGAGTCACTGAAAGGCAATGCAAACCGCATTGTGGGCACCAAACAGGTGCTGCGCGCCGTAAAGGCCGGAAAACTTCAGCGGGTCTATGTGGCCAACGATGTGGACACGTTCCTGTATCAGCAGGTGGTCCGGGCGGCAGAGGCTGCTCAGGTACCTGTGACCAGGGTTGCGTCCATGAAGGAGCTTGGCGAGGCTTGCGGTGTGCAGGTTGCTGCTGCCGCTGCAGGGATTGTCAAGCAATGATTCAGCCTACAAGTTTCCGAGGGTTGCGGAACTTTGGGGACAATATATTGGAGGTGCTTCCATGCCAACGATCAATCAGTTGATCCGCAAGGGAAGGGAAAAGGCTACCAAGAAGTCCACTGCGCCGATTCTGCAGGGTTGCCCGCAGAAGCGTGGTGTGTGCCTGAGCGTGAAAACGACCACGCCCAAAAAGCCGAACTCTGCTCTTCGGAAAATCGCCCGTATCCGTCTGACGAACCAGATTGAAGGTACTTGTTACATTCCCGGTGAAGGCCACAATCTTCAGGAGCACAGCGTGGTTCTGATTCGTGGCGGCCGTGTTCGTGACCTGCCTGGTGTTCGTTACCACATCATTCGTGGTGCTCTGGATACTGCTGGTGTTGCCAAGAGGATGCAGGCTCGTTCCCGCTACGGAGCGAAGAAGCCCAAGAAGTAAGCAAAAGTAGGATGACGGCGCACCGCAGCCCGAAACTCTCACTGAAGACCGGCCCGGAATGCATGTTTGTCCCTGGAACCGGATGGACATGTACAGACCGGATGCCCGCTTGAGAGTCTGCCCGTACTCCGCGGGAAGGACATTGTGATGCTGACGCAATGCCTGAAGGAGAGCGCCGAATCTGAAATGAAACAAGCTATTTAGGAGGGAATCAAAATGCCCCGTCGCGGATTTATTCCAAAGCGTGAAGTGCTGCCGGATCCTGTTCTGGGAACCGTGGTGGCCACGAAGCTGATTAACCAGGTGATGCTTGACGGCAAGCGTGGTATTGCCCAGACTGTCACCTATACCGCATTTGAAACTGTCGCCCAGAAGACCGGCAAGGATGCCAATGAGGTCTTCCAGGCTGCTCTGGCCAACGTTGCACCTTCTCTCGAAGTCAAGGCCCGCCGCGTTGGTGGTGCAACCTATCAGGTGCCTATGGAAATTCGCCCTGAGCGTCGTCAGACTCTGGCTCTGCGCTGGATCGTGGACTTTGCACGCAAGCGCGGTGAAAAGACCATGGCTGACCGTCTTGCCGGCGAAATCATGGATGCAGCCAACAATACCGGCGCAGCTGTAAAGCGCAAAGAAGAAATGCACAGAATGGCTGAATCCAACAAGGCATTTGCCCATTATCGTTGGTAACAGCCTCCGATCCAGAAAGGAGCTCAGCTCTGTATGCCCAGAAGCCACCCGCTTGATAGAGTACGCAATATCGGTATCATGGCTCACATCGATGCCGGTAAAACAACGACCACGGAACGCATCCTGTTCTACACTGGCAAAGTGCATAAAATGGGTGAAACTCATGAAGGCGCTGCCACCATGGACTGGATGGCTCAGGAACAGGAGCGCGGCATTACGATTACGTCTGCTGCCACCACCTGTATCTGGCATGATCCGCATGATCGTGACAATACGAACAAGACTTACAGAATCAACATTATTGACACTCCCGGCCACGTTGACTTCACCGTTGAAGTCGAGCGTTCCCTGCGCGTGCTGGACGGCGCTGTCTGCGTCTTCTGCGCCAAGGGCGGTGTGGAACCCCAGTCTGAAACAGTCTGGAAGCAGGCTGAGACCTATCATGTTCCGCGCATGGCCTATGTCAATAAGATGGACATTACAGGCGCAAACTTCTTCCGTGTCGTTGATATGATGAAGGATCGCTTGAATTCCAATGCTGTGCCGATTCAGCTGCCGATTGGCGCGGAGAATACTTTCCGCGGCATTATCGACCTGATCACCATGCGCGCAGAAATCTATTATGATGATCTCGGAAAAGACGTGCGCGATGAGGAAATCCCGGATGATATGAAAGAGCTTGCTCAGAAGTATCATGACGAACTCATCGAAAAAGTGGCTGAAACGGACGATGCCCTGATGGAAAAGTTCTTCGGCGGCGAAGAACTCACCGTGGATGAAATCCGCTCTGCCATCCGCAAAGCAACCATTGATTGCAAGATGAACCCGGTCACCTGCGGTACTTCCTACCGCAACAAGGGCGTTCAGATGTTGCTGGACAACATTGTTGAATACATGCCCTCTCCGCTGGACATTCCGGCAATCAAGGGTACTGATCCCAAAGATCCTGAAAAGGAAATGGAGCGTCACCCTTCTGATGATCAGCCTTTCTCTGCTCTCGCTTTCAAGATCATGACCGACCCCTTCGTCGGCAAGCTTGCTTTCTTCCGTGTGTACTCCGGACATATTGCAAGCGGCAGCTATGTCATGAACTCCACCAAGCAGAAGAGAGAGCGCATCAGCCGTATTCTTCTCATGCATGCCAATCATCGCGAAGAGATCACCGATATCTATACCGGTGAAATTGCCGGCGCTGTTGGTCTGAAAGACACCACGACCGGTGATACGCTCTGTGATGAACAGAATCAGATCGTTCTGGAATCCATGGTTTTCCCGGATCCCGTGATCGAAGTGGCCATCGAGCCCAAGACCCGTGCTGGTCAGGACAAGATGACCATGGCTCTGATGAAGCTTGCTGAAGAAGACCCCACCTTCAAGACCTATACGAACAATGAAACCGGTCAGACTATTATTGCCGGCATGGGCGAACTCCATCTGGAAATCATCGTCGACCGTCTGCTTCGTGAGTACAAGGTGGAAGCCACTGTTGGTAAGCCCCAGGTTACCTATAAAGAAACAATCCGCAAGCATGCCAGAGCTGAAGGCCGCTTCGTCCGTCAGACCGGTGGTCATGGTCAGTATGGTCACTGCTGGATTGAAATTGATCCTCTCGAACCGGGTCAGGATTACACCTTCGAGAACAAGATCGTCGGCGGTGTGATTCCGAAGGAATTCATTGCTCCGATCGATCAGGGTATCCGCGAAGCTGCCAAGGGCGGCGCGCTGGCTGGTTTCGAAGTGGTTGGATTCAAGGCCTCCGTTGTCGATGGTTCCTACCATGATGTTGACTCTTCCGAAGCAGCATACAAGATTGCCGGTTCCATGGCTTTCAAGGAAGCCGTCAAGAAGGCAGATCCCTGCCTGATGGAACCTGTCATGAAGGTGGAAATCATCGTTCCCGACCAGTACCTCGGCGATGTCATGGGCAACGTGTCCAGCCGCCGCGGCCGTGTGGAAGGAACTGAGGTCCGCGGACAGGATCAGATCATTCACGCGTTTGTACCGCTTGCCGAGATGTTCGGCTACACCACCGACCTCCGTTCCCGGACGCAGGGCCGCGGCATGTTCACCATGCAGTTCGACCACTACGATGAGGTTCCGAAGTCTGTGGCAGAGAAGGTCATCGGCGACCGTGCAAAGATCAAGTAATTCATTTAACTGAGATATACCAAACATTTAGGAGGAATTCCCAATGGCTAAGGAACATTATCAGCGGACAAAGCCGCATGTTAACATTGGCACCATTGGCCATGTTGACCACGGCAAGACCACTCTGACTGCTGCCATCACCATGACCCTCGCTCAGAAGGGCGAAGCCCAGGCCATGAAGTATGATGACATCGACAAGGCCCCCGAAGAGAAGGCCCGTGGCATCACGATCAACACCGCTCACGTTGAGTAT
>Ga0129306_1003073_pt1 | contig 13250 bp, 10 predicted proteins | sample P827metagenome_FD_94438 | JGI IMG/M metagenome (GOLD analysis project Ga0129306, IMG submission 94438) | Capybara group fecal microbial communities from Wisconsin, USA - P827 metagenome | ecosystem: Host-associated > Mammals > Digestive system > Large intestine > Fecal | place: USA: Wisconsin...
AATTTTTTAACTTTTTCTATATCCTTTATGGTAATAAGTCCACGTAAATTATTGTCTTTATCTACTAAAGGTAATTTCTCTATTTTATGTGACTTTAATATATCTTTTGCTTCTTCTATAGTGGTATTTTCTGGCGCTGTTATAAGATTTTCTTTAGTCATAACTTCTTCTATTTTTTTTTCATAATTATTTTCAAATAATATATCTCTATTAGTTATTATTCCGACTAATTTTTCTCCTTTAGTTATAGGCACTCCAGAAATTCTATATCTACTCATAAGATTTAGCGCATCCTGTATAGTATTATCTGGTGCAAGATAAAAAGGATCTGTTATTACTCCATTTTCTTGTCTTTTTACCTTATCAACTTCACCAGCTTGCTCAGCTATAGTCATATTTTTATGTATTATTCCCATACCGCCTTCTCTAGCCATAGCAATAGCCATTTTGGACTCCGTAACTGTATCCATTCCTGCACTCATAAGAGGTATATTTAATTTTATTTTTTTAGTTAAATTTGTGCTTAAATTAACTTCCTTTGGTAAAACTTCTGATTTATTTGGAACTAAAAGAACATCATCAAAAGTGTATGCTTGTTTTATTATTTTTGCCATTTAAATCATCCTTCCTATAAAATTATAAAAAAAAACACATTAATTACCACTGAAACTATAAGTGAAAATTAATAGGCCTTTATTGTAGCATTATTAATAATCACTCATAGTCGAAAATTTATGGTTTTCGGTAGATACTCCCACCCTTATTATGGGGATATATGAGTCAATTTTGCAAATATTGATTTTTTTATTGCATTTTAAAACAGTAACGAATTTTCTTATGCTTTTTATTAAAAATATTTGTTAGTATTATACTTCATAAAAAAGATAAATTCAATAGTAATTTCGTTTTTAATTTGCAAATTTTATCTTTCACACTAAATATTTATTCTTATTATTGAAAATCTATTTAATATTATTATAGAATCTATTTATATCTACTATTTAGTATTGTAAATTATATATGTTTTTATGTAAACTGAGAAAGGAGTTATTTTATTGATTATATTTGAAAAAAACTATAATAAAAAATTTTTAAAGTATGTAAGAAGAGCTATAGATGACTATAATATGATATCTCCAAGAGATAAAATCGCTGTAGCTGTTTCTGGTGGTAAAGATAGTATATTCTTGCTATTTTGTTTAAAGCTAATACAATTAACAGCTATAAAAGATATTGAAATAGTAGCTATCCATGTAGACTTAGGCTTAGATATGGGTCTAGAACCATTAAAAATTTTTTGCAAGAAAAATGGCATAGACTTAATAATAGAAAAAACCAATATTGCAAATGTAGTATTCAATGAAAGAAAGGATAAAAACCCATGTTCCCTTTGTTCTAAACTAAGAAAAGGTTGCCTTGTAAGAGTTTCTAAATCCATAGGTGCCACAAAAATAGCTCTTGGTCATAATTGTGATGATGTAATAGAAACTTTATTTATGAATGTTTTAAAAATTGGTAAGTTCGGATCTTTCAGTCCACATATAGATTATAAGGATAAATATGTTCATATAATCAGACCTTTAATATATTTAAGAGAAGATTTGATTAAAGATTTGGTAGAAAAATATAATTTACCTGTAATTAAAAGTACTTGTCCTGAGGATAAAAAAACTACTAGAGAAGAAATGAAAAATTTAATGTTTAAACTAGAAGAAGCTTATCCTGAAGCTATAGATAGACTTATGACTTCCTTATGTAATATAGACATGAAAAATATTTGGAAACAAAGAGACAATCATTTTTAATAATAAAAATGATATTAAATATAAAAAAATAAGAAACTCTATACAAAGAGTCTCTCATTTTTATTTTTATTAATACATTCCATCCATTCCCATTCCTGGTGCCATTGGTGGTGTATTTTCTTTTTCTGGGATATCTGCTACTGCAGCTTCTGTTGTTAAGAAAGTAGACGCAATTGAAGCTGCATTTTGTAATGCTGATCTTGTAACCTTAGTAGGATCAACTATACCAGTCTTTAACATATCTACATATTTATCATTTAAAGCATCATATCCAACGCCTGCTTCACTAGCTTTAACTTTTTCAATTATTACTGATCCTTCAGCACCTGCATTATTAGCTATTTGTCTTACTGGTTCTTCTAGAGCTTTTCTTATTATGCCTATTCCTAATTTAACATCTATAATATCAGAAGTTAAATCAGCAATTTTAGGTATAATATCTATATATGCTGTTCCACCACCTGGAACTATTCCTTCTTCTACTGCTGCTTTTGTAGCTGCAAGAGCATCTTCTATTCTTAATTTTTCTTCTTTTAATTCAGTTTCCGTAGCTGCTCCAACTCTTATAACAGCAACTCCACCTGCTAATTTAGCAAGTCTTTCTTGAAGTTTTTCCTTATCAAATTCTGAAGTTGTATCTTCAATTTGCACTCTTATTTGAGATACTCTTTCTTTTATAGCTACTTTATCACCTTTGCCATTAACTATTGTAGTATTCTCTTTAGTAACTTTTACACTGTCTGCTGTTCCTAACATATCTATAGTAACATCTTTTAGATCTCTTCCTAATTCTTCAGAAATAACTTCACCACCTGTTAAAATAGCTATATCTTGAAGCATCTCTTTTCTTCTATCTCCAAAACCTGGTGCTTTTACACCTACACAAGTAAATGTTCCTCTTAACTTGTTAAGTACTAATGTGCTTAAAGCTTCTCCTTCTATGTCTTCACTTATTATTAATAATTTTTTACCTTGTTGAACTATTTGTTCTAAGATAGGTAATATTTCTTGTATGTTGGATATTTTCTTATCAGTTATTAAAATATACACGTCATCTAATACTGCTTCCATTTTCTCAGTATCAGTTACCATATATGCACTCACATATCCTCTATCGAATTGCATACCTTCAACTACTTCTAGGTCAGTTCCCATAGATTTTGATTCTTCTACAGTTATAACTCCGTCATTTCCTACTCTTTCCATAGCATCTGCAATAAGTTTTCCTACTTCTTCACTTGCAGCTGATATAGCAGCAACTCTAGCAATATCTTCTTTTCCATTTACAGGTTTAGAAATAACTTTTATTTCTTCTACAGCCTTTTCTACAGCTTTTCTTATTCCTGTTCTTATTTGGATTGGGTTAGCCCCTGCTGTAACATTTTTTAAACCTTCTCTTATTATAGCTTGAGCTAATAACGTAGCTGTAGTAGTACCATCTCCTGCTACATCATTTGTTTTAGTTGCAACTTCTTTTACAAGTTGTGCCCCCATATTTTCATATGCATCTTCTAATTCTATTTCTCTTGCTATTGTAACACCATCATTTGTTATTAATGGTGATCCAAACTTTTTATCTAAAACAACATTTCTTCCTTTTGGTCCAAGTGTTACTTTTACTGTATCAGCTAATTTATCAACACCAGCTTGCATTGATCTTCTAGCTTCTTCTCCAAACAATAAACTTTTTGCCATTTCTCATACCTCCTAATAAAATATATAATTAACCTTCGACTACTGCTAATATGTCATCTTGCTTTAATATAGTTACTTCTTCACCTTCAATTTTTACTTCATTGCCAGCGTATTTTGAGAATAATACCTTATCCCCTACTTTTAATTCCATCTTAACTTCTTTTCCATCAACTAATCCACCAGGTCCTACAGCTATTACTTCTGCAACCTGTGGTTTTTCTTTTGCAGCTCCTGGTAATACTATTCCGCTTTTTGTAGTCTCCTCTGCTTCTACTCTTTTGATTACTACTCTATCTCCAAGTGGTCTAATCTTCATATAAACCCCTCCTTAAAATATTTTTATATTTTAAATAATTACTATCTTTTTTGTTAGCACTCATTAATCTTGAGTGCTAATACAATTATTATAATAGGCAATAGTGTTTATAATATCAAATTTGAAATAAGAATTTAATAGCTTAATTATAGCCATATTTTAAATTTATAATGCTATATATCGATATTTTGTTATTTTAGTATTATTTTCTATGTTTTTTATACATTTGTATTATTATCATAAAAATATGTTTTTTATACTCCTTTTGGTATAAAATATACATATATATTTTATAATTAGGAGATTCTATTATGATATTAAAAAACAAAGGATTTTTTATAGATATACTATTATCAATTATTTTAACTATTATTTTTATAATTGTTTCCGTAAAATTAACACTTAATTTTAAAATTTTATATTATTGGGATATTACAAATTTATCTATAATAAAAAATACAGATTTGAACATGAAAGAAATAAAAGAAAATTTTAACTACTTAATCTATTATTTAAATTCTCATAAAAACATTGTATTCTGTCTTCCTAGCTTACCTTCATCAAAAGAAGGGATAATCCATTTTAAAGATGTTAAAAATATATTCAATTTTTTAGATAAGTTTTTATTTATAAATATTTTTATTTCTGTACCTGTTATATATTATAAATTAAAAATAACTAAAAATGTTAGTTTTTTAAAATATTCTTCCATTTTAACTATTATTATGCCTCTATCACTAATAATTCCATTAACCTTGAACTTTGACAAGGGATTTACCCTTTTTCATAGGATTTTTTTCTCTAATGACTATTGGATATTTGATCCTAACAAAGATCCTATTATAAACCTATTACCTGAAGCTTTCTTTTTTCATTCTGTTTTACTTATACTATTTTTTATAATACTTTTTTCTTTAATTTCTTACATATTATATAAAAATATTAGGAAATTATAATTCCCTAATATTTTTCCCTATTTTTTTTATTATTTTTTCCCCTTTTAATACTCCTATTATAAAAAGTAAAGATGATATAACTCCTACTGTTATCAGAATAGTCCTATTTCCAGCATGAATATTTGCTCCAAAATATGCAGATGCTAAAACTCCTGGTATTCTACCTAATGTGGATAAAATAAAAAAATCCTTAAATTTAATATCTGATATACCACATATATAACCTAATGCATCTTTAGGTATTCCTGGTATTAAATATAACAAGAATACTATTAATTTTACACTTCCTATATTTAACAATCTATCAAAAAACTTTAAATCTTTTTTAGAAATTATTTTATTAACTAAAGGTCTACCATACATTTGAGCTAATAAAAATACAAAAACACTTCCTAACGTAATCCCTATAAGAGAATATACACCTCCTAGTAAAGTTCCGTATATATATCCTCCAGTTATTTGTATTACTTCTCCTGGTATAAAAAAAGCTACAACTTGAATTATTTGAAATAACAAAAAAACAATAATACCATAACTACCATAGGACAGTATAATATTTTTAATATTTCTAGGATCTTTTAATACTGCAAAATTTTTATAATATATATAACCTACAAAAATTATAAATAAAAAGAATAAAGATAATATTATACTCCCTTTGTTATCACTTAATATTTCTTTAATGATATTTAAATTCTTTTTTATATATTTTCTTATACTTTCCAGCATAATTCTTCCCCTTTATTTATAAAATATTATTTTTTTATTTATATAAATAATATCATATTTTTTTATTTACAAATTACTACTTTATAAATTTTATTAATTCTTTAAAAATCTAAAAATTATATTAAATAGTTTTTGTTAAACTGCAATAAATTATAAAAATAAATATAGCTATAAAAATAAATATAATAATTTATTTTTATAGCTATTTATTGAATAAAAATACTTTTTGTGTTAATTCTATACTTTCTGTTATTTATGCTTATGCATACTTACTTTTTCAAAATTTTCTACTTTTTTATTTTCTATAACATCTTTACTTTCAGATTCCTTACTAAATTTAATTAATTGACCTTTAGCTTTCATAAGAGAAGTCATAGTTGCTGGACCTCCAATACATCCTCCTTCACACATCATTCCTTCTACAAAGTTAAATGGAATTCTTCCTGCCTTAGCTAGCATAAGAGTTTTCTTTATTTCGTCTTTACCACTTACTTTAGTTGGATTAAATTTTATATCTATTTCTTTAGAATCAATAAAGTTTTGTATTGCAGCTGTAACACCACCACTTTGAGCAAATCCTCTTGCAAAAGCTGAAGCATCCTGAACTTCATCTTCTTCACAATCAGAAGGCTCTATTTGTAGAGCACCTAAAAGAGCTGCTATTTCTTCAAAGGTCATAACATAGTCTACTGCATCTTTTAGTTCATCTCTTAAAACTTCACTCTTTTTAGCAGTACAAGGCCCTATAAATACCACATAGGCATCTTTATCCATCTCTTTTATCATTCTTCCTGTAGCTATCATAGGAGATACCGTAGTAGATATATTTCCTGCTAAATCTTTAAATTGGTTTTCTATATAATTCACAAAGCCTGGACAACAAGATGTAGTCATACATTTTTGTCCTTCTTCCATTCTTTCTACAAACTCTTGAGACTCACTAAATACTACTGCATCCGCTCCACAAGCAGCTTCTACCATATCTTTAAACCCTGCTTTTGTTAAGGCATTCTTTACTTGTCCAACTTTTACTTGTGGACCAAATTGCCCTGTAATAGCTGGTGCTATTATCGCATATACTTTTTTCTTTTCTTTTAATAATCTAGTTATATTGACTATATAACTCTTGTCTGAAATAGCCCCAAATGGACATGCCCCCATACAGGCTCCACAATTAATACAATTTTCTTTTTCTATCATAGCTCTTTTATCATCTGGATTTATTTCTAAAGCTCCTGTAGGACACACTCTCTTGCATGGTCTCATAACCTCTACTATAGCATTATAAGGGCACACTTTTTTACACAATCCACATTCCCTACACTTATTTTGATCTATATAGGATTTACCATTTATTCTGGCTAGTGCCTTAGCTGAACAAACTTCCATACATTTATGTTGTATACATCCTCTGCAGGCTTCCGTTACTGTAAATCTATTTATAGGACATTGATCACAGGCAGAAGCTATTACATATATTATTTGGTCATTATCACTTATACTTTCTAATTCATTTGTTAAATTATCGTCTGGCTTAAATCCCGCTGCTAACTGAGCTCTTTCATATACTACTGTTCTTTCCCTATAAACACAGCATCTGTATTCTGCTTGTTTTTCATTTAATATTTTATATGGTATTTTGAGCATGTCTAGCTTATCCATATTACCTTTAATAGCTAACTGGGCAACTTCTTTTAAAACTAAATATTTTATTCTCTTTAGTTCAGTTTCAAACTTTATCATCAAACATCCTCCATATTCTTAAACTTTATATTAAATATTATTTTGTAATTTATACATATATTTTACATAAGTAAAACAAACAAAAAAATTTTAAAATACAAACATATAAATTATATCAAAAATTTGAACTTATTTTAATATAATATTACTTCCTGTACTTCATTTTATTAATATTATTCCTCATTAACATCAATTTTGTTTTCTCTTGCATAATAAAACAAATATTGTTGGGCAAATCCTGATAATTCTCCAAATTTTTCCCTTCCAAAATCTCGTATTTTTTTTAGTGATACATCAGGAGCTAGATAAAAATATTGCATAGCTCTTTTTACCCAAACGTCTACTGGAAATGCAGAGTACTTTTCCATAGAAAACAACATAACACAATCTGCAACTTTAGCACCTATGCCACTATAATTTTGTAACATTTTATGACATATATCATCTTGTTGATTTTTTATCCATAACATATCATACTCTTTTTTATATTGCTCACTTTGTTCTACAGAATTTTCATAAATTTTATTTACAGTATCTTTTATATATTTAGCTCTAAAACCAACACCACATTCTTTTAGTTCCTCTTCTGTTGCATCTTTAAGTTGTTCTACTGTAGGGAAGCTATAATATATACTTCCTTTATACTCTATAGGATACCCCCATTTTTCACTTATGTTTTTTATAGCCCTTTTAATCATTGGTATTCTATTATTCGCAGAAATTATAAAAGATACTATCATTTCAAATGGATCTTGTTTTAAAAGTCTTATTCCATGTCCAAATTCAACAGATTTAGCTAATAAATCATCTTTACTTAGTATATGTTTTATTTCGCCATAGTCTCTATATAAATCAAAATATTCTGCCCAAATATTTTTAAAATCCTCTTCTGTAGCATTATGTAATATTACATCATTATTTGCTTTTTCTACTTCTATAACCTTTCCGTAGGCTACTCCTATATAAGAACCCTTTTCTTCCCTGTACCATCTAAAGCATTGACCACATTCAAAAATATGTGCTAATTCAAAGTTTCTTACATCTTTAATAACTATAGCATTTGTACAATTTTCTATATAATTAAAATCCATATAAATCATTCCTTATAAATAAATTTTTATACTCCTTAAATAGTATATACTAAAACTTAAAAATAAATAAGCCGTACTCTAAATATAAAGTACAGCTTATAGATTATAACTAATTATATATATTTGTCAATATTTATTATAAGATAATATTATTTATCACTTAAATATTCATCTATAGATTTAGCAGCTTTTTTACCTGCTCCCATAGCCAATATAACCGTAGCAGCACCTGTTACTGCATCTCCACCTGCAAATACTCCTACCTTTGTAGTAACTCCAGTTTCTTCCTCAGCTACTATACATCCTCGTTTTGTACTTTCTAAGCCTTCTGTTGTAGATGCTATAAGTGGATTTGGAGATGTACCTAACGACATAATAACGCTATCTAACTCTATAGTAAATTCTGAACCTGGTATTTCAACAGGTCTTCTTCTTCCTGATTGATCCGGCTCTCCTAATTCCATTCTAATACATTTCATCCCTTTTACCCAACCATTTTCATCTCCTAAAATCTCTACAGGATTAGTTAGCAAATTAAACTTTATTCCTTCTTCCTTGGCATGATGTACCTCTTCTACTCTAGCTGGTAATTCTGATTCTGATCTTCTATAAACTATATATACTTCAGCTCCAAGTCTTTTTGCGGTTCTTGCAGCATCCATAGCAACGTTTCCACCACCAACTACAGCGACTTTTTCCCCTACTTTAATAGGTGTATCATATTCCTTTTTAAAAGCTTTCATAAGATTAGTTCTTGTTAAAAATTCATTAGCAGAAAATACTCCATTTAGATTTTCTCCTGGTATCCCCATAAATTTTGGAAGTCCTGCTCCAGAGCCTATAAATATAGCTTGAAAATCTTCTTCTTCTACTAATTCATCAATAGTCACAGTCTTTCCAACTATTACATTAGTTTCTATTTTAACGCCCAATTTTTTAACATTATCTATTTCATGCTTTACTACTGTATCTTTTGGCAATCTAAATTCTGGTATACCATAAACTAACACTCCACCTGGTTCATGTAAAGCTTCAAATATAGTAACATCATACCCTTTTTTAGCCAAATCACCTGCACATGTAAGCCCTGCAGGACCACTTCCTATTACCGCTACCTTTTTATTTTTCTTCTCTTCTGTTTTACTTAAATCCACATTATTTTTTCTTGACCAATCCGCTACAAACCTTTCCAATTTCCCTATAGCTACTGGTTCTCCCTTTATTCCAAGAACACATTTACCTTCACATTGAGTTTCTTGAGGACATACTCTTCCGCAAACTGCTGGTAATGCACTATCTTTTGCAATTGCTTTAGCTGCCTTTTCAAACTCACCTTTTTTTATATGTTCTATAAATTCTGGTATATTAACGCTTACAGGACACTTTCCAACACACATAGGCTTTTTACAATGAAGACATCTTTTAGCTTCTTCTATAGCTTCTTCTTCCGTATATCCTAAACAAACTTCATCAAAGTTTGTAATTCTCTTATTAGGATCTTGTTCTTTCACTGACACCCTTTTCATTTTATTCATTATTTATCACCATCCAATCCTACATGGCATACATGTCCTTCTGCTTTTTCTTGATCTTCTAATAATTTCTTTCCTTCTTCAGTTTTATACATTTGTTGTCTTCTAAGAGCCTCTTTGAAATCTACTAAATGTCCATCAAATTCCGGACCATCTACACAAGCAAACTTAGTTTGTCCTCCAACAGTTACCCTACAAGCTCCACACATACCTGTCCCATCTACCATTAAAGTGTTTAAACTTACTATAGTCTTTATGTTGTATTCCTTTGTAAGTAAAGTTACAAATTTCATCATAATCATAGGGCCTATTGCTACTACATGATTATAGGCTTTTCCTTCTTTATCAATTAAATCTTTTAATAAATTAGTTACAAGTCCTTTATATCCATAAGAACCATCATCTGTAGCTACATAAACATTCCCTGCTACCTTCTTCATTTCTTCCTCTAATATTAAATGTTCTTTTGATTTACATCCAATAATAACATCTGCTTTTATTCCATGATCACTAAGCCATTTTACTTGTGGATATACTGGTGCCGCACCAAGTCCCCCTGCTATAAATACCATTTTCTTTTTCTTTATATCATCCAAATTTTCATTTACAAAATCTGAAGGTTGTCCCAATGGTCCTACAAAATCTTTAAAGCTATCCCCTTCTTTAAAAGAATCCATTTTTTTTGTTGAAGAACCTATAGCTTGAATAACAATAGTTACACTACCCTCTTCTTTGTCGTAATCACATATAGTAAGAGGTATTCTTTCTCCTTTTTCGTCCATCTTAACTATAACAAATTGTCCTGGTTTTGCTGACTTTGCTACCCTTGGTGCTTTAATCTTCATGAGAAATATACTAGGTGCTATGTTTTTCTTTTCTAATATTTTGTACATAATAATTATTCCCCCGTATTTATATTCTTTATTTACAATATAATTATAACATAATTATTATATTTTTTTATCCTAATTAAATAAATTGCATATGCTTATACCTGTATTAAACAACATAAATAAGACCCTCTTTAACAGGATTGAAGAGAGCCCTTAAAAGTTTTCAATTTTTTATTTGGTTTGTTAATACAATAACAAACCAAATCTAAAAATAAATAAAGTTTAATGTTTTACTCAGTCTTGTTTATTAAGCAAGTCAAAGTTAAAAGACTATCACTTAAATGTACATTTTCTACTACTACATCTTCTGGAACTGACAAATCTATAGGTGCAAAATTCCATATGCCTTTTATGTCATTTTTAACAAGAATATTGGCTACCTTTTGAGCGTTATCATGGGGTACACATATTATACCTATATCTATATTGTTTTTTTCTAGATAACTAGACAAATAATCAATATCTAATATTTCTATTTCTCTTATTTTTAATCCTATTAATTTAGGATTTGTATCAAACATAGCTTTTACATTAAATCCCAATTTTGAAAATCTAGTGTAATTTGCTAACGCTTGCCCTATGTTACCTGCTCCAATAATTATAATATTGTAAGGATTGTTTAGCCCTAATATATTGCTTATTTGATGATGTAATTCGCTAACATTATACCCATATCCTTGTTGTCCAAAATCCCCAAAACAGTTTAAATCTTGGCGTATTTGAGATGCAGTAAATCCTATTTTTTCACTTAATTCTTTTGAAGATATTCTGTCTACATCATTTTTTAATAATTCATACAAATATCTATGATATTTAGGTAATCTTCTTATAACTGCCATTGAAATATTTTTTTTCTTATCCATATTACACCTCTTAATATCATATTTTTACTATTATTATTACCTATATTGTATCATACAATTAAATATTATACACTAAAATTGCTGAATACTATAGTAATATATTATATTACTGAAGTAAAAAAATCAAATCCTCCTATATAATACTACAAAAAAAATGCAATACATAGTAAAATAGTACTTGTTAAGGATGGTGAAATTAATGGTTGTATTAAGTTGTAAAAATATTTCAAAAGCTTATGGTGTTGATTTAATTTTAGATAATTTAACATTTAACATAAATGAGAATGATAAAGTTGGTTTAATAGGTGCTAATGGTGCTGGTAAATCCACTCTATTTAAAATTCTTACTTCTTCTTTAGAACAGGATAGTGGAGATATATTTATAGATAAATCTAAATCTTTAGGATATCTTGCTCAACATCTTTCATTAGATTCTAACAATACTATTTATGAAGAAGTATTAGATGTTTTTCATGATCTTATAAAAATGGAAGAAAAACTAAATAAATTAGAAAAATTAATGAATGAACCCTATGATAAAAACAATAAAGAATATCATGATAAAATTATAAAAGATTATACTACCTATACAGATTTGTATATAAATAGAGGGGGCTATACTTATAAAGGTGAAATTCATAGAGTATTAAGGGGTTTAAGTTTTGAGGAAGAAGATTTTAATAAACAAATAAATATATTAAGTGGTGGCCAAAAAACTAGAGTAGCCCTTTGTAAGCTTTTACTTCAAAGTCCAGATATATTGCTTCTAGATGAACCTACAAATCATTTAGACTTAACAGCTATAAATTGGTTAGAAGAATATTTAAAAGCCTATAAGGGTACTGTATTAATTATATCCCATGATAGATATTTTTTAGATGAAATCACAAACCAAACCTTTGAACTTATAAGTGGTCATATAAATTGTTATAATGGCAATTACTCTAAATTTATAGACCTTAGAAAAAAAGAATATGAAGTAAAGTTAAAAGCCTATAATCTTCAACAATCTGAAATTAAGAGGCAGGAAAAAATAATAGAAAAATATAGATCTTTTAATAGGGAAAAAAGTATAAAGGCAGCTGAAAGTAGGCAAAAATCTTTAGATAAAATTGAGAAGATAGATGCTCCAGATAAATTACCTAAACCTGTAAAAATAAATTTTGAAACTCAAATAAAAAGTGGAAATGATATACTCCATTTAGAAAATCTAAGCAAAAGTTATGGAGATATAACCTTGTTTACCAATGTTGAAATGGATATAAAAAGAGGAGAAAAAATCGCTTTAATTGGGGATAATGGTAGAGGTAAAACCACATTACTTAAAATAATAATGGATAAAATCCAAAGCAACTCTGGAACAAAATATATAGGTAAGAATGTATTCATTGGTTATTATGATCAAGAACAATCTGACTTAAATGAGTGTAATACTGTATTAGATGAGGTTTGGGACGAGTTTCCTGAAATGACTACTACAGAAGTTAGAAATTCTTTAGCCGCATTTTTGTTTACTGGGGATGATGTATTTAAAGAAATATCAAAGCTTAGTGGTGGAGAAAAATGCAAAGTTAATTTATTAAAATTAATGCTTTCTAAATCCAATTTTCTTCTTTTAGATGAACCT
>Ga0129306_1003075_pt1 | contig 13238 bp, 11 predicted proteins | sample P827metagenome_FD_94438 | JGI IMG/M metagenome (GOLD analysis project Ga0129306, IMG submission 94438) | Capybara group fecal microbial communities from Wisconsin, USA - P827 metagenome | ecosystem: Host-associated > Mammals > Digestive system > Large intestine > Fecal | place: USA: Wisconsin...
AAAATGCATAGAGAACTTAATATGATATAGAAGATGTTATCTATGCATTTTGAAGATAGATTTATAGAGATGGAACTTCATTTGAAACTTTTTCTATTAAATTTATAAAATCCTTTTCAGATTTAACACTTAAATATATATTTAATAAAGTTTTAGTGGACATGGTGTTATAACCTTTGCAGCCATTTTCTAAAATTTCAGTTAGTGTATCTATAAAGTAATCTTTACTTTTATCTATGTCTTTAAGAATTTTATCTGCCTTATCATTTATTAATTCTGTTTTTATATGATCTCTAAGTTTTTCAGCATAATTTTTCATATAAATTTGTGTTTCTTCTGGATATGCTGAAAAGTTACCAGATAAAATATCTTCTATTTTTATCAATGATAAAACCTCGCTTCTGTTTTATATATTGTATATTAATTATATGTATTTGAAGTGATTTTAAAAAATTATTTAAAATTATTAAGTATTTTCCAGGAGTTTAGCCAAATAAACAGATTTCATTTGTTTACTTGCCATTGCTCTTTTTAAAGGAGGAAGCTTAAGGATGCTTCCTAATATAGCCGCCATGGCTTTATGGCTCAAATGAGCGTTATTATCAAAAATTAAATTTTGCAGCTGGCCTTTTTCTATTGCAGATAATACTGCTCTATGAACAGTGGTTACAGGTGTGATAACATTTTCTTTTCTACGAACTAACTTAATAGCATTAGTTTTGCAATTTTTCACACAAACCCCACAGCCAAGACATAAATCTTCGGAGAGTTCAGCTATTTTAGAATTATGATTTTCTAATGAAGTTTCCTTTAATTTAATTGCTTCCATAGGACAAACTTTAGTGCATTTTCCACAGCCTACACACCTATCTTTATTTATGTTAGGTAAATAACTGGTGGTGTTAACTGGAACTAAAAATCCAAATTTTTTTGCAGATACAAATGCTTCACAATGACATTTACAACAATTGCAAATAAAGTTTGGTTGCTTTTGAACATTTTCTCCACATTGTACTAGATTATAATCATAGCACATATTTAAAATATCTAGAGCCTCAGAAGCATCTATTTTTCTAGCATAATTATGCTTTATAAGAGTGTAAGCAGTGGTAGAAAAGCTCATGCAAGTTTCCATAGGGGCGTAACAGTCATCCCCTAAATGATGGGCTTTATGTCGACAATAACATGAACTAACACCTATATGTTTAGCATTTTTTATTATGTAACTTGCTTTTTCATAATCTAATATATTTATAGAATTTTCATCATTTAAAACCCTCTCTTGAACAAAGGCTCTACCTAATTTTGTTTCTGTACCCCAAAATAGCTCTTTAGAGAAATCATCTTCCACATTAAGATATTGATGAAATAGTTCACTAAGAACCTTTTGGTCAAGGTGTGTACCAACTCTCATTAAAGCAAATTCAAAAAAACCAGCCATTGGAGGAGCCATCATATATTTTTGCTCTCCATCACTTTCACATTCAAGATCTAAAATTAATGCTTTAGAAGCTAAGGCTTGAAGGATATTAGCAGCTTTGACTTCACTAACTCCCCAAAGCTTACTAGCAGTTTTTATGTTAAATGATTTTATAGGGAGTTTTGCAACCATTGCTGCTTCTTCTTTAGTAAACATCATAGATAAGATTTTATAAAGTGTTTCAGAGGGTGGAGCCCCTTGTGGAAAGCTATTTAATCTTTCTTCTAAACTTTTGTAGGCATCTTTTCCGACTATATGTGACATGTTTTCACCTCAATCTAATTGTTAATTATATGATTACATAGATTGGTAATAAATGCAATAATTTAATATAATTATTAAGAATAATTATGTTCCTATAATAATTTTAGATGATGATATTAGTATTTTATAGGGGGAAAATATAAATGAAGAAGATTATTTCTATACCATACTATATATCATATGTTGAGAACAAAAGTTAGCAATTAGGTTTAGTATTTAAATATTTTAGTATATAATAATATATAAGTAATTTCAGAGTAGAGTAATTATAGAATGATCATTAGTACGAAGATATAAATATGAAGATAAACTGAATGCTGAATTATATTTAGGTTGATGAAATTAATTAAAAGCTTGAAGTTTGGAGAACATTTAGAAAGAAATAATAGAAAACTGAGGTGAAGTATGGGAGTTTTTTTTAGAATAAGAGAAAATTTTGATTCTATGACTAAATCAGAAAAAAAAATAGCAGAATATATTTTTAAAAGTCCAAGGGATATAATAAATGATTCTGCTCAAGAAATAGCAATTAAAACAAGTACTTCTCCAGCATCCGTTATTAGATTTACTAAAAAAGTAGGATATAATTCTCTTAATGAATTTAAATTTGCACTTGTTGCAGAAGAAGATACTGAAAAAAATACAGAGTTTGATTATATTATAAATTCTAATGATAGTATAGATTTAATTATTAATAAGCTTGGAAATAAAGTAATTGATACCATAAATAATACTAAGGAATTAGTAGATGATGAAAAATTGTTAGAGGCTGTTGAAGCAATAAAAAATGCAGAAACAATTTATCTATATGGTGTTGGAGCATCTGCTATGGTGGCTATGGATTTTCAATACAAATTGCTTAGAATAAATAAAAAAGTAATGTTCCAACTGGATTCACATCTACAGTTAGCAGTAGCAGTACATATTACAAATAGAGATGTTGCTGTAGCTATTTCATATAGTGGAAATACAAAAGAAGTAAATTTAGCAATAGAGGAAGCGAAAAAAAATGGTGCCACTACTATAGCTATAACTAAATGTGGAAAAAGCAATTTAAGCAATATTGCAGATATAAATCTAAATATACCCAGTATAGAAAAAGATTTGAGAATAGGGGCAATTTCTTCTAGAACATCTCAATTATTTGTAACTGATAGTTTATTTTTAGGAATTGCAAAGGAAAATTTAGATAAAACAGAAAAGAATTTAATTAGTACAAGAAATTTAGTAGAAGTTTTAAAAAGAGAATAGATTATAAAACTTTTTATTTAGAACTGAAAAGTTAATTTATATTGTGAAGCAATGAGTATAATAATTCATTGCTTTTATTTATTTAAACATAAGAAAGAATACTAAAATTTATTTTAGGTTATATGGAAATAATCTTATATAAATTTATGAAATAATATTTCATAAAATCAATAAAATACTTGAAATTTTATTTCTCAAGAGTATAATAAAGATAAAAGAAAAGGTTTTCACATTCTTTAATCTATAACTTATGAGGAGGTTTTAAGTATGACTAATATTAGTTTAGATAAATTAGTAACTGAAAGTAGAAATGAAAACACTAAAAATATAGATAGAGTTGAAACTTTAGAGATGTTAAAGATGATAAACGATGAAGATAAAAAAGTTGCAGAAGCCGTAGAAAAAGAGCTTATTCATATAGCAAAGGCCGTTGATAAAATAGGAGAAGCATTTTTTAATGGAGGTAGACTTATATATGTAGGAGCAGGTACATCAGGAAGATTAGGAGTCTTAGATGCATCAGAGTGTTCACCAACATATGGGGTGAGTTATGATTTAGTAAGAGGGATTATAGCAGGAGGACAATCAGCTATGTTTAAAGCTAAGGAAGGAGCAGAAGACTCTAAAAACCTTTGTATTAAAGATTTGAAGAATATTAATTTTGCTGAAAATGACATATTGGTTGGAATTGCAGCTAGTGGAAGAACACCCTATGTTATAGGAGGACTAGAATATGCAAATGGCATAGGTGCTACAACAATTTCAGTTACATGCAATCCAGAATCAGAAATGTCTAAGATTGCAAATATTTCAATAGCACCAGTAGTAGGCCCAGAAGCTATAACAGGATCTACTAGAATGAAAGCAGGAACAGCTCAAAAAATGGTTCTAAATATGTTATCAACGGGTGCTATGGTTAAGACTGGTAAGGTCTATGGTAACTTGATGGTTGATTTAAAAGCTACTAATGAGAAATTGGTAGAAAGAGCTAAAAGAATTGTTATGCAGGCTACAGGGGCTAAAAGAGCGCAGGTAGAAAAGATTCTTGAAGAAACAAATTTTGATGTTAAGTTGTCCATTTTTATGATAGAAAGTTCATTAGATAAAATAAAAGCTAAGAAAATACTAGACAAAAATAAAGGGTATATAGTAGAAGCAATAAGAGAAATAAGTTAAACACAAAATAAGTATATAAAAATAGAATAAATTATAGGGGGTAATTTAGAAATAATATTATTATTTAAATTTAAAATATTCAACTATATTTAAAAATAAATAATAAAATAAAGGGGGATTTTATTATGTCAAATGTAAAAGATATAGCCCAAAGTATATATGACATAATTGGTGGTAGTAGCAATATAGTTTCATTTACACATTGTATGACGAGATTAAGACTTGTGCTTAAAGATCAAAGTAATCTAGATATGAAGGCTATAAAAAAAATTGAGGGAGTCATGGGGGTAGTAGAGCAACAAAATCAACTTCAAATAATTCTTGGACCAGGTAGGGTAAATAAAGTTACAGAGGAATTTGAAAAGCTTTGTGGAATTCAGATAGAAGAAGTAAAAGAAGAGATTGAATTTGGAGATGAAAGTAAGTTAAGAGAAGAAATAAAGGAAAAGAATGCAACGCCATTTAAATTATTTTTAAAGAAATTATCTAATATATTTATACCATTAATTCCAGCATTTATAGCTTGTGGATTAGTTACTGCAATATTAAATATAGTGCTTAAATTAGATCCGGCATTTGCAGAAACAACGGTTGGAGGGTTATTAAAAATAGCAGGTAATGCAGTGTTTTGGGGGTTGAATTTATTTGTAGGTGTTAATGCAGCTAAAGAATTTGGTGGTTCTCCAATGCTTGGAGGTACTATGGCGGCTATAATATCTCATCCAGAATTAGCTAAAGTAACATTGAATGGGCAAAAGCTTTTACCTGGTAGAGGCGGCATTATTGCAGTATTATTAGTTGTTGCATTTTCAAGTTTCTTAGAAAAGAAAGTAAGAAAAATAATACCAGATTCATTAGACTTATTTATGACTCCATTAATAGTAATATTAGTATCAACTTTTGTTTCAATATTTGCATTGCAACCAGCTGGTGGATTTATTTCAGATGCTATAGGTAATGGAACTAAAGCAGCAATTTCAGGTGGTGGAGCCGTAACAGGATTTATATTAGGAGGATTTTTTCTACCATTAGTAATGACAGGATTACATCAAGGATTAACACCAATACATGCAGATCTATTAAAAACTACAGGGTTAAATCCACTTCTTCCAATACTAGCTATGGCAGGAGCAGGACAAGTAGGAGCGGCTATAGCGGTATTATTAAGAACTAAAAATAAAAGATTAAAAAAGACAATAATTTCAGCATTACCAGTAGGGATTATGGGAGTTGGAGAACCTCTTATATATGGTGTAACATTGCCATTAGGAAAGCCATTTATAGGAGCATGTATAGGGGGAGCAGTAGGCGGTGCAGTTCAAGCTTTATTTAAAGTTTCTTCAACATCAATGGGATTATCTGGATTACCATTAGCCGCAATAACTAGTACACCATTATTATTTGTTATAGGTTTAGTAGCAGCATATATAGGTGGATTTTTTGCAACATTACTTTTAGGATTTGAAGATCCAATAGAATAATCTTTAATATATATAAAGCTATAGTTAAATATCATTAATATATTAATGAGTAAAGTAAAAAAATAATAGATGAAATATTCGGGAAAAATTCAATGTAAAAATATAAAGAGGCTATGTCAAAATAAGATTAGCTTTAATTTTAATATAGTAAATATAAATAATACATGTAATAAGCATATGAATAAGCTTTAGTAGTTCTTAATTTGACGGAATTAAAAATTTTTGTAATTTCTCACAGGACGTGAGGAGCCAGTAGTGAAGCCAAGGATGGCGCCTTTACTGGGTAAAAAAAATTTTATGGAGTCAAATTTAGAACTACTTAGCAAAATGAAGTGCTTTATGAATGTATTATTTATATTTACGGTTTTAAAATTAAAGCTATTTTGAGACAGTACCTAAATGTTTGTAACAAGGAGATTGATTATGGGTAAGGGAATATCAGTTTTTTTAGGAATGGATAATAGTATAGATGAGATATTGGAATTAATTAAAATAGCAAAAAATAATGGTTATGATAGAATATTTACATCGCTTCATATTCCAGAAGCTAATTATGAGGCTATAGTAGAGAGTTTTAAAAAGGTTTTAGATATAGCAAAAGAAATAAATATGAAAATAATTGCGGATATATCACCTAAAGGCTTTGAATATCTAGGAATTAAAGATATGGATTTAAGTAAAATTAAAGAGATGGGTATAGGTGTATTAAGACTAGATTTTGGATTTACAAATGAGCAAATCGCTAAATTTACAAATAATAACTTAGGGATAAAGGTTGAGCTTAATGCATCAACAGTGACAAAAGATTTCTTTAACAAATTAAATAAGTATAATGTTAACTATAAAAACATTCAAGCATGCCATAATTATTATCCTAGAAAAGATACAGGGATTTCAGAGAGTTTGTTCTTAAAAAAGAATGCTATGCTAAAGGAATTAGGAGTAAAAATTTCAGCATTTATACCTTCTTTAGTAGGAAAAAGAGGACCTATATATGAAGGACTACCTACCATTGAAAAACATAGATTTATGAAGCCTTATTTATCTGCAAAGCATTTATTTGCAATGGGTGTAGACAATATTTTCTTTGGAGACTCAATGCCATCAAAGGAAGAAATAATGGAAGTTGGAATGATTAAAGAAGATATAATAGAGCTAAGTGTAAATTTAGAGGATGATTCTTTAATAGCATGCAATTATCTAAATAATGATTTTTATACAAATAGAACTGATGCGGCTGAAAATGTTATAAGGGCAGCAGAAGCAAGACTTATGTTAAACCACGATATAATAGAGTCATTTAATACAATAGAAAGGGAATTAGGAGATGTAACTTTAGACAATAAAGGATATTTAAGATATATGGGAGAACTAGAGATAGTACTTAAGGATTTAGGAAAAGATGATAGAGTAAATATTATAGCAAAAGTAAAAAAAGATGAACTGTTTTTATTAAAGTATATAAATGAAGGAAGAAAATTTAGATTTAAAATAAAATAATTAATATTTATAAAACAAGAAATAAGAGGATGTCTCGAAATAGAATAGATTTAATTCTAACACTGCAAATATAAAAATTAAATCTATTTTAAGATACCCTCTTATAATAATTTTATCCTTTAATTAATAATGAAACCTACATAATTCATAATAAGTATTGAATATTAGTGATATAACATTCAATTGCAATTAAGATAAAATAGTTATAAAATTTAAAATAACATATCTCTCATATCTGTGCATGAAATGAGAGGTTTTTGTAATAATTATTTACTATACTATTATTTGTAAGGGAGATGGCTTGATGGAATGGTTAGAAAGATTAAATGAATCGCTTAAATATATTGAAGAAAACTTAGATGGAGAAATTGAATATGAAAAGGCAGCAAAAATTGCATGTTGTACTGTATATCATTTTCAAAGAATGTTTTCATATATAGCAGGAATACCATTATCAGAATACATAAGAAATAGAAGATTAACAAGAGCTGCTTTAGATTTACAAAATGGAGATAAGGTAATTGATGTAGCCGTACGCTATGGATATGAGTCTCCGACTGCTTTCAATAGAGCTTTTCAAAAGATACATTATGTATCACCTTCAGTAGCACAAAAAGAGGGAACCTTTCTAAAAGCATATCCTCCCATTAGTTTTAAAATAACAATAAAAGGGGTAGGAGAAATGAAGTATAGTATAGTTAAAAAGGAAGAGATCAGAATAGTGGGAGTAAAAGCACTATTAGAAAAGAATATTGAGGAAAATTTTAAAACTGTACCAAAATTATGGCAAGAAGCAGCACAAAGTGGAGTAATTAGCCAGATAATATCTCTTATGAATGCAGATTCTAAGGGAATATTAGGGGTTAGTGCTTGTGTGGATAGCTTAGATAAATGGGAGTATTATATAGCTACCCAAACAGATAAAGAAGTACCAAAGGGTATGGATGAATATATAATACCAGCAGGTACTTGGGCAGTTTTTCCTGGAGAGGGTGCTATGCCAAACGCAATTCAAGAAATCGAAAAAAGAATAATTACAGAGTGGTTACCAACGTCAGGGTATGAATATGCAGATGCACCAGATATTGAATTATATTTAAATGAAGATCCAACTAATGCAAAATTTGAAGTTTGGGTACCAATTAGAAAGAAGTAATATAATTAGTTCAATACTTATTATAATCTGTGAGGTGAATATTTTTGGGGAAAGCAAGAGTATCACAAATAACAGCATATTTTAATTGTAATATAAAGTTTGTTTGGAATGTAGTTACTAATAATAGTGATTATAAATGGAGGAGTGATCTTAAAAGAATCGACATTGTTAAAGATGGAAAAGAATTTATTGAATACACTCATAGCGGAATTACTACAAAATTTATTATTACTAAAAAGAATGAGTATAGTGAATATGAATTTAATATGGAAAATAAAAGGTTTACTGGCTTTTGGACTGGATATTTTTTAGAAACAGAGACAGGTGGAACAAAAATAGTTTTTACAGAAAATATCTTTATTAAAAATCCTATCATTAAGGTGTTATCTTATTTTTTTATGGATTTAAAGAAAATGCAGAGAACCTATGTTTCAGATTTAAAAAAGAAGTTAGGCGAGCAATGATGACAAAAAATGAAATAATATTTAAAGAGGAAACTTGCAAAAGTGCTTTAACTAGATTAAAGAGGAAGATGCCTTATGGGTGGGATCTAAATATTTATAGAGGATGTCAACATGGATGTAAATATTGCTATGCTGTGTATTCTCATAAATATTTAGATTCAATAGACTTTTTTACAGATATTCATATAAAAACTAATATAGTAGATGAATTAGAGAAGGAGTTAAGAAATAATAGTTGGAAAAGAGAAGTTGTAAATATTGGCGGTGTAACTGATAGTTATCAGCCAGTAGAGGCTAAATATAAACTTATGCCTGAAATATTGAAACTTTTTATAAAGTATAAAACACCGGCTATAATCTCAACAAAATCAAAACTTATATTAAGAGATTACGATTTAATAGATGAACTATCAAGAATAACTTATGTTAATATTGCAGAGACGATAACTACTATGGATGAAAGTGTTAGAAGAAAGATAGAGCCATTTGGAGCAACAAGCTTAGAGCGATTTGAAGTTTTAAAAGAGTTTGGAAAAACTAACGCCAGTACTGGGTTGCATGTTATGCCAATAATACCATATATTACTGATAGTTATGAGAATTTTCATAGTATGTTTAAGATGGCAAATGACTGTAAAGTTAACTATGTATTACCAGGAACTCTTTATTTAAGAGGAGATACTAGGGGGATATTTTTTAATTTTATAAGAGAAGAATATACACATTTATATGAAAAGTTACAAGTCTTATATAGAAAAGGTGGGGCAAGTAAAGAGTATAAAGAAAAATTATATTTAGTAGTTAATGAATTAAGAGATAAATATAATCTGTCTAGTACTTATACTAAGGCCATGAAAGAAAAAATGAATACTGAGGGAAATATTCAGATCTCATTATTTGATAAATAAGAATCTACTAGCTTAGATGGTAGATTCTTATTTTGTTAAAGAGAGATTACGGATAAAAATTGACTCTTAAACATATGTTTGGTAAAATTATCTAAAATAGATTTTTAAGAAAGAGTGAAAAGATATGGGGTTAATTAAAGAAGAAAATAACATTAGTATGGATGTAATGTGGAAGACATTTAATGGTGTAGGATTAGAACATTTATTATTATTGAAGAATCATGAGAATATTAAAGTAAATTCAGTTATTTTAACAATGAGAGGTAATATGCCAGTTCGTATATTGTACAATATATACTGCGATTTAGATTGGAAAGTTAAGAAATTTGATATACAGATATTTTGTGATAAACATAAAAATATTATATTACAATCAGATGGAAATGGAATTTGGATAACTGATAGTAATGAATCAGTAGAAGATTTGAAAGGGTGTATAGATATTGATATTTCTATTACACCTTTTACAAATACAATTCCAATCAGACGGTTATTATTAAAGGTAGGGGAGTCAAAAGAAATAAAGGTAGTTTATGTTGATATTTATAATTATAGTTTAACACCTGTAAAACAGCGGTATACTTGCTTAGACTCAAATCTTAATGGTTATAAATATAGATATGAAAATTTAAACAATGGGTTTACAGCGGAGTTTTTCGTAGATAAAGAAGGGGTTGTTATAGATTACCCAGATTTATTTGAAAGGGTTTATAATATTGAAAGTTAAAAATAGTTTTATTATCATCGTAAAATAAAGTTTATTAAGTCTAAGTTCCAGAGATACATGCAGTACTGACTTATTTATTTAGAAATTTAATTTTAGGAGTGGTAGAAACATGGATAAAAATGTTGCATGGTATATTGAAAAACAGGCTGAAAGAACTATAAAGAATCTAAATAGCCGCAATATGGAAGGATATTATATCAATAATATAGATCAATTATTTAAAAAATTAAAAGAGCTTATACCAGAAGGTTCAATAGTTGGTGTAGGAGATTCGATGACTCTTTTTGAAGCTGGGGTAATAGATTTTTTAAGAAGTGGAAATTTTAATTTTTTAGATAAATACCAAGATAAACTGACAAGTGATGAAAAAAGAGAGATATATATTAACAATTTTTCTACAGATACTTTTATTTGTAGTACTAATGCCATAACAGAAAGTGGAGAACTTTATAATATAGATGGAAATGGAAGTAGAGTTGCGCCGATAATATATGGACCTAAACAGGTTATTCTTATAGTTGGAATAAATAAAATTGTTAAAAACATAGAAGAGGCTGAAATTAGAGTAAGAAGCTATGCTGCTCCTATTGATGCAAAAAGATTAAATAAAGACACACCATGTACAAAACTTGGTTATTGTGTTGATTGTAAAAGTCCAAATAGAATCTGTAATGATTTTGTGGTAATTAGGGGACAGTTTATTAAAGGGAGAATAAAGGTGTTAATCCTTGGAGAAAACTTAGGTTATTAAATTGTTTACTTATAATTAAAAGTACATAGTAATATAAAACAAACTATATTTAAATAGGTTAGGGTAGAATTATGCCATAAATTATGTGGAGTTTGTTTTTAAAAGATTAAAAGAACTGCTTATATAGGCAGTTCTTTTGTTATTCATAAAAAGATATAGTGACATATATGAAAAAAATTAATAGGGATTGCTTTTGTGCATTAATTTTAAATGAAAAGGAAATATTAATACATAGTTATATTTATTTAATAAGAAGTAACGGAGGTAATTTTGAATGAAAAAGCTATCCACAAGTATAGCTATATTTTTGTGCGTAATACTAATTTTAGGGCAAATTAGAATCTTTAAAAATGTTGTTTTCCCTAGTGAAATAAAGCATGAAAATAATAGGACTCATTTAAATACAGGAAATACCATTAGAATTTCAGGGAAATCTTCAAAAGAGATAGGTACTAAAGTTACAGATATATTGTTTCCAGCTTTAGACTATGAAAGTAAGCCCGACGGATTAATTATTTATAAGGGAGATAATTGGAAAGATATATTAGCTTTAATGCCTCTTGTAAAAAAATATAATAGTACCATAATACCTTTTAATGAAAAGGACGAAAGTTCTCTTGTAAGTTATATAAATAAATTAAAACCAAAGGGAATTTCAAAATTAAATGGTGCGCAAGTTATTATTTGTGGTGATAACATAAATACATTAAAAAACAATTTAAAAGGAAAGGGTATAAGGGTAACTAATATAAATTATAAGGATACAAATAGTATTTTACAGGAAGTTTATAATAATATTTTTTTAAATTCTAATAAATCTTATGGCTTTATAGTTTCAGATGAGAATCCATTAATGACTATTCCAGTAGCAACATGGATGGTGCAAAATGGAGGCGTTCCATTGTATTTAAATAGTGAAAAGAAACTTTATACCGCTTCAAAAAAAATATTACCGCATATAAGCAAAATATATGTAGTTGGAAAGAAAGATAATGCTGATGATGAATTTATTAAATCTTTAAAAGTACCTGTAGAAAAAGTATATGGATATAATGCTGAAAATTTTGCTGTTAATTTTGCCAAATTTTATGATAGAGAAGAAGGTTTTGGGTGGCACAGCAATAAAAGCAGAGATGATAGTAATCACAACTTTATATTATGTTCAAAAGAAGAACCATTAATGGCTTTAATAGGAAGTCAGCTTGCCTTTAAGGGAAAAGTAGGAGCAATTCTTTGGACGGATAAGAACTATTTGTCTCCTTTAACAGAGAATTATCTTTGGAGAATGAAGCCTAATTATTGGGTAACTCCAGCGGAGGGACCTTATAATAGTTTATGGGTAATAGGCAATGAAAATATATTACCTTTTTCAATTCAAAGTAGAGCAGATTATACTGAAGAAATTAAGCCTTATAAAACTATGGGAGATCAAGGTGTTAGCGGATTGGATGGTATCTCTATAATATTTAGTTTAATATCAATATTAGGTGCTATATGGGTTTCACTTCATTTATATTTTAGAATGAAAAATTTAAGTACATTAACAAAGCTTATGTGGATACTTACAGTATTACTTTTAGGACCTATAGGTATATGGTTTTATATAATATCTTATATAAATTCACCTTGGATAAAGATGAATGGGAAAATCATTTATCTTAGATCTTTGTGGAAACAAACCTCTGTAGCAACTTTATCTGGTTTAGCTTTTGGAGGGGCTAGTTTGATTGTAGTAAATTATATATTAACTTATATAGGTTCGCCATTAATTCCCTTTTATGCGAGATTTGGTTTTTATTTATTAGGTAATCCTATGATAATAAAGATGTTAATATCTTATTTAATATCTTTTTTATTAGATTTATTTGTTTTTAGACCTACTATGTTAATAGAAATGAAGGATATTAAATATAAAGATGCAGTAAAAGAATCAGTACTTTTAGTTTTTATTTCTGTTACATCAATTTCAATAGGAATGAGGTTAAGTATATGGTGGTTTAACATGTCTTATTCTCCTACAATGCTTCAGGAAGATAATATATTATGGTTTGGTTTTATGGCTATATCAGTATTTATAGGA
>Ga0129306_1003077_pt1 | contig 13237 bp, 8 predicted proteins | sample P827metagenome_FD_94438 | JGI IMG/M metagenome (GOLD analysis project Ga0129306, IMG submission 94438) | Capybara group fecal microbial communities from Wisconsin, USA - P827 metagenome | ecosystem: Host-associated > Mammals > Digestive system > Large intestine > Fecal | place: USA: Wisconsin...
GATAATACTCATCGGTCAGGACCTCGCGTATTCCGGGACCTCGACGCATGCGGGCGGAGTAGAGTCCGCGGGCATCAACGGAGATATCGGGACAGAGCTCGTGGACGGTATCGACGGCGGGCAGGTTCGCACGCGCAGTGACTGGCTCGGCTATCAGCGCTGGTTCGAAAATGCGATCAGGACGATCAACGAGCAGAAACTCGATATGACTGTGGTGGACGCTACCGAGGGCGGCGCATTGATCCACGGCAGCAGGGTCATGACTCTGGCCGATGCGATAGAGAAGTATTGCGCCTGCGATTATGTATTTACCGAGGAACTCAAAAAACTGCCGTACCTGCTGGATGATGAGGAGTACGCTGAGGTGCGTGAGAGCATAAAGGGTTCGTTTGAGGAGCTGAAAGCCGTAAGAGACGCGGCAGTGAGCGCCGCGCAGCTCTGCAAGAGTATCATTGCCGGGAATGCGGTGCCTGACACCACTCGCCGTGAGCTGGCCGGATACCGCCGTACCTGTGAGAGCGCGCTGCTCTATCCACTGATCAACAATTACGCTGTCAGCGATATCGCGGACGAGGTCAATCGACTCCGACAGGAAGAAAACGATGCGCTGTCCGAGGTCAGACAGCAGAAACTCGCATTTGACGCGATAGCGGGGGCATGTGATTACTTTGAAAAGCTGAGACCGGAATAATCGGGATAGAAACAGACTGACGGAGGATGTGCATGGAAGTACTGGCAATAATACCCGCGCGTAGCGGGTCGAAATCAGTGACAGATAAAAATATACGCGAGGTGGCGGGACGGCCCATGCTGGCCTGGTCGGTAGAGCATGCCCTGGCGAGTGAGCGGATCACACGCGTGATCGTATCGACCGACAGCGAGAAATATGCCGAGATCGCTAGGCAGGCAGGCGCTGAGGTGCCCTTCATCAGACCTGCGGAGTATGCGACCGACACGGCGCTCGACCTCGATGTATTTAAGCATGCGCTGAACTGGCTCGCTGATAACGAAAACTATCATCCGGACATCGTAGTGCAGCTGCGCCCGACTTATCCCAAGCGTGACCCTGCGGACATAGATACGATGGTCGATATGCTTATAGCCGATCCTGAAGCGGATTCGGTTAGGAGCGTGGCTCTCGCAGGAGAGGTGCCGTATAAGATGTGGCTGAACGCCTGCGATACCGATGAGAGAGCGTCATCTGATGCGGCGGCCGGAATTGACGGATCAGGCAGCAGGCCTGCACCGGGGGCAGGCATCTCAGAAAAGCGCATGCTGCTCACGCCCCTTATCAGGGACATCCCCGAGTGTTACAACATGCCCCGCCAGGAGCTGCCCACGGTCTACTACCAGAATGCCTGCATAGACGTCATGCGCGCATCGACCGTACTTGATAAGAGTTCGATGACAGGCACTAAGATACTCGGATACCTGATGTCTGAAAACTATGACATCGATACCGAAATCGAGCTGCTCAGAGCCGAAAACGGGCTGCTTAAAGCACAGCTGGCCGAGAAATGACAGGGATATAACTGATAACTCCCGGCAGGCGGTTAAAAAAACGGCAGGAAAAACCGATATAATAATATAGCCGGATACAGGCATCTAAGTTTATTGAAATATATTCTTTGGAGGACTCGCATGACGACCGCAGAATTATTTGATAATCTCTTTATTTTCGAAATGGCAAATTCCCATCAGGGCTCCGTGGAGCACGGCATCGACATTATCCGCGCCATGGGCCGCATCGCGCGCAAGTACAATATCCGCGCGGCGGTAAAGCTTCAGTACAGAGAGCTGGACAGCTTCATCCATCCGGATTATAAGGGCCGCACGGACATCAAGCACATCCCGCGCTTTGAGTCGACCAGACTGATGCCGGAGCAGTTTAACCGTCTCGTTGAGGCTATCCGCGAGGAGGGCCTGATCCCGATGAGCACGCCTTTCGATGAGGTGAGCGTGGATCTGTGCATGGACCAGGGCCTCGAGATCATCAAGATCGCGAGCTGCAGCTCGATGGACTGGCCGCTCATGGCAAAGGCCGCATCGACGCACAAGCCGCTGATCGTTTCAACCGGCGGCAAGAGCCTTTCAGAGATCGATAAGATATACAATTTCCTGACCCACAGGGGATGCGAGTTCGCGTTCCTTCACTGCATTGCCGAATACCCCGCACCGCCGGAGAGACTGCAGCTCGACTTCATCGAGAAGATGCGCAAGCGTTACCCCGACGTGGTTATCGGATGGTCCGGACATGAGGCACCCGACAACAATATCCCTGCCATGCTGGCAGTGGCAAAGGGCGCGCGCATATTTGAGCGCCATGTGGGTCTGCCGACCGAGACGATCAAGCTCAACGCTTATTCGATGAACCCCGAGCAGGCGGACGCCTGGGTCAGCGCGGTCCTCTCCGCACAGGATATGTGCGAGATGAAAAAGACCAGCCACCACGGCAAGACAAAGTACATCAGCCAGAATGAGCTCGATTCGCTCACGAGCCTGATGCGCGGCGTATTTGCAAAGCATGACATAGCTGAGGGCGATGTACTGACTGAGGACGATGTATTCTTCGCGATGCCGTGCGCCGACAGGCAGCTCACGAGCGGCGAGTTCCAGCCGGGCATGACCGCCACACGCGCCTATAAGACCAACGAGGCCGTATACGAGAAACGCGCAGCCTCCGACATCAGCATCATGAGAAGCGTGGTGCACGATGCAAAAGGTATGCTCTACGAGGCCGGCATCGCGCTCGGCACCGATTTCGAGGTAGAGCTCTCACATCATTACGGCATGCAGCATTTCCGTCAGTTCGGCGCGATCATCATTTCCATTGTGAACCGCGAGTACTGCAAGAAGCTGATCATCGTCCTGCCCGGACAAAAGCACCCTTCGCACCTGCACAAGGTAAAGGAGGAGACCTTCCAGCTGCTCTACGGCGACCTGACCGTAACGCTTGACGGCGAGACGATCAAGATGAAGCCCGGCGACATCCAGACCGTGCTGCGCGGCAGCTCACATGCATTCACATCGGAGCACGGCGCAATCTTCGAGGAGGTTTCCACCACGCATGTACGGAACGATTCCTTCTATGAGGATCCGAAGATCGCCTGCCTTGATCCGCTGGAGAGAAAATCGATATTGAAGGATTGGTAAAAAGTCACTCATAAAATAGTAAGGAAATCATTAAAACTCGCTCATAAAATTGTAAGAACAGATCAAAAAGTCGCTCATAAAATTGTTGAAAACCCTCCGCGATTATTGTAAAATATAGTAAAATCAATGGCGGAGGGCTTTTTATGTATTTAAAGCGAAAAACAGATCAATTTCTGGTCGAGTGGAAGAATACTCCCGGACATAAGCCGCTAATAATAAAGGGAGCGCGACAGGTAGGTAAAACCGAAACTATACTTAATTTTGCATCAGTATATTATGAGAATGTAATATGCATTAATTTTGCGCTTGAAAAGAAATACCGGGTTATAACAGATGATGGTTATACGGTGGAGGATGTAAATAAGGCCATAAGCAGGATCGATCCCTCAAAGCAGTTTATCGAAGGGAAAACACTTATCTTTTTTGATGAGATTCAAGATCATCCGGATATCGCTACTACGTTGAAAGCATACTGCATTGATGGATGCTACGATGTGATCTGCAGCGGCTCACTGCTGGGTATTTTCTATAAGAAGATCGAAAGTAACAGTGTTGGATATAAGACAGACTACATCATGCGTTCTATGGATTTTGAAGAATTTCTTTGGGCAAAGGGTTATGACGGAATACTTCGAAACGAGTTGTTGGAAGCGATGTATGAAGGAACGCCTATATCTGCAGCTACGCAGCAGGCATTATCGGAATTGTTTCTTGATTATACAATTTTGGGGGGGATGCCGGCAGTAGTATGTGAGTATATTGGTAGCGGTCTGTTTTCAAGTACGCTGGAGATACAGAAACAGCTTTTGGCTGATTATGAGGAAGATATCGTTAAGTACGCGGAGGGATTGGATCAGGCGAGGATATTGAATGTTTTCAGACATATACCGGTGCAGCTTGGAAAGGAAAATAAGAAATTCCAGATAAGCAAGGTGGCATCCGGGGCCAGATTCAAAGATTACCGAGGAGCGATAGAATGGCTCTCAAATGCGGGTATCATTAATGTGTGCTATTGTCTGAATTATCCCGAATTCCCTTTGAAGGGAAACTACGATGAAACGAAGTACAAGATATACATGGCAGATACAGGCTTGCTTGTAGCGATGCTGGAACCCGAAGCACAGGAGGATCTACGAGTAAGAAAAAATATAAAAACATATCGCGGAGGCCTGTATGAGAACCTGATCGGGGATATGTTGGTTAAGGCAGGATATCCTTTATATTATTATTCAAAAGAGAATTCGACTTTGGAAGAAGACTTTTTTGTGAGAAGTGTTGATGATCTTATACCGATCGAGGTTAAGGCCGAAAGCGGGAATGCAAAGTCCCTCTCTACTCTCATTAAAAGTGATTCATATCCGGATATTCATTATGGTATTAAGATCACCGGAGGAAATATTGGTAATGGGAATAATATATGTACATTCCCGCATTATACGGTATTCTTGCTAAAGGATTATCTTAAGGGAAGCGATGGAGCGGAACCTTAATCATGAATACTGTCCACAAATCATGGAGATTACATATCTCTTGACAAAATCGTGATTTCTGTGTTATAATTTTTGCCACCTTGAAAGAGCGGAACGCGCGATTTCACGGGCTCGGGAGCGAATTGGTTCCCGAAAGGAAGACAGACAGAAAAAATACTTCAAAACGGTGTTAAGTTATTTCTGCTCACAGCCGATATAATTATCAGATGACAAGTCAGGCACGTCCTGCACTGCAATGAGTCTATTATGTGTGACGGCATTACCGAAAGTTTGAGAGCGCATCGAATAGTTCGATGCAGACATTCGGGCATAAACCCCGAAAGTTGAGGTCCGTACCCTCATCCGGAAGTGTTTATGTTTTCTCAAGTGTTCACGTTCAAGGACGGACATGAGCAGAATCCCAAACCACAAGGAGGTAAAATTTATGAAGAAGTTTAATTTCTCAAAGGGCTTAGTAATAGGTCTTTTGACATTAGCGCTCTGCCTCACCTGCTTTGCAGCAGTGAAGACCAGCGCAGCAGATGCACCTAGTGCAGTTTCAGCAACCTATGATGCAGAAACCAATAAGATTACTGCGTCCGGTGTTGTATATGTATTAAAGGCTGAAAAAGGTAATACAATTAAAGCTGGAGCAGCTTCCTACTCCGTTAGCGGATCCACTGATCTGAGCGACCTCGGAATTAAGGCTACAAACAAAGATGTTTATCTTTATGTTTGCAGCAAGGAATTCGAAGAGGAAGGCAAAAATATTAGTGCAAACCTTGTAATCAAGGCTCAGGCAGCTAAGAAAATTGTTGGCGTTATTGATTACACCGCTACCGGTGCCAGCCCCGCACTCAGCATCACCGCTACAGATTCGACAAAGAAGGCTATTAAGGATCCCGTAGCTTTGTGGTGTGATACCGTTGATGGAACTTACAGTGATGCAAGCAGCTTCAATGGCACAGAACTCGCTAAGTATCTTGAGGCCGGCGGAACTATTTATGTGAAGATGAAGGGCGTTTCCAGTGCTGATGGCAAGCCCCAGTTCTCGAGCAAGGCTGTTAAGGTTAAGATTGCGAAGCAGGCTAAGGCTCCGAAGATTAAGATCGATGTTCAGAAAGATGCTATTGCACTTAAGAACGGTTATGATTTTGCGAAGGTCCTTGGCGGTTCGGTTGATGCCCCTGAATTAAACGGATCAGAGGCATGGTTCACCATCCTTCCTTCCCTTAAAACAGCTAAGATTAACACACTTGCTGCCAGCATTGTTTCGACAGCAGATTTCAAACCACTCGACAAGAAGGATTCAGCAGCAACTAACGATAATATTTTAAACAAGGTATCTTATACGAAGTATGCTGTTAAGTCACTTACTTTCGATGACCTTTTAACCAAGCTCTCCAATCCTACAGGTGACTTTGTACTTGCAGTTCGTAAGTCCGCAACTGCAAAGAAGCCTGCATCTGACGTAGCATATATCACAATCTACGAGCAGACCAACGCACCTCTTGTATATACCAAGTATAATGTAGATAAGCAGTTCCTTGTAGCTACAGCTAGTGAGTTTGCAAAGAATGGCTTCACATTAGGTAATATTGTAAACTATCCCGGTGCTTCAGGAACAAGCGGATACGATGATACATTCACCGTTATCGAGCAGGCTGATGCCGATACCAATGGTGGTAACTATGAATACCTGGTAATCAACAGAGCAGATGAGGCTAATATCGACTGGTCTACAGCAGGCTGGAAGAAGCTGGATCCCGCGAAGACTAAGATTACCAACAAGCTTAAGAGTAAATATACGACCATTAACGGGACAACTGTTAAGAAAGTAACTGCATCACTTAAGGCAAAGAACAATATTACCGTTACAAGTTCGACAGCAAAACTTAGTGATAGTGATTTAGATGGCCTTGCAAATGATACATACCTTCTTATTAGACGCGGTGGTGATAAGGCATCCGGCGTAAGAGCATCTAAGTATGTAAGACTCTTTGTCGGACAGAATGGAAAGACTTATAGTCTGTATTCAGAGCAGTCGAATGGTGAAGAAGCATTCTCGTATACGGCATACTTCTGGAAATGGACTAAGGGTACAAGTGGATATGCATGGACCAAGGATGATTCGTTAACAGCTATCGCTTGGGGCAAGAACACCACTGAAACCGTAGAGTTCCCTTCAGTAGAAAATGCAGATTTCTTTGAAGGTACTGCAGCTGGAGATCCTCTGGCACTTACACCTGGTAATACAAAAGCTACTCTCGATGTTTCAGGTAAATTTACTACTGCTAGTCTTACTCAGAATGTAGAAGGTCACTTCGCAATCGCTGAATATGCTAACGTAAAGGTTACTACACTGTTCGGAACAGGTACTCCCGGACAGGCTGGTTTCCAGCAGGCTACCACACTTGAGAACAAGACAATGGGTATCATCGAAGCCGGTAAAGTTAGCAGCTACAGCAACAGTGCATGGACTTCCGGAAATACAGTTGCGGTATATGTAGGAAAAGAGTATGAACTTACCCTTGCTAATCCTGCAGCCGATGCAGATATCCTTGCTAAGGGATACTATATTGACACTACTGCCGGTGCGAAGCTTGTTTCGAACGCAAATTATACTATCCCCGCTAGTGGAGAAGTTGATCCTGCAACAGGCATTCCTACCAAGGTTAAGTTTACGGTTGATACAGCATCCGAGACTGAGATTAAGGTTCAGATAGCAGTTCAGAAGATGGCTATTTCAGCTCTTACTGCTACAGGTGTTCAGGTTGGAGCCGCAGACGTTGCACCTACCGTAACAACAACTCCTGCATCATTACCTACCGGTGTGACAGTTGTATATGAGTCTCTTGATACTACAAAAGCTACAATTGTAGGTAATAAGATTCATGCAGTTGCAGACGGAACAGTAAAGATTAAGGCTACACTTAAGTATAACGATCAGGAAATTCCTGGTATCTCGTTTACTGCCGATGTTACTGTAGCTGCAGCCGCTAATCCCTAATTAATTAGGAACAGGTGACTGCCACCACTAAAACTTCATAAACAAATCTGGTCTTCCCCGGTCCCTCGGGGAAGGCCTTTTTCGTTTCCCCGAGGGTTGTTTTTTGGTAAACGGTACATTGTCGGTACCGCTGTAAACGGTCCATTCTCGGTACCGTCTCAAATCCAAGCCGCCAAAATGGCGGCCAGATAATTCAATGTTACATTTTCTTTTTGCACTCAGTCGGGAGTGAATCGGACCATGGAAGTAGCTTCTCGCAGAACTCCGTGTTCGTATCGTCCATGTGCTCCGGTATCTCGGCAAGCAAATACTTTATGTACTCGTATACATTCAGGTTGTTTGCCTTTGCGGTTTCAACCAGACTATAGATGATCGCACTGGCTTTTGCGCCGGAAACAGTATCGATCATTACGAAGTTCTTCTTGCCTATGCAAAAACTCCGGATCGAACGTTCGGCACTGTTGTTGTCCAGGGGCACATCGGGATCTTCAAGGAAGACCTTCAGGTATCTCTCCTGATTGAGTGAATAAGAGATCCCGTTGCCGGTCTTTCCCTTTGACGATACATTGTTCGAATGCTGATGACACCACGCGAAATAAGCCTCCACCAGAGGTCTGACGGCTGTCTGACGCTTTATCAGACGTTCATCCGGCGGAAGGTCTTTTAAGGCATTGTCGGCATTATATATGGCCTGTATCATGGCCAATGCCTTGTATGCGAGGCTGCCTTTCCGTGCCGACATCGGCATGGCCTTCAGGGCCTCGTCATATCTGCGGCGCACATGTGCATAGCAGCCGGCAATCTTCAGGTCCTCACGTTCCTTTTCGATCGTGTGGTACACCTGATAACCGTCAGTCAGGCACACTCCCGAGAAATCCTTCAGGAATCCCCTGGGATGGCTCGCATTCCTGGTACGCTGATACTCGTACAGGATGATGGGGTGTTCGTAGAACTGGCCGGTCCTGTACACCCACATGTAGCTCTTGGAACCGGCAGGACGTCCGTCCTTATTGACCAGGAGAGGCGTCTCATCCGCATGAAGGATGTGGTAGTCATACATCCTTTTATGGAGATGATCATAAAGTACAGAAAGATATCTCTCTGCGCAGGTTATCGTCCATCTGGCCATCTCCTGCCTGGAGATATCCAGTCCGTCCGCTTCGAACTGTTTCTCGATACGGTAGAACGGAACAGCGTTTGTATATTTGGCATTGATAATGCCGGCTTCCAGCGAAGGAGAAACCAGGCTGTTGCGCATAAGGTATGCGGGACACTTGGCCTTTACCATCCGCTCACTCTTTTTGCCCGAGTATACGCCTACGCGTATCTCTTCAAGGCCCACCCTGGCCGGAACGAAATAATAGCGCTTTATTATCTCGTCAGGGAGCTGTTTATAGCCCTCCTCACCGAACTCATTGTCCAGTTCTTCGTCGGACAGATAATAATCGGTTGTTTTTACTACTTCGAGTTTAGATATATCTGCAGCCTTTTTGCCCTGCGGGCGCTTCAGCCTCGCTGCAGGAGCGGGGGTTTGGGCCAGCTCCTCATCATAAACGGCCTCTGCCTCATTGAAGAAAGCTATGGTCCCATCGACCTCGCAGAAGGATATCTGGCCGTCAGGTTCGAATGCTTCTGTGGAACGCCCGAAACGGTGACGGTTCGCGTCAGCGACTTCTTCCATGAACTTCTGCAGCCTGTCATCAAGTTTCTGCAGCTCTTCCTGTTGGGAGAGCACCAGATCTACAAGCTGTGAATGATCGAGATTATTCAGTTGTTCGGCTGACAAACGACTCATAAACATACCTCACTTTATGAGTCCATTGTACTATATATCCGCTGTTTTGGCTAATCTGCGGGTTCTCAGGCTTCGTCATAATGACTATGCTTCAATCGCGTCCACAGCCTTTCCTGAAGGTGCTTTTTACGGCATCCATCGCAGGCATCGATCGATTTTAAGGCTTACAACAGCGATTCTGGTAACCGTATGAATGCTTTATCCGAGGGTCAAAAAGCGCAGTATCCATCATTGTTCAGACACAATAGAAGGCCTAAAATTTCTACCTTTTGCACAATACTTTTATGCTATCTCTTGCGGTGGGTCAATCTCCCTTATGGGATTCCGGGCAACGATGGACAATCCTTCCATTAGCAGCTTGTACTGCTCCCTGGTTATCTGTATGGCTTCGTCAGTTGTCCTGGGCCAGCTGAACGATCCTACATCGAGTCTCTTGTACAAAAGCAGGAACCCGTCACCTTCCCAGAGCAGGCCTTTGATCCTGTCCGAACGCGATCCGCAAAAAAGGAAAAGAACATTCTTCTCGTGAGGATCGAGATGGTACTTACTCTTGATAGTTGTTGCCAGGCCTTCTATGCCACGCCGAAGATCAGTATAGCCGACCGCTATGATAACCTTGGTAAACATAGAGGTGTCATTTAGCACGGGCTGCCACCTCCATAAGAGTCTGGATAAGTTCTCTGGGCGTGTTGCTGTTCACGCTTATCGACAGTGTTCCAACCGAAATCGTAGCTTCAGCAGAAAAGCCACCACTTTGCGGTTGCACACAGGGCAGCACCGGTGATGAAGGTTCTTTTATCTCAACCAGTTCAATGCCACCGGAAGATAAAGCTGCTCTCCTTAGCTTGCGCAACCAATAATAGTAGGCAGTTTCTGAAATACCCATTTGAGAACAATACTCAGAGATGGTTAATCCGCTAGAATTCCGGTTTTGAATAATCTGTGCCCAGTCTGACGAGCGGATCTGTTGTGTAGCTACTTGCTCCTGACTCATTATGTAAGACCTCCTTTAAAAACTGTAAAAACTGTTATAAAGTTTTTACAGTAAACATTAGTCCTACATAATTATCTCAAAACTAGGTTACGTTGATAAGGTACCGAGGATGTACCGTTTACGTACCGCTCAAAAACCAGGCCGCCTCAATTGGCGGCTTGGTCTTTTTTCGTTTTTATTCTGCACTCTTCTGGAAGTGATTTGGACCACGGAAGAAGGTTCTCACAGAAATCTGTGTTTTTATCATCCATGTGGTTCGGGATCTCCGTGAGCAGGTGCTTTATGTATTCATAAACATTCAGCCGGTTTGCCTTCGCGGTTTCAACCAGACTATATATAATGGCACTCGACTTTGCCCCAGATACTGTGACTATCATGACAAAGTTCTTCTTGCCCACACAAAAGCTTCTGATCGCTCGCTCAGCGCTGTTGTTATCAAGCGGAACATCCGGATCTTCCAGGAACACCTTCAGGTACTTTTCCTGATTGAGGGAGTAAGAGATGCCATTCCCGGTCTTGCCCTTTGAAGATACGTTGTTTGAATGCTTATGGCACCACGCGAAATAAGCCTCCACCAGAGGTTTAACGGCTGTCTGTCGTCTTATGAGCCGTTCATCGGGCGGAAGGTCCTTCAAGGCATTGTCAGCGTTATATATGGCCTGTATCATGGCCAATGCCTTGTATGCGAGGCTCCCTTTTCTCGCCGACATCGGCATGGTCTTCAGGGCCTCGTCGTATCGGCGCCTCACATGTGCATAGCAGCCGGCAATCTTCAGATCCTCACGCTCCTTTTCAATCGTATGGTAGACCTGATAGCCATCTGTCAGGCACACTCCCGAGAAATCCTTCAGGAATTCCCTCGGGTGGCTCGCATTCCTCGTACGCTGGTATTCGTAGAGAATGATAGGATGTTCGTAAAACTGTCCGGTCCGGTACACCCACATGTAGCTCTTGGATCCGGCAGGACGTCCGTCCTTATTGACCAGGACGGGTGTCTCATCTGCATGAAGGATGTGATAATCATACATCCTGCGGTGCAGGTAATCGTAAAGAACCGACAGGTATCTCTCGGCACTTGCGATGGTCCATCTGGCCATATCCTGTCTGGAGATATTTACGCCGTTCGCTTCCAACTGTTTCTCTATGCGGTAGAACGGAACGGCATTAGTATATTTGGCATTTATAACACCGGCTTCGAGAGAAGGAGATACAAGGCTCTCCCGCATGAGATAGGCAGGAAAATCTGCCTTCACCATACGCTCGCTCTTCTTGCCGGAGTATACGCCCACATGTATTTCTTCCAGACCTACCTTGGCGGGAACAAAATAGTATCGGTTGATGATCTCGTCAGGCAGCTGCTTATAGCCTTCTTCGCCGAACTCCTTCTCGAGTTCTTCTTCCGACATGTAATAATCGCTCTTCTTTACCACTTCAAGCCCGGATATGTCAGCAGCCTTTTTACCCTTTGTGCGCTTGGGCCTTGCTACAGGAGCGGGATTCTCTTCGACCTCTTCATCGTAAACAGCCTCAGCCTCATTAAAGAAAGCTATATCCCCATCGATCTCACAGAAGGATATCTGTCCGTCCGTCTCAAAAGCCTCAGTTGAACGCCCGAAACGGTGACGGTTCGCGTCAGTGACCTCTTCCATGAACTTCTGCAGCTTATCGTCAAGTTTTTGAAGCTCTTCCTGCTGGGAGAGAACAAGATCGACAAGCTCAGAACGATCGAGATTATTCAGTTGTTCCGCTGACAGACGACTCATAAACATACCTCACTTTATGAGTCTATTGTACTATAAATCCGCTGTTTTGGCTAATCCGCGGGCTCTCGGCATTCGTCATAATGCCTATGGCTCAATCGCGTCCAAAGCCTTTTCTGAAGGGGCTTTTTGCGGTATCCATCGCAGGCATCGATCGATCTTAAGGCTTACAGCAGCGATCCTGACAACACTATGCACGCTTTATCAGAAGGTCAAAAAGCGCAGTGTCCTTCAGCATTCCTGCTCAATAAAGGGCATAAATTTTCTACCTTTTGCACAATACTTTTATGCTATTTCTTGTGGCGGATCAATCTCCCTTATGGGATTACGGGCGACTATGGATAATCCTTCCATGAGCAGCTTGTACTGTTCCCTGTTTATCTGTATGGCTTCATCCGTTGTCCTTGGCCAGCTGAAGGATCCTACATCCAGACGTTTGTATAAGAGCAGGAATCCATCGCCTTCCCAGAGAAGGCCTTTGATCCGATCCGAACGCGATCCGCAGAAAAGAAAGAGTACATTCTTCTCGTGAGGATCAAGGTGGTACTTACTTTTAACGGTCGTTGCAAGTCCTTCTATGCCTCTGCGCAGATCCGTGTAGCCGACTGCAATGATGACTTTTGTAAACACAGAGGCGTCATTTAACATGGGCAGCTACCTCCATAAGAGTCTGGATAAGTTCTTTGGGCGTAGTTCTGTTAACGCTTATCAACAAAGCTCCTACCGAAATGGTAGCTTCAGCAGAAAAAGCATCGTTACTGACACCTGACTCAGGAAGAACCGGAATAGACGAAAACGAACCTTTATCTGCATCTTTTAATTCGATGAATTCTAATCCTGAAGCTTGTATTGCCGCTCGCCTTACTCTTCGAAGCCTATAGAAGTATGCCGTTTCGGAAATGTTATTCTGCTTGCAGTACTCCGAAACACTTAATCCGCTTTCCTGACGGTCTCGTACCATACCGGCCCATTCAGAATAACGTACCTGCTGTGCAACGATCTGGTTTTGATTCATAATGGTCTACCTCCTGCTAATTACTTCAAAAAACTTCATAA
>Ga0129306_1003080_pt1 | contig 13210 bp, 2 predicted proteins | sample P827metagenome_FD_94438 | JGI IMG/M metagenome (GOLD analysis project Ga0129306, IMG submission 94438) | Capybara group fecal microbial communities from Wisconsin, USA - P827 metagenome | ecosystem: Host-associated > Mammals > Digestive system > Large intestine > Fecal | place: USA: Wisconsin...
AACCAAAAATGTCAAAATCAATGCTATTAAAGCTAATTTGTTTTTAATTATCCTTTTCATATAGAAACTCCCTTTCTCTAAGTAAATTCATAAAGATAATAATATATATATAATATTAATAAAATATGTGTATAAATACTGATATTTATATACTTTTACGGATTTTTAATATATAGAGTAATATTAAATTTTTATTAATTTTTTTCTTGTGGATTGTAATAAAAACAAAGAAAAAAGGAGTAAAATTTCTTTTACTCCTTTTTTCCGTATATTATTCATCTATAGTTTCTTTTGAAATATTAGTATCTTCATCCACAATTTGTTCGATTTCTGTGGAAATCTCTAAAGAATTTTCTTCTTCTTTTTCCACAACTTCATCTGGTTTATCACCAGCTTCTACTTCTCCGATTATAGGTTCTTTATTTTCTTCTAAATCCTCTGTTTTAGCCGTTTCTTCGCTTGTTTCTAATATTTCATTTTCTTTAGTTTCAGTAGTATCTTTTTCAGTAGTTAATTCTTCGTCTTTTTCTTCTACATTACTATCTTGTTTTTCTTCTTTTATTGCCTCTTCTTTTTCATCAGTAATAATATTTTTATTTTCTTCAATATTTTCCACAGTTTCTGTTTTTGGTTCTTCTATTGTTTCTTCTTTAAGCATTTCTTCTTTTTCAACATCTTCTATAACTTCATCCTCAACTTCTTCTGTTTCAACCATTAAGCCTTGAGCTGGTGCTTCATACATATCTGGTGCACCAATATATGCTCCACTTCCATCTTCTTCAATTCCATATTCAATTGTATTATTTTCACAAGTTAAGTTTTCTAGAGTCGTATATCCAGTAAGACCTGCACCTACAACACCACCAGCAAGTTTTGGTGATTTTACAGTTGTATTTGTTACTGTTATATTTTTTACTTCAGATGTTGTAGCACCAATTGCACCACCAGCATCTCCACCAAAGAATGATCTACTATCTTCACTACCTAGGTTTTGAGCAGTACTTATTACTGTAACTTTATCTACAGTACAATTTCTAACTGGTCCACTAGCAACACCAATTATTCCTCCAACTTCTTTATCTGAAGTTATAGTTGAATTTGTTATACTAGCTCCATCTATTATATAACCTAAACTTGAAACTGCAGCTATACCACCTATATCTCCATACATTTGTCCATTAGAAACTCTATGTCCAGATATTGTAGCATTATTTACACTACAATTGCTTAAATTACTTTGTAGACAACCAACTATACCACCAATTTCTGAAAAATCTCCTTCTGCATATTCAATTGATAATCCGTCTACACTACTATTTTTGATTTCACCTAAAGCAACACCTACTATACCACCTGCTACTACACCTTTTGCTGTCATGTCAATATTATATAGTTTATTATTATCTATTACAGATCCTCCATACATTATACCAATAATACCACCAATAGGTGCGCATCCAAGAGGATTATTTTGATCAAATGTAATATTTCTCAAAATATTATTTGTTGAATTGATAGTACCTGTAGTTGTGATTCCACCCATAATATAGTATCCTTTTAAATCAACATTTTCGATAGTTGAACCTGAAACATTAGCACTACCTACACCAACAACAGCACCAATCAATCCATTACAATTTGTTCCAGTTCCTTTTACATTTGAATTTTTAATTGTTAAATCAGTGGCATTTATTGTACTTACAACACCAGATACTGTTCCTCCATGTTGGAATCCAGTAATATCAACATTTTGAATATTCGCTCCTGGAATTGTTAATGTACTTGATTCAATTCCAAGAACTGCACCAGCACTTGCATTAGAACTTACTGCTTTAGCACCATTTATAACTAAATCAGCTATAGTTGTATTACTTGAATTACATCCTATAACACCACCAGCACAGTTTGTAGCAGTTACATCTACATCTTTAATTGTTAATCCATCTATTGTTGTATCTCCTGTAAAGCATCCTGCAACACTTCCTGCCATTCCATATGGACTTTCAAAGCTTGAATCTTTTACATCAATATTTTCTAATGTTGCTTTTGATACATATCCAACAAGACCACCTGCATGTTGACCACCTGTAATTGCTGTTCCGTTTTTGATTATTATATCTGATGCAAATAATTCTCCACCAATATTTCCTACACAACCACCAGCACAATAATTATCTGAATTTATTTCTACACCATCTAAAGTTAAACCATCTACTACTACATTTTTATCTGAAAATGCTACAATACCAGCTGCAGTTTGTGGAGTATTAACTGTTGAATCTTTTATTGTTATATTTTCTGCTGTTACTTCTCTACCAGATCCTGCATAGTTTAATCCAATACAGAATGCTGATACATCTTTAGCTTCTATATCTGTATTCTCTATTGTAATGTTTGATAAATCAGTTTTATTTACTAAACCTGCAATACCACCAACTTTGCTATTTCCTGTAATTTCATTTCCATCTATGTTAACATTTGAAACTTCTAATACACAACTACTGTCATCAAGTTGCATTCCTATTATTCCACCTGTTAATCCATTAGTTTCATTATTTATTTTAACATTAGAACATTCTAATCCATCTACACTTAAATCATATCCATATCCTAATACTCCACCAATATGTCTTGGTAAAACATTTTTATCTTGTTTTATATTCATATCAAGATTTGAAAGTTTTGAATTTGCTACAGAAATCTTACCATAAGTATTACTATAATTAATATTAACATCAAATCCAACAATTCCACCAATTTCACCATAATAAGTTTTTGTTTCATTTGTGTTTTTATAATCTACATTATCAATTGTTATATTATCAAATTTAGCTTCTATATTGCCATAATAAGTTCCTAATATACCTCCTAAGTTATGGCCTTTTGAATTCAATTCTGAATTTGTTAAACTACAATCTTTTATAACAACATTATTATCGTATATATTACCTAAACAAGAAATCATTCCAGATACATCACCATATATATATTTCATATTATATGGATCTTCAGGATTATACTCAGCTACCATTGGATCATTATTTATTACTAAATTATTAACATTTACATCTTCAAATTGAGTTAGTGTACTTATCCAACCTCCAACTCCACCTATAGATAAAACATGCCCATTCATTGTTAATCCGTCAATATCTAATCCATTTATTCCAAATTTGTATGTTGTTGTAGCCATAACACCACCCATACATCTTGCAGATATATCTGGAGTTTCTGTTGTTGATTTATTATTTGTACCTATATCTGTAATACTTACATCTTTAATTTCTGTATTATCTATTTGAACTTCATTTCCATAATCAACACCAGCGATACCAGCAATGTTTTTACCAGCTCCAGTTATTGATGTATCTTTAATAGTATTATTGTTTAGATATAAGCCATATCCACTACCTTTTCCAACAATTCCTGCTGTACAGCTACTATTATCGTTATCTTTAACTGTTCTTCCATTATATATTGTACCTTCTTTTACATCACAATCTTCTATAGAAATTTCTCCAGAAAATGTTCCACCAAAGATTCCACCAACATTAGCCGAATTAGTACCTTTAACATTAACATTTTCTGTATCACAATTTTTAATTGTTGTTTTGGCTCCAGCACCAGCGATTATACCTGCTGTATTAGAACCATTATTTGAACCTTTTGCTGTTGAATAAATATTTGTATCTTTTACCTTACAATCATTAAGTTCTGTTTTATAATATCCAAATCCAATTATACCTGCTGTATTTTCGCCTCTTCCGTCTTCATTTTCATATTTTATATCTGCATTTTCAACTATACAATTGTCTATTTTGTTAGATCCCATTGCAGTTCCTAAAATTCCACCTATATCTGAATTTGAATTATATGCTCCTAAAGTATGGATTTTTCCATTTTTATAACTACAATTTGAAATTAAAACACTATATGCATTTCCATTAGAAGAATATGCCATAGCACTACCGCCTATACCACCAGTATTACTTTCATTTGAAATAATATCTGTATTTGATACATGGCAATTATCTACTTTATATACCCAATCAGTAGCATAACTTCCTTGATATTGGAATGCTATTATTCCTCCTGTATTTGCATTACTTCCTTTTGGGCCTTTATTGTCTAACTTTGAATCTGATACATTACAATTAGCTATAAATACTTTCTTTGAATTATGTCCTAATCCTAAAATTCCTCCAACATTAGAACCTCCATATGTAGTACTATCTAATATATCAGCTTTTAATGTTGTTTCACTTACATTACAGCCTTTAATTGTTATATCTCCATATAAATAACCACCTAAAATTCCTCCAACATTGCAATCTGTTCCTTTATGTCCATTATCATATAAAGAACTTTTACTTACATTACAACTTTCTATACTTACTATTGGATCTCCTTGATCAACAAAACCAACAATTCCACCAACATTAAAATTCTTAACTTCTAAATTTGAATTACTAACACTACAATTATTAACTTTTATATTATCAAGCATTAGATAATCACTACCATATTCAGCATTTTCATTTCTTCTATGTGATGAAATGTTTCCTATTATTCCACCAGTTGAACCATAATAATTACCGCCCCATGTACTATCTGGTATACTTCTTAAATCACTTGTTCTCTTTAAATCTATATTATCTACTCTACAATTTGATACCTTTACATTTTTTGAATATGTTACACCAATAATACCACCTTTATCTGCAACACCTGTATCATAGATTTTACAATTTTTTGATTCACAATTTGTTACTTCAATTATTCCAGCATCACTTTGTGCTAAAATACCGCCCATGTTAAATGAACTTTTTACATCACCTGTATTTATACAGTTATTAATTGTAAGAATATTATCATCAAAAGTTATTCCAGACATTGCTACTCTTGAATCGCCATCAAATAAAGCTTTGTTTTTTGCAAATATACCAGCTGCATTACAGTTTATATTATAGTTTTCATCACCTGCAAATGCTTTTATTGCACCACTGTTTTTACAAGATAAAACAGTTATTTTTCCTCTACCTTCAGCTATAATACCAGCTGCTGATGATTTTTGACCAGCATTTACTATTCCTGTATTTTCACATCCAGTAATATTTGCATCTGCAAATAGACAAGCTATAATTCCTCCTGCAGAAGCAACTTCTTTATCATTTGTGCTTTCTACTTTTCCTGAGTTTTTACAATTTACAATTTCAACTTCTTGTTTCCATGCATATAATTCTGAAATAATTCCTCCGGCTTTTCCAAAGCTCAAATCATCATCAGTATTTGTTGCATGTATATATCCTGTATTTTCGCATCCTTCTATGTATGTATATCCATGAGATGTACCAACAATACCACCCGCATTCATATATTTATTAGATACTTCTCCAGTATTTTTACAATTTATAAATTCTGCTTTTGATGTATTTGAATCTGTTCTAGCAAAATTAACTGTTGCAGATAAAATTCCTTGATTATGTACAAGTCCTGTTTTACTTGCTTTTGAATCATTATTTTCAGCAACATCAGCATCAAAATCTTTGTCTGATATTACATTTACTTTTGCTCTTACTTTATATTCTGAAGTAGTTTCATCCCAATATCTTTCTATTTCTACTTTTATTACACCTGATAAAGTTTTATAACCTTTTACCATATCGTTTTCTTTTATGTAATATGTATCTGTTCCAGAAGCAACAATATCTCTATAGAACAAGTTAAAGAATCCAGAATCTAATCTTATATGATCAAGTCCTGCTATAACATGTTTTTCGATATCATATACTGAATATACTGCACCATTTAAATGTTCTGCAGTAGCTTTATCTAATACTTCAAGATTTAAATTATAAATATCTTCTGTTGAAGCATTTTCAACAACTATTGTTATTACTTTATCATCACATTTTTGAACTAAATCTAAATCTCTATAATTTGATGGTTCTACAAATCCAACTAAACCACCTGCATTAAATCTATTTGTATCATCAATTGTTATCTTTCCAGTATTATTTGTATTTTTTAAGCTTATTGAACCTAAACTGCATCCTATAATACCACCAACATTTGAACTATTTTGAGTACCTTTTACATTTGCATTATTATCACTATCTTCAACAACTACCATTCCATCTTTTAATGTATGTCCTACAAATCCACCGATGTTATCTGTTTCTGCAGTTATATTTCCAGATACTTTACAATTTTCAATATATCCTTCTCTCATAACTCCAACAAAAGCACCTACACCAGTTTTTTCAGTTACAGTTGCTGCATTATTAGTAAATCCTTTTATGTTTATATTTACATTTTTTAATTCTAAATTTTCAATCAATCCTGTAAAGTTTGCAAATAAACCTATTTCTGCTTTATTTAGATTTGTATCAGAAGTTATAGTTAAGTTTGTAATTTTATGTCCTGCACCATCTAATACACATTCTAAATCTCTATTTATTGGTGTCCAATTTATTCCAGCCAAATCTATATCATTTATCAATTTGTAATTTGCATTAGCTTTATATTCATAATTTGTACCTTCTATATTAAATACTTCACCACTACCAATTTTTGAAAGTTGCTCTGCAGTTGATACTGGAATAAAATCATAATTTACAGTATTTATTTTATAATCTAAAGATGTATAACTAACACTTAATGTATATAAACCATTTTCTGGATCTAATACTGTTTTTATAACTTTTACTCTAATTTTTTCTCCTTTTGTTATTTTGTATCCTTCTGGAGATTGAGTTTCAACTATATAATAAGAATCTAGCCCTTCTCCATAAGTTGTTATTTCTCCAAAATCCAAACCACCTTCATTATCTGTTGTTGCTGTACTAATTACATTTCCATTTAGATCTGTTAAATTGAACTCCGCACCTGCTAATAATTCATTTGTATCTGAATCAATTTTCTTTATTTTTATTCTGTATTTTATTTCCATGTTAGTTGAAGTAGGAGCTTTATAGAAATTACTTAAACCTTTAATACTACTTACTTTTACTGTGTTTTTTATACTGAATATGCTTAAAAGTAAAAGTATTGATAATAAAATCATTATAAAAATTACAAGTTTCTTTTTCATATTTTCTCCTTTCTTCTACTTCTCATTTTTTATTCTTCTTTTTTCTGTTATAATCCATCCAGCAATACCTAATAAAACTATTAAAGCTGTTCCTCTTATTGATTGTTCTACACCAGTCTTCACTGTAGTAATCATTATTGCTTCTGCGGTGTTATCTGGTGTTATGTCATCTAATAATTCAAAATCATCTAAATTTAATGGACTATTTATATCAAACCAACTTTTTGGATCATCTGGTTTGTTTGGATTTAATAATCCAGTTGTTTTTGTTATTTTTACAATATTTTTTCTAACACCAACATTGTCATTTTCTAAATTCCAACGGAAATCTAATAACAATTCTCTACTCTCTCCAGGCATTAGTAAAACATCTTCTAAACTTGTTGTTACAATTTTTCCATCTACTTCTTCCCATTCATCATTTTCAATAAATTCTAGATTGTCTGGAATATAATCAACAATTTCTCTTGCAAATCCTGGCATATCACCAATATTTTCTACTAAAATTGTATAAGTTATTATTACATTTGTTCTTGAAATTTCATTTGAAGGGATTTCTAATTTCAATATACTATCTTGGTTTTCTATTGTTCTTGTTATTTCTCTTGTATTTCTTCCATTATCTATTACTATAGAACTAATATATTTCTTTATATCTAAATCAAATATTCCGTTTCCAGCACCAAATTCTTCAATTGGATGTGTTGTATTTATTACAGATACTATAATCTCTGAATCTGTAATTTTTATTTGAACACCTTTTTTATTGTTTGAACCACTTAATTCTATTTCATATTTTCCTTTATTTGCATTCCATTTTTTTGTAACAGAAAATTCAATATCTCCATCAAAAAGTTTTTCATAATATTTTCCAACATCTTCTGCTATTTTGAAGTTTTCTTTTCCTTCGCTATTTACTGTTATAGTTCCTGCAACAAATGAATTTCCATCAACAGTTCCATTTCTTAAAACTTCATTTCCTTTTTGAACATTATATTTTACTCCTTTTACGAAAGCTCCATCTTCATCCTTTGTTATTATTTTCAAAGAATATTCAGCTGGCTCTTTTTCTGTTTGAACTTGAACTGTAACATTGTGATCATCTTGCTCTACTGTTAAACTTTCTGTTTCACTTTGATATAGAAAATCCACTTGAATATCTTCTACTGTATAATTTCCAGTTTTATTTACTGGTTCTTCTCCATAAACTTTGTAACCATTAATTTCTTTTCTTTCAAGTTTGTATTCTTCTCCTACAATCCCTTGAATACTTGTACTTTCACTAAGTTCATTTCCTGCTTCATCTACATATCTTGCAATTACTTTTCCTTTAGCACCACTATCTTGATTAACTGCATCAAATTGTTTTGCTGCAGATGCTTTTGATAAATCTTTTACAGCAATTGGATTTAAAGCACTAACAACTGTCCAAGCTAATATGCAAACAATTAAAGCAAATACTACTACACTAGCAATATTTAGTTTAACAAGTTTTGTTTTTCTCTCCTTTTCGTTCATTTTTCCCTCCAAATTTATTAAATTTAGCTTTATTATAATTATTAATATTATTTAATCAAGATAGTATATTTTTATATTACATATATTTATTATTAATATTATTTACGGAAAAATAAGGTTTATATTTTAAATAACTATTTTTATTTTTTTTATATCGTTTAAGTTACAAAAAATGCTAAAAATTAACTAATCACTTAGGGACAACTAATTTAGGAAAAATTAAAAAATGGAGTGAAATTTTATTTTCACTCCACCTTTTATTATTCTTCACTTTCTTGTGAATTTTCATTTTCTGTAATATCAGAATTATTTTCTTCTGTTTCAGTAGCTTCTATATCTTCATTTTCACTTTCTGCTTCAGTTACTTCTTCATCTTCTTTTTCTGGTTTATCTCCAGCTTCGATATTTGAAGTTTCTTCTTCATCTTGTGTATCTATATCAGATATTATTTCGTCTTCTGAATTTAAAGATTCTTCATCTTTTTCTTCATCAGATTCTTCATTATCTTCTTCCACTACTTCTTCATCTTTAACTGCATTTTCATCAGTTTCTATATTTGTTTCTTTCTCATTATCAGATTTTTCTTCATCTTTTGGTTCACTTGTTGTATCTTTTTCTTCTACAACTTCTTTATCTGCTTTTTCTTCTTCTGGTTTAATAATTTCTTCAGTAGTATTTTCTACTTCTTCTGTTTCTTCCATTATCATTGTTCCAGAAGCATCTGGATCTGAGAATGTTACTGTTAAGTCTGGTGCTCCTATATATGTACCATCTGTCATTTCAAGAGCTCCATATGTTACTGTATTATTAGTAGCAGTTAAATCTTTAAGTGTTGTTATAGTAGTAACTCCAGTATCTGGATTAGTATATTCATAACCTGCTCCAACAATACCACCAGCTAATTTTTGAGTATTAGTAATAGTTGAATTTGTTACTGTTATATTTTCTAGAGTTATACCTCCACAAGCACCAACTGCACCACCGCAGTCACCACCATAGAATGTTCCATATTCTTCATTTATATTTACATTTGCAACAGTTACTGTAGTATTATCTACACTTGAATTTGTTACATTTCCACTAGTAACAGCTACTATACCTCCAGCTTCTTTATTTGAAGATATTGTTGAATTTGTTACTACTGCACCATTTATTAATCCACCACATAATGAACCAACTACAGCTCCTGCTTCACCATTACTTGAACCTGTTGATCTTGCTTTTATTGTTGCATTATTTACTGTTATATTATTTAATGTTCCATTATTTACAATAGCTGCAACACCACCAGCTTCTCCAAATCCACTTGTTATTTGTACATCTACTGTATTCATATTTACATTAGATATATTTCCATTCATTACACCAGCAAGACCTCCTGAATGGCAACTATTTGGATTTATTGTAATATTGCTTGCAGTTACTCCATTTATACTTGAACCATATTGAGAAACACCAACAATACCTCCAATTATAGCTCCTGGATTTGTATCTGCTAAACTTACTGTTAAATTACTTAATGTATTGTTTGTAGCTGTTATTTTACCACAACCAATCATACCACCAGTATGTGTTTTTCCTGTTACACTTGTTCCATTTGTTACACTTGAATTTGATACTGTTAAAGCTTTATCTGAAGTAGGTATTATACCTACAAATCCTCCAGCTATACCATTTGAACTTGTAGCTGTAATTGTAGCTTTATTTACTTCAACACCATCTAATGTTGTTTCATTAGCCATACCAACTATACCACCAGTGAAATAATTGCCTGTAATTTCACCATTTACAAAGCTTGAATCTTCTACATCTAAAGTACATTCTATTGTGATATCATTAGTTGAATCATATTTTCTATGAATCATTCCTATAAATCCACCTGTAAATCCGTATGTTGGATTTGCTATAGATGTATTTATTACATCTGTATCTGTAATTATAGTATCATAAGAATATCCAACTATACCTCCAGCATATCTTATTCCACCGTAACCATCTGGAATAGATTGTTTTACAGTAGCATTGCTTACACTACAATCTTTTACATTTAATCCTCCAGCTGCAACTGCTATAAGTCCTCCTACTTCACCTACACCAGAATTTAAATTATTTGTATTTTCAACCTTTGCTGTATTCAAACTAATATTATCTAACTCTAAATTTGACTCTGTAGTTCCAAGGAATCCAGATACATGTCCTGTATTAGATTTAACATCTACATCATTAACATTTATATCTTTTAATTTACATACACCATTTGGTATATCACCAAAAACTCCAGCTGTTGTATTGTTTGATCCATTAGTAATTGGTATATTATTTACTATATCTATATTATCAACAGTTAAACCATTTACTTTTTCAATTCTACTAGCATATCCAACTACACCACCTGTAGACATTGCAGTACTTATAATATCAATATTGTTTACTGATAAATTATCAATACTTAAATTACCATTAACAGTTGAAGCAACACCACCATTTGATCTATATGTAACCCCTTGAACCTCATCTGTATCAGTAATTTTTATGTCTTTTACAACTATATTTTCAAGTTCAAGGTTACCTGAAGTTGTACTAGATACACCACCACAACTTCTACCTCTTGTATTTAAAATACAATTTTCTATTTTTGAATTCTTTATAATACCATATCCAACAGATCCAACAAAACCACCTGTACTAGTATTACTACCAAATTCATAATCGTAACTCATATTATCTAATGTACAATTTGTTACTGTACAATTATCTAAATCAAATTTACTACCACTGTTTGCTCCTAATATTCCAGCAACATTTGCAGAACGATATCCAGTAAATATACACTTATCTACATCACAATCTATACATGTAATATTAGATGCATATCCAACTATACCAGTAAGATTTGAAAGATGTCCATAATGTCCTTTTGTTGACATTTTTACATTCTTTACATCACAGTTTTTAAATACATAATCACCTTGACCCATTCCTAAAATACCAGTTGTATTAGAGCATCCACCTTCAGTTCCTTCATTTACGAAATTTGCATTTTCTACAAAACAATCTTCAAAAGTTGTTCCACCATTACCTGCATATCCTAAAATACCAGCCATCATTGATGATGTTGTATTCATAGAAGATCCATAAAGATCTCCGTCTTTAAATGTACAATTTGAAAATTTACTTGATGATGTATGACATTGTGCTATCATTCCACCCATAGTTCCTGTATCTGTTGATACATCTGTATTTAATATTCTACAACCATCTAATTCTAAATATGTTCCTGCAAAATATCCTCCAACACCACCAGCTGTTGTACAACCATCACTTCTCATACCAGTTACTGTAACAGTACTATCTATAACATCACAATTTAAAATTCTTGTTGATGTCATATATGAACCAATACCCATGATTCCACCAGCATCAACATCATATCCGTATGCTTGGCAAGCAACTGGAGATCTTTCAACAGCACAGTTTTGAATAACTATATCTTTAGCACCATAAGTATTTCCCATGATACCACCACAACCACCATAAGTACCTGTAATGTATTCATTTTTAACATCACAATCACAAACATAGCAGTCTGTTATTTTAGCATTACCTGAGCCTTGATCAATGTATCCAAGTATACCACCTGTTGATTGACCTCTAGTATGAACTACAGAATTTAAAGATGTACAATTAGAAATTTCTAAATAATTTAAATTACATCCATTTGGTCCATGCGATGTCCAGTTACCAACCATACCACCAGCACAACCATATGTATTATTTGTAACTGTACTTGTTCTATTTATATCAACATTATTTATAATACAATCTGATATCTTAGCTGTTGGTACATTGATAAATCCAACCATACCACCTTTATCACCAGCATATGAATCATGAATATAACAATCAGCTACTTCACAATCTAATATTTCCATATATCCAGCATCTGTAAAACCAACCATACCACCTGTATGACAGTTACTATCAATATCACCAGTATTTTTACAATCTTTTATACTTACAATATTATCATATCTAGATGATGTTGAAACCCAATATCCTGAGAAATTTGATATGTTTTTAGCTAGAATTCCAGCAGCATGAGAATCACAATCTCCACCATTTGATGAAGCAATAATATGACCTGTATTTTCACAATCACGAATATCCATTATTCCTCTAGCATCACCTAAAATACCAGATGCAGCACTTGCAGTCATAGCAACAATTTGTGCTGTATTTTTACAATTTGTTACTTTTATATCTGCTACAACATTGGCAGCAATACCAGCAGCAGATGTATATCCTCCAGAAGAAGAAGATCCAGATTCAATATTTCCTGTATTCAAACAATCTTTTATTACACAATCTTCTTTGAATGCATATAATTCTGCAATCATTCCACCTACTTTACCCTTAGGAGAACCGTTTAAATGTGCAGTATTTTTACAATTTTCAATATATGTATATCCATGAGATGCTGCAACAATACCACCAACATTCTCATAACATCCAACTATTTCACCATTATTTGTACAACCTATGAATTCAGCTTTTTCTGTATTCATATTTGCTTTTTCTATTTGTACATCAGTGAAAATA
>Ga0129306_1003081_pt1 | contig 13208 bp, 8 predicted proteins | sample P827metagenome_FD_94438 | JGI IMG/M metagenome (GOLD analysis project Ga0129306, IMG submission 94438) | Capybara group fecal microbial communities from Wisconsin, USA - P827 metagenome | ecosystem: Host-associated > Mammals > Digestive system > Large intestine > Fecal | place: USA: Wisconsin...
ATAAGGACGGAAATTTCGTGCCCATGTACTCAAAGAGACAGGAGATCGCAGGTGCTGAATACAATTCTTTGAGAATTCCCGGAGATGACGGCAGTTACATTTATTCCTGCGCCAAGTCCGGCGCGGTTCAATGCCGTATAGAATATTACAATTATTACACCTATTTATTCGGACACGTGCCTCAGTACATTTTCGGAACCAGCAGCATGGGTATGGATCTTTTCAGCGCCATCGGTATCGGTGCAAGATTTTCACTTGTATTTGCGGTTCTTGTTTCCGCAATAAACCTGACTATCGGTGCGATTTATGGTGCTGTTCAGGGTTATTACGGCGGCTGGGTTGATATGCTTCTTGATCGTATCGGGGATGTCCTTGACAGAGTTCCTTTTGTGGTAACTATCACTCTTTTCCAATACCACCTGGCAAGAAAGGTGGGCGTGGTTCCCAGCTTCCTTTTTGCCTTCGTTCTTACGGGCTGGATCGGTATGGCTGCTCTTACACGTAAGCAGTTCTACCGTTTCAAAAGTCAGGAATTTGTTATGGCCGCAAGAACCCTCGGCGCTTCGGATTCAAGGCTTATGTTTAAGCATATTTTCCCTAACGCCATCGGTACCATAATCACCAGATGTGCATTGATAATTCCGGGTGTCATCGGAACCGAAACATCTGTGACCTATCTTGGAATCGTGGATCTTAGTTCCTTTGCGGGAACATCCATCGGTACCCTTTTGTCTCAAGGTAATGCAACCGCTACCACGGCGCCTCACGGCATGCTTTGGCCCAGCGTTTTCATCGGACTTCTGATGATCTGCTTTAACCTGTTCGGTAACGGATTGAGAGATGCATTTAACCCGACAACCAGAGGAGTGGAGGACTAAGGACATGGAGAAAAAATTACAGGTTAGAAACCTTAGAATATCATTCCGCACCAGTAACGGTAAGGTTCAGGCGGTTCGTGACATAGACTTTGATCTCGACAAGGGCGAGACCCTTGCAATAGTGGGAGAGTCCGGATCCGGTAAATCCGTGACCAGTAAGGCTATCCTCGGTATTCTTGCAGGAAACTCCATTGTTGAGTCCGGTGAGATAATATATGACGGTAAGGACCTTTTAAAGATCTCGGAAGAGGATTTCCACAAGATCCGCGGCGATAAGATCGCCATGATCTTCCAGGATCCCATGTCAAGTCTGAATCCCATCATCAAGATTGGACGTCAGCTTACGGAGGCCATGCTCTTAAAGGGTAAAGCACGCCAGAGAGAATGCCGCAACACCTTTAATACCTATCTTAAAAACTTAAACGATACCATGACGGAAGCCATCGCAAAGGGAGATTCAGCCAAGGCAGCAAAGCTTTCCGAAGCCTGCAAAAACTTCGATAAATTCGAATTTAAGCACATCGCGCTTGAGAAGGCTTACAATCTTGCCCATGAGGCTGCAGTTGAGGCTGTAAGTGACCTTGACACTCTTATCTTCGAGTGCGAAAAGAAACAGCCTTCAAGAGACGCCGCCTACTGGGTAAAGGACGTTGAAGTACGTGCCAAAGAATCCGTAAATGAGTATGTTGTAAAGAAAGAAGAGTCCGACGAACTCCTTACTCTTTCCAAGGGTCTTACAGGAGCTTTTACCAAGGCAAAGAAGAGTAACGACTATTCCACGCTGGTTCCCAGAATGGAAAAGATCCGTTCGATCCTTAAGGAAGCTGCTGCAAAGCCCGTTCCCAATTTCTTCAGAATGGGTTATTATGTGACTTTCGCAGGGCAGCCCCTTCCCGAACTTCCCGTGGAAGAGTTGAACGAGTATCTGCTTAAGTACTTAAACGATAACTTTATGCTGGCCTTCATTGACGATGCAAAGATCGCGCTTAAATATTCAGCGGACCGTTCTTACGCTGCCATGAAGTCTGCCATTGCAACCTTAAAGGAAAACAAGGCGGTATTTGCCAAAGAAAACCTTGACAAGGCTGAGTGCAAGGCTGCCGAAGAGAAACTTGATGCGGCTGTGAAGGCTACCATTGATAAGCTTGCCGTTGTAAAGGACAGTTTAAGTTTTACTTTTACTCCTTCAATCAAATCTCAGATTAACAACTATTTTAAGGCATTAAAGACCAACAAGAAGGCTGTCAGGGTCTACGAAAAGGATAAGCGTAAGCATGACCGAATCGTAGCTTCCGGCAAGAAGCCCAGCTGGGAAGTTGCTGAAGCTGCTGTTACGGATACTGAGCTTATCAAGCAGAACATCAGCGACATTATCGACAGACTTGTTGAACATTACGAGGAACTCATCGCAGCAGGTTCTTCACGCAATTACGATACCGAAACCGTTGCGGTTATCGACTTCCTTAAGGAGAACGCTTCCGGTGTCATCGAAAAGATCACCAAGCGTATCGCCAGAGACAGAGCCATCAAGCTCATGGACGAAGTTGGTATTGCGGAGCCTCACAAGCGTTACAACCAGTATCCCTTCGAGTTTTCCGGCGGTATGAGACAGAGAATCGTTATCGCAATTGCTCTTGCGGCTAACCCGGATATCCTTATCTGCGACGAGCCCACAACAGCGCTTGACGTTACCATTCAGTCTCAGATCCTTGAACTTATCAACAAACTTAAAGAAGAACGTAAGCTTACGGTTATTTTCATTACCCACGACCTTGGTGTTGTTGCAAACATGGCGGACAGAGTTGCCGTTATGTATGCCGGTAAGATCGTAGAGTACGGTACCAGCGAGGAAATTTTCTACCACGCAGCTCATCCTTATACATGGGCTCTGCTTTCCTCAATGCCCGACCTTGATACCAACGAGAGACTGGAGGCCATTCCCGGCACTCCTCCCAATATGATCTATCCTCCCAAGGGCGATGCTTTCGCTGCCCGTAACAAGTACGCAATGAAGATAGACTTTGAGAAACAGCCTCCCATGTTTAAGATAACCGACACACATTATGCCGCTACCTGGTTGCTTCATCCCAATGCGCCCAAGGTAGAGCCTCCGGCGATCATCACCGAAAGAATTCGCAGAATGCAGGAAAAGAGAGGACAGGGAAATGACTGATAATAGAGAAACATTGTTAAGAGTCGATCATCTCTGCCAGTACTTTAATGTAGGCGCCGGATTTGAAACCAAGGCAGTAGATGATGTCAGCTTCGAGATAAAGAAAGGTGAAGTATTCGGACTGGTGGGAGAATCGGGTTGCGGTAAGACCACCACAGGCCGTTCCATAATCAGACTTTACGATATCACCTCCGGAAGTGTGTACTTTAAGGGACAGAGAATCGCCGCAGGTACACGTTCCTATGAGGACGCCATTGCTAAGGCAAAGAAGGACCTTGCCGCAGCTACCGATGCTTCCGAAAAAGAAAGACTTAAGAAATTCATCGCCGAACAGAAGGCGGAGATAAAGAGCGCAAAGCGTGACCATAAGCACGCGGATCCCAAGCTGGTAACACAGATCCAGATGATTTTCCAGGATCCCATCGCTTCTTTGGACCCTCGTATGATGGTTAAAGACATCATCGCAGAGGGCCTGGTAATTCAGGGCGAAAAGGACAAGAAAAAGATCGAGGAAAAAGTATATGAAATGCTTGAGCTGGTTGGCCTTGTAAGAGAGCACGCAGCCAGATATCCTCACGAGTTTTCCGGCGGACAGCGTCAGCGTATCGGTGTGGCCCGTTCCGTTATCATGGATCCCGAGCTTATCATCGCCGATGAGCCCGTATCCGCTCTTGACGTATCCGTCCAGGCTCAGGTCATTAACCTCCTGAACGATTTAAGAGACCGTTTCGGTCTTACCATAATGTTTATCGCTCACGACCTTTCCGTTGTAAAGTATTTCTCGGATCGTATCGGCGTTATGTATTTCGGTAAGATGGTTGAACTTGCGGATTCGGACGAGCTTTTCGCTCATCCCATGCATCCCTACACCAAGTCCCTTCTTTCCGCTATTCCGCTTCCGGACCCGATTTACGAGAAGGCCCGCAAGAGAATTGTTTACAATCCCCTTGCAGAGCATGATTACACCGTAGATAAGCCTTCGTTGAGAGAGGTTGCTCCCGGACACTTCGTACAGTGCAACAATGCCGAATTCGAGCGTATCAAGAAAGAACTTGAAGCATAACATGAAAAGATTCAAGCTTGCGGAATTTATCAAAAACTTAATTGCGGGCGCCGCTGTGGCGGTGCTCGTTTTTTTCCTGGGGAACAGCAGAGGATACACGCTTCTTCGATGCTTAAGCGACGCCTGCTTTGTGGCTGCCGTTTTGCTTATGGGCACGGCCGGCATCAAGGCTGCTGTAAATGACGGATTCTTCGATACCGTGGGCTACAGCGTGAGTTCGTTCTTCGGAGTCCATTTCGGCGGGCCTAAATACAAGAACGAGGATATTATGGAGTACAAAGAACGAAAGGCCGAAAAGCGCAAGCCCGCAGTAAATATCTTGCTGGCAGGCCTGTGTTATCTGATCCTTGCGGTTCTGTTCCTGATTCTGTACAGCATAAACAAGCCTGTAACAACAATATAAAAGATTCCTTAACGGCCGCCCTCTGGGGCGGCTTTTTTGTGTTTTCGGGAGGAAAATTTGCACATTTTAAAACAATCTTAAATTGTGGAGAGTTTCCCGAGATGCTAAAATATCAGAGGATGAGTAAAATATCTGACACGGGAGAAAAATTATGTGCGGAATAGTAGGATATGTGGGCCCCGAACAGGCGGCGCCCATTCTTCTTGAAGGATTGACAAGACTTGAATACAGAGGCTACGATTCGGCGGGCCTGGCGGTTCGTGACGGAAACAATCGCGTCGAGGTGGTAAAGGCCAAGGGACGGCTTAAGGCGCTTAAAGACAAGACCAACGACGGAAGCGCGCTTAAAGGAAATGCGGGCATCGGACACACAAGATGGGCAACCCACGGGGAACCTTCCGAGAACAACGCTCATCCCCATATAAGCGACGATCTTAATGTGGTTGCGGTGCACAACGGTATCATCGAAAACTTCACGGAGATAAAGGAAAAGCTCATCAAAAACAGGTATTCCTTCTACTCGGAGACCGATACCGAAGCCATCGTCAAACTTATAGATTACTATTACAAAAAGTACAACATCGGCCCCATAGACGCCATTGCAAAGACCATGGTGCGCGTGCGGGGGTCTTATGCCATTGCGGTTATGTTTAAGGACCTTCCCGGTGAGATCTGGGTGGCAAGAAAAGACAGCCCCATGATCATAGGCGTAAGCGACGATGCCACCTATGTGGCCAGCGACGTTCCCGCGATCCTTAACCATACCAGAAGCGTATATTACATCGGAAACCTGGAAATGGCATGCCTCCGTGCGGGTGAGGTGCACTTCTACAACCTTGACGGAGACGAGATCGAAAAAGAACTTTCCACCGTCGAGTGGGATACGGAAGCCGCCGAAAAGGGCGGTTTCGAGCATTTCATGATGAAAGAGATCCACGAGCAGCCAAAGGCCGTGTCCGACACCATGAACGCCTATGTGAAGGACGGAAGCATTGATTTTGAGGCGGCGGGACTTTCTTCCGAAAAGTTAAAGAAGGTTAAGCGGGTTTACATTGCGGCCTGCGGTTCCGCGTATCACGTGGGTATGACAGCTCAATACATTATCGAAAGCCTCGCAAGGGTCCCCGTGCGTGTGGAACTTGCCAGCGAATTCAGATACAGAAATCCCATATTGGAAGAAGACAGCCTTGTTATCGCCATAAGCCAGTCGGGTGAGACCGCCGACACTCTGGCGGCGATCAGAGAAGCCAAAGAAAACGGCGTTCCGACTCTCGGAATCGTCAATGTGGTAGGTTCCTCCATCGCAAGAGAAGCGGACTCAGTGATCTACACCATGGCCGGCCCCGAGATCGCCGTGGCCACCACCAAGGCATACAGCGCCCAGCTTATCGCCATGTACCTCTTTGCAATTAAACTGGCTTTTGAAAACGGGAAAATAGATAAGGAGCGCCATGACGGGCTGCTTGCCGAAATGGCCACTCTTCCTTCAAAGATCTCAAAAGTCCTTGAGGACAAAGAACGAATACAGTGGTTCACCGCAAAGTTTTCTCTGGCTCATGACGTTTTCTTTATCGGCAGGGGCATGGATTATGCCATATGCTTAGAGGGGAGCCTTAAGATGAAGGAGATAAGCTACATCCACTCGGAGGCTTATGCGGCGGGAGAACTCAAGCACGGGACCATCAGCCTGGTGGAGGACGGAACTCTGGTGATTGGAGTCCTTACCCAGCCGGAACTCTATGAAAAGACCCGTTCCAACCTGGTGGAGGTAAAGAGCCGCGGGGCCTATCTCATGGGCCTTACCAGCGCCGGCAACTACGGCATTGAAGATACGGTGGACTTTACCATCTACATTCCGAAGACCGATCCGCTTTTCGCGGATTCTCTTGCCGTCGTTCCCCTTCAGCTCATGGGTTACTACATGTCCGTAGGTCGCGGCCTTGATGTCGATAAACCCAGGAACCTTGCCAAGAGTGTAACGGTAGAGTGAATCTCCCCCTTGCACTCTTGCCCAATATTTTGTAAAATAGCCGTGGACTGTGCCGTGGAAAGCGGAAGCACGAAGGCGCGTCCAAATATTTACATGAAGGTTAGGACAAATGAAGAAAAAAATTGTATCGGCGGTTCTTGCCGCTATTATGCTTACTGTAAGCGCATGCGGAAATGAGACATCGGAGACCTCAATCGTTACGGTTTCCCCCATTTCAATCAGCGAAACTCCCGTATCAGTCAGCACTCCCGAGAAGGAGCCTGAACCCGAACCCAAGGTAGAAGTTGTACCCGAGGGAATGTACAGAAGCGAACTTACCAACGAAATTATCAGCAAGGAAATTGAAAACCAGAGACCCATCGCGGTTATGGTCGATAACGAAAGCGTTGCACTTCCTCACTACGGAACAACCAAGTCGGATATCGTATACGAAATGGTAAATTCCAACATCAACGGACGTATCACCAGACTTATGTGCATTGTCAAGGACTGGAAGAACATTACCGAGTTTGGTAACGTCAGAAGTCTTCGTCCCACAAATGTTATCATTGCGCCTGAATATAACGCAATCGTCATTCACGACGGCGGTCCTTTCTGGATCAAAGACTGGCTGTCTTATAAGAACGCAAAGCAGCACTTAAACGGCGGTTTTGCAAGAATCGACAGAGGAAAAGCAGGCTTCTACGAAGAATTTATTACTATCAACGATTATAAGGGCGTCGGCGAATATGCAGGAAACAGCTATAAGGGGCTTGAGACCCAAATCAAGAATGCCGGCTATGAGACCGAGTACAACGAGTACGCAATGCCCAAGCACTTTGTATTTGCAGATGAAGAACACGCAAACGAAGCCTACAGCGATGCCATCAAGGCAAAGACCGTTGAGCTTCCTTTCCCTCATAACAAGTCCACTCTTAAGTACAATGAGGAAACCAAGACCTACGATTACTACGAGTACGGCAACATCTATAAGGATGCTATCGATGATGCGGTTATGAGCTTTAAGAACCTCATCATTTACGAAGCAAAGCTTGAACCCTACGAGCCCTTAAGCGATGGCTACATGATTTACAATGCAATCAGTTCCGGTGACGGTTACTTTATAACAAACGGAAATGCTATCCCGATTCAGTGGAGCAAGGCTAACATGGAAGAGCTTACTCTTTTCTCAAAGGATGGATATCCGATTTATTTGAACACCGGTAAGACATACATTGCTATCGTTCCGAGTGATTCATGGAACGACTTGGTGATGAAGTAAACCATTGAACCGGAACCTTTTGAACAAGAACTTATTGAGCTAGAACCTAAATAAGAGCCGAGCATATAAATGTTTTTTCGCAGGACATTCCACAGCGCCGGCGCTAGGCGAGGTATTTTCGAGCCTAAGCGAGCAGGACATTTCGTCCTGCGGTCCGTTGCAGCGAGGACAATAGCGAGAGCGTGTCCGAGAAAAAAGCATTTAGAGGCGCGGCTCTATCGTATTGATAAAAGGACTCTTTAAATGATAGAATTTATTAAGAAGATGTACCATAAGTACGAGGAACTCTTCTGGTACCTTGTAGTGGGCGTGTGTGCTACAATCACAAGTCTTAGCGCAAAATTTCTTTGGAACTGGCTGGTGTTCGGCCATCCGCTCAATCCGACTTACACGCAGACCTTTATCTTAAGCGTTGTAAACTGGGTTGTCGGTGTCGAGACCTCTTATCCGTTGAGCCGCAAACTTGTTTTCCGCTCACATGGACCGATTCTCAAGGAATTTTTAAACTTCCATGCTTCGAGACTTACAACATGGCTCTTGGACCTTCTTATCACAGAAGTTTTAGGCCCTGTTCTTGGAATCAACGTATATATTGCTTCGGGCGTATCGATGGTTCTTGTGGTAATTCTCAACTACGTCTTCAGTAAGCTTTTTGTATTCAAGAAGAAGGAAGATCCGAAAGAAGAAGCCGAGCCTGAGAATACGCAGGATACGGCGCAGGAATAAATCACACAGTAATTTAACACGGGGGAATTATTTATGAAGTACACCTTTGACTGGAAAGAATATGCGAAAATCGCAAGAGAAGCCGCAGCGGAAGGTTGCGTGCTCCTTAAAAATGATTCAGAAACGCTTCCCGTTAAAAAAGGCGAGAAGGTTGCTTTGTTCGGACGTACCCAGTTTGACTATATCAAGAGCGGTACGGGATCGGGGGGACTCGTAAACACTCCCTATGTCGTAAATATCTATGGCGGCTTAAAGGCCTCGGAGGACATTACCCTTGACGAGAGCATAGCCGAAATCTACAGAACCTGGCTCAAAGACCATCCTTTTGACAAGGGCGTGGGCTGGGCAGGTGAGCCTTTCAGCCAGGTTGAAATGCCTCTTGACGAGAAAATCGTCGAAGCTGCCGCAAAGAAAAACGATATCGCCATTGCCTGCATCGGACGTCTTGCGGGCGAAGACAAGGACAATACCGCTGATGAAGGCAGTTTCCTTCTTCGTGCCGATGAGCGCGACATGCTCAGGGTTCTCACGAAACATTTCAAAAAAGTCTGTGTTTTGATCAATTCCGGAAATATAATCGACATGAAATGGGTTAAAGAATTAAACCCCTCTGCCGTTTTATATATCTGGCAGGGCGGTGTCGAAGGCGGTAACGCCACCGCAGACGTTATAACGGGTAAAGTTAACCCCTCGGGACGCCTTGCGGATACCATTGCGCAGGATATAAAGGATTATCCCTGCGAAGGTAATTTCGGCGATCCAAACATCGGGATCTATGCCGAGGATATCTTTGTAGGGTATCGCTATTTTGAGACTTTTGCAAAGGATAAGGTGCTTTATCCTTTCGGCTTCGGACTTTCATATACCACCTTTTCACACAGCGCATCCCTTTCCTTTGACGGAGAGAACGTGGATGTGACGGTTACCGTAAAGAACACGGGAAACGTTGCGGGCAAAGAAGCCGTACAGGTATATTTCAAGGCTCCCGCAGGTGAACTTGCCAAACCCGAAAGAGAGCTCATCGGTTTTGCAAAGACCGGCGTGATCCCCGCCGGAAGCGAAGAAACGGTCAAGGTTTCCTTTAAGGCCCGTGATATGGCCGCTTTTGATGACGGCGGGTACACCGGGCACGAAAACTGCTTTGTGCTTGAAAAGGGTGATTACACCGTATTTGAAGGCGCCAACGTCCGTGATGCGGTTTCTGTCGGAAGCATCAACTTAAACGAACTAATCGTTACGGAAGAATTAAGCGAGGCTCTTGCTCCCATCCGTGACTATAAGAGAATGACCAGAGATAAAAACGGAAATCTCACCTATGAACCCGCCCCCAAGCGTAAAGTGGGCCCCATGGAGAGGCGCGCCGAAGAAATAAAGACACTTAAAGACGTTCCTTACGTGGGAAGTCAGAAGTATAAGTTGAAAGACGTAAAGGACGGAAAAATCACCATAGATGAGTTCATTGCGGGTCTTTCCACCGACGAACTCATTGCCATGACCAGAGGCGAGGGTATGTGCTCCCCGAGAGTAACCTCGGGAACCGCAGCCGCCTTTGCAGGGGTGACCGACGAACTTAATTCCTACGGAATACCTGCTTTGTGCTGCTCTGACGGGCCCAGCGGTATCAGGATGGATTCGGGCACCAGGGCCATGCAGGTTTCAAACGGAACCTCCCTTGCCTGCACGTTTAACACAGAGCTTATTACAAAAGTTTACGAATATCTCGGAAAAGAACTGAGACTTAACAAGATCGATTCTTTGCTGGGTCCCGGAATGAATATTCACAGAAGTCCCCTCAACGGACGTAACTTTGAGTATTTCAGCGAAGATCCCCGTCTTACGGGTGCCATGGCCGTTGCGGAACTTAAGGGCATGCACAGGTTTGGCGTTACCGGTATGATCAAGCACTTCTCCTGCAACAATCAGGAAAAGGGCCGTCACAGCATAGACAGCGTGGTTTCGAAGCGCGCACTCCGCGAGATTTACTTAAAGGGGTACGAAATGGCCGTTAAAGAGGGCGGTGCTTATCTTGTGATGACCACCTACGGAAGTTTGAACGGAACCCACACTGCGGGAAGCTACGACCAGAACGAAACCGTTCTTCGCAAAGAATGGGGCTTTAAGGGCATCACCGGTACCGACTGGTGGGCAGTGATCAATGATGAAAACGGTGAGGCTTCCAGGACAAAGACCTCCTTCATGATAAGAGGTGCAAACGATGTTTACATGTGCACCACCGGCGCAAAGGAAAACGGAAACGGGGATGATTCCGCAAAGGGTCTTGAGACCGGCATCTATACCAGAGCCGAACTTATCAGAAATGTAAGAAGGATCTTAAACGTTGCCATGAACACCGTGGCTTTTGAACGCATGAACGGAGCCGAGGATGAAATAACCGTTTTAAATGAGCCTAAGAGCGACGGATTTGACCGTGTTAAAGAGATTTACGTTACCGTAAACGGCGAAACCGCCGTCGACGAAAGCATCATAGATACTTCGAAGGGTACCCTCAACAAGATCAGGTTCCATCTTGAGAAGCTGGTTCCTTATACACTGGTGCTCGAAGCCGGTGTGAAGAAAAGCGATACGGGTCTTTCCCTCGCACAGATTCCCATGGCCATGAGCTTAAACGGAATCTCCAAAAAGGTTGTTTCCTTAAGCGGAGACGATACCGAGTTCAGAGAGGTGCGCCTCTCTCTCGAAAACTTTATGAACATCGACCTGTACCTGGGCCTTGCCTTCGGTCAGGACGGCATGGTACTCAGAAACATTCGTGTTATTGAGGATAAGCAGTGATAAATTACCGCAGACGCAAGGGCTTTTTGAACATAACCCTTTTTGGTAAGAACAGAGCCAAGATCGCCGAGAGAAACTACGTTGGCCTCATGTTTGGGGGCTTCGGAGTTTTTCTCGTTGCGTTGGGTGTGTTCGTGCTGAAAAAGTTTATCCTTGCGATGCCGATCCACCTTGAATTTGTAATCTATCTGCCGGTCTGCCTCCTGTTTATGATGGGGGTACGGTTTCTTTATGACAAGCATTCAAATATCGTTCCTATAGCGGCAAATGTCTGGTATGTGCTGATATTTGTCGTGGTCATGCACATCAGGATCGTCTACAATTACCCGAGAGATTTTTTCATTTATGCCGTAGTTGCGGGATTGCTCGCACTCCAGTTTATCGCAGAGCCCCTGTGCCTTATAGCGGGACAGCTTATGGGCGCTGTGCTTTATTGCCTGGGCATGTACATCGGAAACGGCGAGATGCTAAAAGAAGTCGAGATCCTTCAGATTGCGGTGGTTTGCCTGATTGCCATTACCGCGGGTGTTATCAGCAGTTACCTAAGGGTTGAGGGCCTTATCTTTAACGAAGAAATGACCTCCTTCATAGATGAGACCAAGGGCGCTTTCGTTTCCGAGTACGAGGATGTTTACTGGGAAGGAAGGAACAAGTACAGCATTTTGAGCGGAAATGCCATTAAGCCCCGTAAGGTTTTTTCCTTTGTGTTCAGCGTAACCAAGAGAAAAATCGAGCACGTCAGGGCAAAGAACCTCTTTTCTTTAAGTGAAGGCATGGCATGGTCTGAGGCCAAAGAACGGTTTCTTTCCCGTTCCATCGATATAGGTTCGAAACGGCGCCTTGAGGACCTCCTTGACATCGAGGCCATCGAGCGGAAAGCCTATGCGGGCGTGAGACGTTTTTCCGCCATGGGCGGCTTTTTATTTTCAAAGAACGATATTCTGTGGTTTGACATGGAGCTGGTCGTAAAGATCCATCCCGTCAGCGGTGAGATCATCGGAACCATGCTTATGGAGGATGTCACCGAAGAACGCATCATGATGGGCGTCCTTCACAGGATTGTGGAAAACAGCTGCGATTTCGATTGCTGCTACGTAAAGGATTCCGATTATTCCATTTTCTTTAGGGTTGACGATACAAAAGAATTGCGTGCGGAACTTAATGCCTCCTATCCGCAGATCGCGGAAAACTATGCCCGCACCAAGCTTGCGCCGGAAACTGCGGAAGAATACCTTAAGAAGGCAGAGATTGGAAATGTCATAAAAGAACTCGACGAAAACGGCCTTTTGGATATTTACGTGGACGAGATCGCCCCCGACGGAAGTGTCCGGAAGAAACTTTTCCAATATTCCTATATGGGTCCTTCGGGCCTTTTTATCAATATCCTTAAGCAGGACATTACCGAGATGGTCTCGAGAGAAGAGAAGATCAACCGAGCCCTGGAACAGGCTCTTTCCGAAAAGGACAAGGCCATGAGCGTGCAAAAGGACTTCCTTACCCGAATGAGCCACGAGATACGTACGCCCATGAATGCTATCCTCGGCCTTTCCGCAATGCTTGAAGACGACAGTGCGGACAAGAAGACCATGTTCGAAAACATACAGAAGATCCGATACTCGGGCCAGTTCCTGCTGGGCCTTGTTAACGACGTGCTCGACATGTCAAAAATCGAGCAGAATAAATTCAACATAAAATCCGAAAGTGTGACCTTCACGGACCTTTTGAAGGCTGTCGACATGATGATCGTTCCGATGTGCACAAAGAAAGGCATTCGCTACGACTGCGATTTCGAACTTCCGAAAGATACAGCGGTGCTTGGTGACAGGATGCGTCTTACCCAGATCTTCGTAAATCTTCTTTCGAATGCGGTTAAATACACGCCTGCAGGGGGCTCAATCCGTTTTGAAGGGAGAACCGTTTC
>Ga0129306_1003084_pt1 | contig 13193 bp, 8 predicted proteins | sample P827metagenome_FD_94438 | JGI IMG/M metagenome (GOLD analysis project Ga0129306, IMG submission 94438) | Capybara group fecal microbial communities from Wisconsin, USA - P827 metagenome | ecosystem: Host-associated > Mammals > Digestive system > Large intestine > Fecal | place: USA: Wisconsin...
CTGTCCTGTGTGCTAACGGTTTTCTAGCGATAGCGGGGTTTTTCTTTTGCTCTGGTATCATCCAGTATGGATGGTGTTATGGCTGTAGGCTTTTATCTGTAAGCTGGCTTACAAGGAAAAGCCAACAGCCATAATATCTGAGACAAAGTCTCTGGGCAGAGCAAAAGGGTTTTGATGGTTTTGGTTCATGGAAACACAGGTTTCTGCAAGTGAACCGTTTTTTATCTGTCAGTCTGAACCGACGAACGAAGCAAGAGCAGAGGGCAAACTTGTTTGCACTATGCCTTGCGAGGAGGAGGAAGAGCGGAGCTCATAGTCTGATAGTCTGATAGTCTGTCAGTCTAACAATCCTAATTCCTTAAAGGTATTTCCAGAAGCTTTCGGGGAGATAGACGTTTTCCAACGGGACAGCCTCGGCGAAAAGGGGGGCGACCTCGGCAGGCGTGTAGCCGGCGATGCCGCAGCCGACAGCCGTCACGAGGAAGGTGTACTCCGTATGCTGCCGCGCAAAGTCGATAAACCGTCCGACGGCTTCGGCCATCGACGTTCTTCCCTCCATCGTCGGCAGGGCATAGCTCTGTCCGAACAGCCCTTCGCCCTCGCCCCACACGGCGCCAAACTGCTTGTAGGCGAAGTAAGCCGCTCCGCCACCATGGGCGCCGCCCTTGTTGCTGCCAAACACAAAGATTTCACCCGCGTTCAGCTTGCTTATCCGCTCCGCAGCCACGCGCTTACCCTCCTTCATGAAGGCGTTCACGGTTGATGCTTGTTTTTCCATGATTAAAGCTGTTTATAGTTTTTTGCAAAGATACAACAAACAATGAAAATAACAATCAAAAAAAATCGTTGAAATGTTAGAACACGGATTACACGGAGAGAACGGATTGTTTTGCCTGAAAAAGTTGACTCCGTTGTTTCGGTTTTTTAATCCGCAACACAAGTATAGGGAGATTTGCAATTCCCCATCATCACAGCCTTATTTTTAGGCTGGTGATTACAAATCCCCTTCTCACCGCAGTCGATTGTAAATCCGCCTGAACGAATAAGTGGAAAAAAAACAGCACATCCCTTTTATATTTGAAAATTACGCTTTATCTTTGTGCTCGAAATCCATTTGCTTTCAAAGCGTATCTTTGACATATTGAAAACATCAGAAACCTCGCCCTGCTCGACCATCGTGAGGTTGTGATTTGCTTTCAAAGCGTATCTTTGACATATTGAAAACATCCATATCTCTTCTTCTTTCTTAAAAAAAACAGTTGTGATTTGCTTTCAAAGCGTATCTTTGACATATTGAAAACATCGCCACGGCCATGCAGACGCTCCTTGTTAATAGTTGTGATTTGCTTTCAAAGCGTATCTTTGACATATTGAAAACATCTTTGTACGGCGTCCGCTTCGAATCGCCCCAGTTGTGATTTGCTTTCAAAGCGTATCTTTGACATATTGAAAACATCGTGAGGTCGATTTTTACGGCACTCTCTTTAGTTGTGATTTGCTTTCAAAGCGTATCTTTGACATATTGAAAACATCTGTGGTTGTTGCTACGATGCCTGCCTGATAGTTGTGATTTGCTTTCAAAGCGTATCTTTGACATATTGAAAACATCGATTCCTGTCAATGATGTTGGAACATATAAGTTGTGATTTGCTTTCAAAGCGTATCTTTGACATATTGAAAACATCACAGAAGGACGTAAGTTCACGCCGCCCGCGTTGTGATTTGCTTTCAAAGCGTATCTTTGACATATTGAAAACATCCGTGTTGCTATGCCTCTTGCACCTTATTCGTTGTGATTTGCTTTCAAAGCGTATCTTTGACATATTGAAAACATCGGAACTGAGCGGCAAGCCGTCAACCCGCTTGTTGTGATTTGCTTTCAAAGCGTATCTTTGACATATTGAAAACATCAATGAGGTACTGAATAGGCTTAAAGACCTTGTTGTGATTTGCTTTCAAAGCGTATCTTTGACATATTGAAAACATCCGACGGTCCGGTAACGCTGGGCAATGACGCGTTGTGATTTGCTTTCAAAGCGTATCTTTGACATATTGAAAACATCTATAACCGGATGAACCAACAAAGGTGTAAGGTTGTGATTTGCTTTCAAAGCGTATCTTTGACATATTGAAAACATCTCTATACCTGTAATAATTGACACTGCTTCTGTTGTGATTTGCTTTCAAAGCGTATCTTTGACATATTGAAAACATCTTCCGTCCTTCGGACCGCTTCGCGCCCTTGTTGTGATTTGCTTTCAAAGCGTATCTTTGACATATTGAAAACATCGACAGTCGTACATCTTCCAGAATACGCACGGTTGTGATTTGCTTTCAAAGCGTATCTTTGACATATTGAAAACATCAATTTCCCGAAACATGCTGCACAACATAAAGTTGTGATTTGCTTTCAAAGCGTATCTTTGACATATTGAAAACATCAAGGTAATGACGCAAACCAATACAACCGTAGTTGTGATTTGCTTTCAAAGCGTATCTTTGACATATTGAAAACATCTAAGCATCTACCCAAGCACCATACTGAGAGTTGTGATTTGCTTTCAAAGCGTATCTTTGACATATTGAAAACATCGTCGAAGTTGATAAGCACGCAGTCGCCCTGGTTGTGATTTGCTTTCAAAGCGTATCTTTGACATATTGAAAACATCTGACGCCTGTCCACAGCCCATTGGCCTCGTGTTGTGATTTGCTTTCAAAGCGTATCTTTGACATATTGAAAACATCATTTTGGTTGATGATGTGATGATGATAATAGTTGTGATTTGCTTTCAAAGCGTATCTTTGACATATTGAAAACATCGCTCCCTGGGTTTCTGACCTGGTCTTCGGCGTTGTGATTTGCTTTCAAAGCGTATCTTTGACATATTGAAAACATCTACGCGTGGAGAATTGTTCAGCCGTCTTAGTTGTGATTTGCTTTCAAAGCGTATCTTTGACATATTGAAAACATCTCCTTGAATTCCATACTCACCCGCACATAGTTGTGATTTGCTTTCAAAGCGTATCTTTGACATATTGAAAACATCCAAGAGCCGGATTAAGTCCGGCAGCTTGCAGTTGTGATTTGCTTTCAAAGCGTATCTTTGACATATTGAAAACATCTAATTCAGCATCACAGAAACGTCCATTCCCGTTGTGATTTGCTTTCAAAGCGTATCTTTGACATATTGAAAACATCTGGTGAAGAGGCTCTTGTTGGCGGGCAGATGTTGTGATTTGCTTTCAAAGCGTATCTTTGACATATTGAAAACATCAGAGGGCAAAATCCTAATCCGTTATTTCTCGTTGTGATTTGCTTTCAAAGCGTATCTTTGACATATTGAAAACATCTATGCGGCTTCGCATTCGTGGTTACGCATAGTTGTGATTTGCTTTCAAAGCGTATCTTTGACATATTGAAAACATCGTCGTTGTCTGTGCATCCGCACACTTTACAGTTGTGATTTGCTTTCAAAGCGTATCTTTGACATATTGAAAACATCTATTGCTTCAATTCTTGTAGCCATTCTGCTGTTGTGATTTGCTTTCAAAGCGTATCTTTGACATATTGAAAACATCTTCGACCCCACCCGCCGCTCGTTCACCCAGTTGTGATTTGCTTTCAAAGCGTATCTTTGACATATTGAAAACATCCAATTCTTCGGCTGGGTCGGCGCAGCTGCTGTTGTGATTTGCTTTCAAAGCGTATCTTTGACATATTGAAAACATCAGAAAAACACACTACCTTTGCAGCGACTTGGTTGTGATTTGCTTTCAAAGCGTATCTTTGACATATTGAAAACATCTGCTTCCATAACTCATTAAGCCTTCTGACAGTTGTGATTTGCTTTCAAAGCGTATCTTTGACATATTGAAAACATCCGGATGTTCACGAAATGTTGCTTCGTGCTTGTTGTGATTTGCTTTCAAAGCGTATCTTTGACATATTGAAAACATCCGTTATTTGATTAGCACATATTTCACTTAGTTGTGATTTGCTTTCAAAGCGTATCTTTGACATATTGAAAACATCTACGATGTACTTAACGCCCTGTGTCCTGGGTTGTGATTTGCTTTCAAAGCGTATCTTTGACATATTGAAAACATCGTAGTCGGTGTTTGTGCGCCGTTTCTTCCCGTTGTGATTTGCTTTCAAAGCGTATCTTTGACATATTGAAAACATCCGTCACAATCGTAGAAAAGGACAAGCTCTAGTTGTGATTTGCTTTCAAAGCGTATCTTTGACATATTGAAAACATCCCTCGGTCACAAGGCCATTCTTCCGCCACCGTTGTGATTTGCTTTCAAAGCGTATCTTTGACATATTGAAAACATCTTTTCAAGAGGGGGCGCCCAACGGTTAATGTTGTGATTTGCTTTCAAAGCGTATCTTTGACATATTGAAAACATCATATGGAAATGTATTTGCCCGTTCTTTTGAGTTGTGATTTGCTTTCAAAGCGTATCTTTGACATATTGAAAACATCCTCCCCCTGGGCTGGGGTCACGACTGCAGTGTTGTGATTTGCTTTCAAAGCGTATCTTTGACATATTGAAAACATCTGTCACGCCTATAGCCTTTTGCGGTACGGTGTTGTGATTTGCTTTCAAAGCGTATCTTTGACATATTGAAAACATCCGGACGACGTCCATTGCTATCAGAAATTTCGTTGTGATTTGCTTTCAAAGCGTATCTTTGACATATTGAAAACATCGCCCACCCACCCGTGAGGACGGCACAAGGCGTTGTGATTTGCTTTCAAAGCGTATCTTTGACATATTGAAAACATCACAAAGGTAAGATAATAGCATAAGAACGGGTTGTGATTTGCTTTCAAAGCGTATCTTTGACATATTGAAAACATCCACGCTTCATTTCAAGTCCAATTTGCTTCGTTGTGATTTGCTTTCAAAGCGTATCTTTGACATATTGAAAACATCGATTCAGGGTTAGGCCAAATTCGGCCAACTGTTGTGATTTGCTTTCAAAGCGTATCTTTGACATATTGAAAACATCTCAATATGCTGTTTGGGATTGAAACACAATGTATTGAGATGGAATATCACAACAAAAAAACTGATGCTTTCAATAAGAAATCCCGCCTGAAAGGGCGGGATTTCGTGTTTCTATACAAGACGTTTTCAGAATAGTTCAAGCTGCTGTCCTGGTGAATTCGGGGATTGGGGTTTTCGTGCAAAGAACAGCTCCATGTTGGAGAACTGTTTGTCTGTGATGCAGAGCATTCCCACATGACCGAATTCGGGCAGGAGAGAACGAACTCGCTTCATGTGGACGTCGGCGTTTTCCATACTGGCACAATGGCGCAGATAGATGGAAAACTGAAACATCGTGAAACCATCTTCCTGAAGCTGTTTGCGGAATGTCGCATACGCTTTCCGTTCTTTCTTGGTTTCTGTGGGTAGATCGAAGAAGACGAGTATCCACATGATGCGATATTCGCTGAAACGTTCGTAAAAGGACACCATTATATAATAGGATAGGCGATGCGACGTTCCTCGCCTGCGAAACACCGATAGAGCGAGGCTGTGGTTTGGCTGGCGGCAATCATCAGCGGGCTGCGACGTCCTTCGATGACAACATCGAGTGTGGGTATTCCGAGAAGGTCGTATTTGATTTCCTTCGTCAGCTCAGATATATCCTCGTGCTTGCACATGACATCCACCACCACGCGGTCCACGTATGGGCGATAAGGTTCCATAATGTCGTCCGCCAGACAATAGGCGTTGTAGCGGTTATGGTGGTGAATGCCGAGCGTGGGCAACATGCCGCTTGAGACGAGTGCTCGTGCCATAACGGCCCGCAGAATGGCATAGCCGTAGTTAAGCAAATTGTTAGGAGGCAGGCCCTCGCGGTCGCGGATGAAGTCGGGAAGGGTGGGGAACATGTTTTTCCAATAGTAGGCTGCTGCCCTTGCCTCCAGATTGTCGGGGTCGCCGCTACGTACATCCCTCGCCCAAGAACGCATGCAACCAGCTTCGGCATGGGCACATTCGTCGAGCACGGCAGCCTGGTTGTTGATTTTTGCTGTTACTGTCTGTGCCCAAAGCTGTTTGCGTAGCGGGAGAGAGGCATCGAGCTGGATGCGGAACCTCTCGTTCTGAAGCGTGTTGCCGCTAAGAGGCAGCATCAATCCCGTAGGCATGCTGCGGCTGTCGCAGGTGATGACAGAGCAGTTGTTCTCAAGTAAAGCCTCTAGCACTCCGCTGGTAACGGTTATTCTGGGGTTGTCGAGCACCACGACGCCGATGTCCTCGATGGGGATGGTGCGTGTGGCATCGCGTTTCATCCCTTCAGGAAGGGAATCGTTGCTCTCAACCTCGGGCAGGGTAATAACCAGTTGCTTATTCCTCAGATTGAGCCGGGCAGGATTGGAAAAGGCGAGCGTGCGCTTAATCATGAGTTTATGATTTTCCCTAATACGGAGATTCTCATTTTATAGGGATTCTGTTGTTGCAGGGCTGAAATACTTTTAATACGAATGTATTTCATTGATTGTTTCGCGGATGGGGTCTTATCGTTCATTGTTTCGGTGTGCAGTCTGAACCAATAATCTCCGTTGGAAATGCTTTGCACTCTATACAGGTGGCTGCTGATTTCTGCCTTGTTCCCACTATTAAGTGCATCTGAAATTGCTTCATCACTCATTCCAAGAATGAACATTTCGTTTTGTTGAAAACTTTGAACAAATGTCCAATCTTGTTGAGGAAGCAACTTTAAGAATTCTTCGGGCAAATCAACGGCCTTCTGCAAAATGTCGTCCCAAACTTCAGACGGATGCTGAATAATAGTGGGTATTCCGTATTTCTTCCGTTCCACCGCATGCCAAAAAGTTGTGATCATTTCGTGAATTTTCCCTTGCGAATCAACATAAAGTGCAGAATGGTGGTTGTTTTTCGTCAGTACGAATGAGATCGGCTTTCCGTCCTTATACCTGACTGGCTGAACAGCTGAAAGACCTGTAAAACACCTCACGCTTCGGATAATTGTATGCTGTTTTTTGTTGAAGTATAGTGGCTTCTCCGTAAGGTTTCGCAGTTTATCCAGAGCCTTTTGCGCATCGGATGTCCCATCATAGGTTTTTCCTTCGGCCAATGCCAGTTCGGCATTAGTTAGGTATGTTGTGTTCTCGGGGAAACCTTCATTAAGTCTATCTTTTAGTATTTTACGTATTCCGTGGTCAACTACATAATTGAGAGATTTCTTTAGGTCATCGATGATAGACAGCTCTCCCGTTTTTTTGTCTTTGACAACAGCTATTGTTTCCTTTCCATTGAAAACGAATCCCATGCCACCTACGCCAAGCTTATATTTGAAGACAATTCTGTTTTCTTTACAAGTGTTTCCGTTTGTTTTGGCGTATTGTTGAATCCGACCATACACTTGTTCTTCGTGTAGCGCGCCACGAGGAACGAGGATGTTTGTTTGGACAGTTTTTGGCTTCCCATTTTTGAATACTTTTCTTTTTGAAGGAGCGACCACTTTTTTCCCGGCTTTCATAGAAATGAAAATCCCGCTCACGGCATCTACTACTTCTTTATGGCTGAACGGCTGCTGTTCCTTCACCCATTCTTCAAGCAGATTGTATTCATCATGCCATTCTTGTTTGGGCGTATTGATTTCGTCAGACATTTTTTCACGTGAAGCATTCAGGTTGTTCAGACGTTGAATGATGCTCTGTTTCGTGCAAGCAATCGCTAGGGCATCAACAGCATGATGGCGATGGTCTAATCGCTTACTCCAATTGACAATACTCTCTTTTTGAGATTGCTGGCCTTTGTGTTCTATTTCCCTTATTTCTGTTTGACCAGCCATTCTTGCCCGGTCTAGATTTAATTCGTGCAGAACAGTATCGAATCCCCAAATGTGACGAACGAAATCTGTGACGCTTCCACTTGTGGACCAAACGTTGCGGCATCCTTGAAAAAGAATGTCTTGGGCTTTCTTTGCAATATACTGGCTTAAACGAAGCTGTCTGTCGATAAAAGCCTCCCACAATAATTTGTCTTCTTCTGTTTCCTTCCCATTCTTTTTCCTTTGAATATAATCTTCATAAGAAGCCAGCAAATGCTCGTGCTTGGCTTTGCTGATTCTTTTGTCAAGAAACATTGTGTTGACACGTTGTAGGTAATCTTCAAAACCCAACTGTGTCCTCATAAAATCGAAGGCTGTGCGATTCTTTTTTTCTTTATTGCAATTACGGCACGCACAGACTTGATTGGAAAAGCTATTGTCGAAAAGCAGAGCTTTAGGAATGATATGTTCCCGTTCGGCATCGCTTCCTTCCAAAAAATATTTTACTCCTATTGGTTGGTTGCAATAGAAACAGAGTTTATTGGATTCTTCCCATAAGCGATATTTTAGAATGGTGTTGCGAGAAGGCCGAACCCCCTCCTCTTGAATGAGCTTTATGATTCTTTGGTTGTCTTTCTCTCTTTTTGAGTTTTCAAGGCTGCTTTTTTTGCGTTCATCCTTACTCTGTCTTAATTCCCTCGCCAGTTCAATTCTTACTTCATCTATTTTTCCATACATTGATTCGTCCGACAATCCATTGTAGATATTAATCATTTGGTTCAATATCTTTTCAACAACAGGCTGCCTTAGTTCGTTCTTCTGCAAGTTTGGAATTTTCTTCATCAACTCGCGGCGATTATTCTCTTCAGAAGTGAGACTCTCTGAATGTCTAAACCCCGCATATTCGCATGCTTCACTATACATAAGTCCTTCTTGAAGATATGGCAGAATCCGGCAAATGGCTTTGGATGATTTATTCCCATATCCAGGGGTAACAAAATCGATGTCATATAGTTTTTGGATTGTTTCTTCATTTTCAATCCCAAACTTGTTTTTCAGAACGACAGAAAGCTCTTCTTTTTCTTTAATTGAGTATAGAGTATGCCATAATCTGTATAAAGGTTCATCTTGAAAAGAACTGGAAACTTTCATTTTTATTTCACCAGTTTCTTCATCTACCTTTTTTGATTCTTCATATTTCAGATTAAAACGGAGTAATTCTTCTGCATTAGGTTCTAGTGATAAGGCGTTAGCTAATGCAATTCTAGTCGAATTACCTTTAATGCCGCGTCCGACAGCCTCGCCTGCCCACCAGCCATCTTTTTTTGTAATACCTAAAATTTGATAGATGTCTTGTAGTTTTAGGAGTTCGCGTGTTTCCAAAAAGTCAACCATTGCTTTCCGCTGTTCTCTGGAAATGAAGAGTTCATCGTTACGCCGGTTGCGAAAGTGAATGTTGTTTACCGCCTCCCAATTCTTACATAATTGAAAAAGAGGGGAAGTTTTAGGCGCAACACGTGGACCATCATAGACAATGTTACCGCTTTTATCGCGAATGACATTTCCATCACGGTCATAAAAGCATCTCCTTTCAAATTCACAAACTGAAACGAGGTGTTTGCATGATTTGAGTTTCCGTTGATAAAAAATAATGTGATTTCGGATATGATTAATAAAATCTTCTGTTAAAAGGGTGGGGTAATACTGTTTTTGACAAGCCATGATTTTGTCAAATTCCTCTTCATAAGCTTGGCGTGGAAGTACTTGTTCTTTTATCCTGTAATTATAGCTTTTTCGCCCATCGTCGTTAATGTATTCGCTTTCCTTAAGCTTGGAGAAAAAATGTTGGCCAATGGTCAACCCTTTTTCTTTTAGTTCTTTGTGTCTTTCGTTGATTGCTGCTACATAATCACGTTGTTTTTTGTCATCTCCATTCTCATCTTTTGCATGTTTGTAGCCTCTTTTTTGATTGATGTGGTATAATACCCGCCCTATTTCAGGCAATGTCAGTTGTTCGGTCACAGCGTTTGATCTCAATTGCCATAGATCTAAAACAGGAAGTGCCATCAAATTGCTGTCAGGCATCATGCCGTTCTTTTTAAGCATTTCTGTTAGCGCCTCTCTTCGTTGTTGATAGCGATCATAGCATTTGCGTGCTGTACGTTTTTGGGTTCTATCTATGTTGGTGGTAATGTCTTGTCCCCTTGTGAATTTGTTAGAGTCATTATCGTCGTTTAAGGGAACTACGCGAACGCCAATGTCGATAATGCGTTGCGGCTTGTTGTCATCTGTTGTTTCAATAAGGGCCCAGCCAATAGAACCAACGCCCAAATCTAATCCGAGTATTTTTTTCATTTTTCTCTATTTTTTTTGATTATTGTTTGCAGATTGAAAAAAAGGCTTTACCTTTGTGCCGTTCAAAGATACTTTGAAGCAAATCACAATAAGGATTATTCCGTTGTGAAAACATTCAGGGCAGGGAAACTTGCCCTTTCTTTTTGTAACTTTGTTTATGCATGGTAGTCGCTTTTTTACTTTTTCATGCAAAGTAAAGTAAAAAACTCCGTTATTCCAACGAAAACGTCTGTTTTTTTGTGAAAAAATGACGGCGGAATAAACGAATTATTCCGAATGGGATTTTGAGGAGGAGCCACAAAAGGCTGTTCTTCTGCTTCGGGGATGAAAACAGGCATTTTTTTCAATAGCGTGTTCTTCGTCCTTTTCTCGTTTCTCCGTGCAAAAGTAATAATTCACCATAGTGAAAGCTGACGGTCATTTTCCGGATTTTGATTAATAATGTTTTGTCAAATAGTTCATTCAGGGGAGTCTTTTCAAACAAGAGTTTTTTGAGGAAAGAATCAGAAAAAAGGTGAGGGAAGCAACGAACGGCTGTTTTTATGCGTTGGAGATGAGAGCAGGGGAATTTTTCAGTTTTTGGGGCTGGAACATGGCTTCTCTACTTTGGTTTTTTGCTATATTATCTGAAACTTTTTCTCCTAATTTCACGAATTATACGAGTGTAGTGCGTCCCGCCGCCAACGTTTAATGTTACGCCGCCAACATTAAGCGTTAGCCACAATACGATTTTCCTATTGTTTGAGTATATTTATAAACAGCGCCCCTGTTTATATAAACACGGCCCCTGTTTATATAAACGCGGGCCGTGTTTATAAACCGCCTCCTACGTTGGCAAAAAAGAATCATTCTTCCCTCAACCCTCATCCTTCTTTCATCATACATCTTCCTTTCTTTGTTGAAGGTAGTGGCTTTTTCTATATTTATTTGTTTTTTTACTACACCACTACACCAGTTTGTCTTACCTATACATTCATAGCGATTTATGTGGTGTAGTAAGCTAAAATCACTACACCGTTCTACACCGTTCTACACCAAATTCCTCACCATTAGCTCACCAAGTTCCTCACCATTAGCTCACCATTCGCTCTGCTCACAGGCTGGGGATTGCAACCGATGGAGCAGCGAGTGCAGAGTCAAACTTGTTTGAACTATGCCGAGTCGCGACAGAGGAAGACAAAGTCAAATCCCCCTCTCAACGCAGGCGGATTACAAATCTGCCTGAACGAGTATCGAGTTTTCTTTAAAAGTAGGAAAAATGGTGTAGAACGGTGTAGAGATTTTGGTTTCTACACCACTTATATGCTTTATTCTCTGTGCATAAGCACAATGGTGTAGTGGTGTAGTAGTTTTTTTATTTCTTTGTGTTATTCCATTCTATAACTTCCGAAATAGGGATTATTTATCAAAATTAGTGGATTAAACGTTTGTTTACAGAGAACCAAAGACAAAAGAGAAGGACTTCTGTGACGGACTACTGAGCGTAAAGCCTCAGGCGGCGGATTTCATCGAGGACGGCGGGGTCGAGCCAGGGGCTTACGTCGTCGCCTGCGGCGATGGCCGTGCGGATGGCGGTGGAGCTGATGGGATAGAGGGGGGCGGAGTTTAAGAATTGACAATTGGCTTCGTCTTCCTCCTTCGCGCCTCGGCCATTGACTTCGTCTTCCTCCTTCGCACCTCGGCCATTCAAGCAAGCTTGATGGCTCTCGGTTTGGCATCGGTTCAAGCAAGCTTGATGGCTCTCGTCTTGGCGTCGGTTGGCAATTGGTAATTGACAATTAGATTGCGGTTGTTTTTGCGGATTGCAAATCCGCGATTCAGCTGTCGGGGATTGCAAATCCCCGACAACGGATAATAAAGGATAAAGAAAATCTTTTTTTTCACAAAAGGCTAGGGTTTGCAAGGAAATAGAATGGGAAGATTGTACTTTACGCGAACACGCTCTCCATTCATTCGCCCTGGTTCCCATTTTGGCATCGCCTTTACCAGTCGTACGGCCTCGTCGTCAACCAGACGGCCTACCTTCTCCGCAAACTCAGCATCATAGTCGCGAAGGGTCGAACTCATTGGCTTAATAACCTCGATGTTTGAAGTAGAGCCGTCTTTCTCTACCACAAACTGCACCACGACGCGTCCCTTCAGCCCTTTCTCCACCATCTCTTTAGGACATCGCTGATTCTTTTGAATATACACCATCAATGAATCCACTCCGCCAGGAAACTGAGGCATCTCCTCTACAACTGAATATATGGTGTTCTCATCTTCCACAATTTCTTCCCCATCGTCACCCGTATCTTCAAAAAAATCACCAAAATAGGGAAACTCCTCAATTATTACGGGCTCACCGTCTTCTATCAAGCCATACCAATCTCCATCATAAACCGTGGTGTCGCCGTTGGACTTTATCAAAACAAAAGCATTATCTACTTCACCCAGAGGAGTGTACCAAATCTTTATCGTCGTATCGTTTCCTTCTACTATCGTATCTCGCTTTACGACGTGCCTGTCTCCATACATATACTTAATCATCTGTGCATTGGTCTTGACATCGTCAAGAGCGATTGGTTCCTCTGCAACAGGGACCGTTTTAGAGCCATTCTGGAGGGCGCCCGGTTTTTGTCCTTTACAGGCGGCAAGGCTGCAGGCAAGCAGCACGGAAAACAGGAAAACTAACGGCTTTTTCATAGCGCAGACGATTTATTTGTGACGGCCTACTGAGCGTAAAGCCTCAGGCGGCGGATTTCGTCGAGGACGGCGGGGTCGAGCCAGGGGCTGACGTCGTCGCCTGCGGCGATGGCCGTGCGGATGGCGGTGGAGCTGATGGGGTAGAGAGGGGCGGAGTTTAAGAATTGACAATTGACAATTGGTAATTGACAATTGGTTGGGGGTGTTTGGGGGTTAGGGGTTTGGGGTGAGGGGTTAGGGTTGTTTGCATAGTTATCGTTATCGTTAACGTTATCGTTACCCGTTTCGCGGGGATAGACGATGATGGGGAAGTGGGCGAGGATGTCGTCCGCGTTGCGCC
>Ga0129306_1003087_pt1 | contig 13163 bp, 12 predicted proteins | sample P827metagenome_FD_94438 | JGI IMG/M metagenome (GOLD analysis project Ga0129306, IMG submission 94438) | Capybara group fecal microbial communities from Wisconsin, USA - P827 metagenome | ecosystem: Host-associated > Mammals > Digestive system > Large intestine > Fecal | place: USA: Wisconsin...
AGCTGATCAAGTACTACACCCGCAAGGCAGGTATCGAGGCTGATATCACACCTCACACATTAAGACACAGCTTCGCGGCACATCTTGTAGAGAACGGAGCGGACCTAAAGAGTGTACAGGAGATGCTGGGACACTCGGATATATCCACAACCCAGATCTACGCGCATATGAATCAGAACCATCTGAGAGAAGTTTATACGAAAGCACATCCGAGAGGATAAGAATATTAAAGGCTCGCCAAACGGCGAGCCTTTTAATTTCTTTATGTTTATACAAGCTCCGCTATATCGTATATCAGACGCTTTGAATCCTCCCATCCCAGGCACGGATCCGTGATCGACTTTCCGTAGATGCCTTCGCCGATCTTCTGGCAGCCTTCCTCGATATAACTCTCCACCATGACTCCCTTGACCAGATCGTGGATGTCGGGATTGAGCTTCCTGCTGTGCAGTACCTCTTTGACTATGCGGATCTGCTGTTTGTATTCCTTGTTGGAGTTATTATGGTTTGCATCTATGATGCAGGCCGGATTGATGATGTCACGCTCGTTGTAGAGCATCATCAATGTGTTCAGATCCTCATAGTGATAGTTGGGGAGTGAACGGCCGTACTTATTGACCGAACCGCGAAGTACGGTATGTGCCAGCGGGTTGCCCGAGGTCTGCACCTCGAATCCGCGGTAGACAAAAGCATGAGGATGCTGTGCTGCGTATACCGAGTTGAGCATGATGGCGAAGTCACCACTCGTAGGGTTCTTCATGCCGCTTGCAACGTCGAATCCGCTCACAACCATCCTGTGCTGCTGGTCTTCGACGCTTCTGGCACCTATGGCCACGTAGGAGAGTATATCTTCTACATATCCCCAGTTCTCGGGATAGAGCATCTCATCTGCAGCGGTGAGTCCGGATTCTGAGATCGCGCGGATGTGCATCTTGCGCATTGCGATCAGTCCGGCGAGGAAGTCGGGCTTCTTCTCGGGATCGGGCTGGCTGAACAGACCCTTGTAGCCCTCGCCTGTTGTACGGGGCTTGTTAGTATATATACGCGGTACCACCATCAGGCGGTCGCTGACCTCCTCGGCTACTTTTGCAAGCCTGGACACATAGTCGCATACGCTGTCCTCGTTATCGGCCGAGCAGGGGCCTATGATCAGCAGGAATCTGTCGCTTTTGCCGGTTATGATATCGGCTATCTGTGCGTCCCTGTCCGCCTTGAGCTTCTTCTGCTCATCCGTGAGAGGATATCCCTCGCGGATCTCTGACGGAGAGGGGAGTTTGGAATGGAATTCAAAAGACATGCATTTCTCCTTTTGAGTCATATATGTTATCATATATTCTGCGCGTTGATTATAGTTTAATATGCTCAAAAAGGCAAACGGATACCATGAAAAAAAGACTGAATAAAAACAGAATATCACGTATGATCGCCGGCTTGACGGCTGCTCTCATGATGACGGCTGCGGTATGCGGATGTGCGGCCGAGGAAGTGGCCGCTCCCGAAGGATATGAGGAGATCGATACCGATATCGCCGATGTGGAGAAGGAAGCACCTGCCGAGGATATGCATATGGCAGAGGCTGTTCCTTATGTTGGCGATGAGCAGGGGGACGCTGCCGAAGCCGAGACTGAGGCTGAGACAGAAGAAGAATCCGAGGAGGAGTTCCTGCCCGGATATCCTACCGAGGCTGATTGGAAGGAGCGTCATACAGGCTCCGTATCTTATATATGGGAACCCACCGTACTGGTCAGCATCTTCATCAACGAGGAGGAGGATCTGTGGACACCGGAAGAGAAGCAGGTGATGCTCAAAAACTGCAATATCGCCTACGACTTCGTGACCGACTATATGAAGGAAAACTACGATACGGACGTTAAGCTCATCTATGACTGGACCGAGGACCCTGACCTTACCATGAGCATCCGTCTGTTTGAGGATGTGCCCGCATATATAACCACCGAGGACGAGACCTATTACGATAATCTTGAGCTTGAGTGGGTAGAGGAGACGAAGTACCGCGACCTGTGCCTCAAGTATGAGACATCGTCGATAGGATTCCTGTATATGATCCCTCATGAGGGCTGCTCGTATACTTCCATGCACTTCACCGAGGACGGCGATTATATCTGGAACGAGGGCATGCTTCTCTATCTTCAGGATATGTATTCACCTACGTACGAGTATGAGACACCCACCGTATTTGCCCATGAACTGCTGCATCTGTTCGGGGCAGAGGATTTCTATTCATCGGCGGAAGTGTTCTCCAGCGAGACTTATGATGCGTTGGCCAAGGAGTGCCCGGATGATATCATGCTCCGTACATTTACAAAGGTTAACGGCGTCTATACTACGTTCCCCGATGAGGTATGGGGAGAGATATCTCCGGTCACAGCATACCTGCTCGGTGTAGAGGACGATGATGTGATAGCGGATATGCCTGACCTTGAGCGCAAGGAGGCAGCATGCTTCCCGGGCTCGGTATTTGACAGGCCGTTCTGATATAACAGGAGGAGAGATATGAGCATTACATCCGATTTTCATTTACATACTTCTTTTTCGGGAGATTCCGAAGCGGATATGGAGGAGATGATTCAAAAGGCCATAAGTCTGGGTCTTAAGGACATCGCATTCACAGAGCATATGGACTTAAACTTCCCGGTGACGCCGGACACTCCAGAGGGAATGTTTGAGTGCAACGTGGATTCATATCTGTATCATCTGCTGCTTCTTAGAAACAAGTTTGTCAACGACATCAACATCAGGTTCGGACTTGAGCTTGGCCTGCAGCCCGATATCGTAAAAGCAAATGTAAAGGTGGCCAAGGAGCATGACTTCGACTTCGTCATCGGTTCGATCCACGTGGTGGACGGGATGGATGTATATGATCCCGCATACTTTGAGGGCAGAAGCGATGAGGAGGCATACCGCAGATACTTCGAGGCTGTATATGAGAACCTTCGTTCATACAGCAATTTCGATGTGGTCGGACATCTTGACTATGTGGTACGCAAGGGCAGGACTCTGGATGCTGAGTATTCATATGCAAAGTACAGCGACCTGATCGATAAGATCCTAAACCGTATCATCGATCTGGAGAAGGGTATCGAAGTTAACACCGCAGCCATCAAGTACGGCCTGAAGGAACTCAATCCCTGTACCGATATCCTGAGGCGCTATCGCGAGCTCGGAGGTGAGCTCATCACGATCGGAAGCGATGCTCATAAGGTCGAAGATGTCGGACGCGGTCTGGACCGTGCGGAAGAGGTGCTCAGAGAGGCCGGATTCGGCTATTATACGGTGTATGATGCCAGGATTCCCGTGCAGGTTAAACTGTGAGCATAAATTTATCGATTTAAGCGTTATTTAATGGAATTCGTATTGAATTACGCGTATTAATTGAGTATAATTAGTAACGCTGACGCAAGAATCTATTTCTTATCTTACGTCGTAACATCATTCATTAATATTTCTAGGAGGAATCTCAAATGGCAGTAAAAGTAGCAATTAACGGATTCGGTCGTATCGGTCGTCTGGCTTTCAGACAGATGTTCGGCGCAGAGGGATTTGAGATCGTAGCTATCAACGATCTGACTTCTCCCGAGATGCTCGCTCATCTTCTTAAGTATGACTCAACTCAGGGCAAGTATGCACTGGCTGAGAAGGTATCTTTCGACGAGAACAGCATTACTGTAGATGGCAAGAAGATCACCATCTATGCTGAGGCTAAGGCAGCTGATCTTCCCTGGGCACAGCTCGGAGTTGACGTTGTTCTTGAGTGTACCGGTTTCTACACCAGCAAGGATAAGGCTCAGGCACACATCGATGCAGGTGCTAAGCACGTTATCATCTCTGCTCCTGCAGGAAACGATCTTCCTACTATCGTATACAATGTTAACCATCAGTCACTGACAGCAGATGACAAGATCATCTCCGCTGCTTCATGTACAACCAACTGCCTTGCTCCTATGGCTAAGGCTCTTAACGATCTTGCTACCATCAAGTCCGGTATCATGTGCACCATCCACGCTTACACAGGTGATCAGATGACTCTTGACGGACCTCAGAGAAAGGGTGACAAGAGACGTTCACGTGCAGCTGCTTGCAATATCGTTCCCAACTCTACAGGTGCTGCTAAGGCAATCGGCCTTGTTATCCCTGAGCTGAACGGCAAGCTGATCGGTGCTGCACAGCGTGTTCCTACTCCTACAGGATCAACCACTATCCTTACTGCTGTAGTTGAGGGTAATGTAACCAAGGAGCAGATCAACGACGCTATGAAGGCTGCTTCAAACGAGTCCTTCGGTTACAATACAGACGAGATCGTATCCAGCGATATCATCGGTATGACCTACGGTTCACTCTTTGATGCAACTCAGACCATGGTTCTGCCTCTTGATAACGGCACTACTCAGGTTCAGGTTGTTTCATGGTATGACAACGAGAACTCATACACCAGCCAGATGGTACGTACCATCAAGCACTTCGGAAGCCTTCTTAAGTAATTAGACCTGAATGTGCATCCGTGCACATTCGGACAGGTCGGAAACCATCCAGGGTTTCCCAGGTTTGAAAAACGAGGGGCCCGGTCCGGTAAGGGCCGGGCCCTTTAATCTTTTTAATAATTCATTATTATTTATAAGGAGAAAACATATGGCACTTAATAAGAAGAGCGTTGACGATTTCAACGCAGCCGGCAGAAGAGTACTTGTCAGATGTGATTTTAACGTTCCCTTAAAGGACGGCGTTATCACCGATGACACACGTATCAGAGCAGCCCTTCCCACCATCAACAAGCTGATCGGTGACGGAGCTAAGGTTATCCTTTGCTCTCACCTTGGCAAGGTTAAGGAAGGCCCCAATGAGAAGGAGTCACTTGCTCCCGTAGCTAAGGCTCTCGAAGAGAAGCTGGGCAGGAAGGTTACATTCGTATCCGATTACAACGTTACCGGCCAGGCAGCTACCGATGCTGTTAACGCTATGAATAACGGTGATGTGGTTCTTCTTCAGAATACACGTTTCCGCGGTAAGGAAGAGACCAAGCCTACCGATGCAGGTGAGGCTTTTGCAAAAGAGCTTGCCGATCTTGCAGACGACTATGTATGCGACGCATTCGGTTCTGCTCACAGAGCTCATGCATCCGTAGCAGTAGTTACCAAGTATATCACCGAGAAGGGCGGCACCAACGCAGTCGGTTACCTCATGCAGAAGGAGATCGACTTCCTCGGCAATGCGGTTGAGAATCCCGTACGTCCTTTCGTAGCTATCCTCGGCGGCGCTAAGGTTGCTGACAAGCTCAACGTTATCAACAACCTGCTCGAGAAGTGCGACACTCTGATCATCGGCGGCGGTATGGCATTTACCTTCCTCAAGGCTCAGGGCTATGAGATCGGTAAGTCACTTGTTGATGATGAGAAGCTTGATTACTGCAAGGAGATGATGGAGAAGGCTAAGAAGCTCGGCAAGGAGCTCCTGCTTCCTATCGATACCGCAGTAGCTGACGGTTTCCCGGATCCCATCGACGGACCTATCACCGTAGATTATGTAGATTCAACAGCTATCCCTGCTGACAAGGAAGGCCTTGATATCGGTCCCAAGACTCAGGAGCTCTTCGCTAATGCAGTTAAGAGCGCTAAGACCGTTGTCTGGAACGGACCTATGGGCGTATTCGAGAATCCTACTCTTGCAAAGGGTACAATCGCTGTAGCTAAGGCTCTGGCTGAGACAGACGCAACTACCATCATCGGCGGCGGCGATTCTGCAGCAGCTTGCAACCAGCTCGGATTCGCAGACAAGATGAGCCACATCTCAACAGGTGGCGGTGCATCACTCGAGTTCCTTGAGGGTAAGGAACTTCCCGGCGTATACGCAGCTGACGACAAGTAGCATTTAAGTGCCTCTAATCGCTCAGTGCAATGGCACTTTCGCGAAGACGCACTAAAATGCTGGAAGTTTCTTAACGAAACTTCCGGAATGGTGAATGATAATAATAGGAGAAATAATTAAATGGCAAGAAGAAGAATAATCGCCGGTAACTGGAAGATGAACAAGACTCCCAGCGAGGCAGTAGCTCTGTGTAACGAGCTTAAGGATCTTGTAAAGAACGATGATGTAGACGTAGTATACTGCGTACCTGCAATCGACATCGTACCCGTAGCTGAGGCTGTTAAGGGTACCAACGTACACGTAGGTGCCGAGAACTTCTACATCGAGGATAAGGGTGCTTTCACAGGTGAGATCTCTGCTCCCATGCTCAAGGAGGCAGGAGTTGAGTATGTTATCATCGGTCACTCCGAGAGAAGAGACATCTTCGGTGAGAACGACATCCTCATCAACCAGAAGGTTAAGAAGGCATTTGCATCAGGCCTTACACCCATCATGTGCTGCGGCGAGTCACTCGCACTTCGTAAGGCAGGTACTTACAAGGAGTGGATCGCAAGACAGATCAAATGGGATCTGACTGATGTAACAGCTGATCAGGTTAAGACTCTCGTCATCGCTTACGAGCCTATCTGGGCTATCGGTACAGGCGAGACAGCTACAGCTGATCAGGCTGAGGAAGTATGCAAGATGATCCGTGAGGTCATCGCTGAGATGTATGATCAGGCTACAGCTGATGCAGTACGCATTCAGTACGGCGGATCAATGAATGCCGGCAACGCAGCTGAGCTCTTAAGCAAGCCCAACATCGACGGCGGCCTCATCGGCGGTGCTTCACTTAAGCCCGACTTCGGTCAGATCGTTAATGCATAATAACGCATAAACAAAGGCGGCTCCGAACAGGAGCCGCCTTTTTTATTTATCTTTATGCGGTGCGGTGTAGTAGCCGGTGGAGGCGTAGAGCCTGCCGGATCTGGGCTTTAAGTCGGGATAGAAGAGGTTGGATGTTCTGGCGAAGTCATCCGAGTATATCCACTCACCGTCGCCCTCATATCCTTCAGCCACGAACAGGTTATCTATGTATTCGTGGTAGTTTCCGTCCATGACCCAGGTTCCGATCTGTCCGCATGCTTTGGCGGATTTAAGAGTGGTGTCACATACCTTATAACTGTCAAGATAGGTGGTCGCGATATTGCCGCTCACCTTGATCTCCACTATATGCTCCACGCTCGTGAACATGACCATTTCGGGATACATGAAGTCGAGGTTGGTGTATTCCTCATCATATACCGCATCTTCATTTCTGCGGCTTGTATATAACATCGGTATGTCCCTGGTGCAGTCGAATGCAAACAGGTAGTATTCTCCTTTGGTCCCGTCTGTCGATCCGAATGTGATGCCTGCGACTCCCGAATCAGTCTCTATCGAGAACTTGATATTGAATACGGTAGAAGTGCTGGTATCTCCCAGGAACGGATTGACGTTTTTGGCTGCTTCCGTGGTCTTGGCAGAAGACCCTCCACGCGCAGTAGCAGTGGGGCTGGATGCTTTATCACCGTCATCATCGGAGGCGGTATTCTGAGCCGGGCCGACTGAAGGTACAGCAGTGTTCTGATCTGATCCTGTGTTGCTGCCTGAGTCTCCGGTCACGGCAGAGCCGGCGGAACTAATATTGCCGGTGGTCTCGTCGATAGGAGGTATGGCTTCCTGCAGCCTCTCATATACCTCGTCCTCTACGGACATCTCAGACTTTGAGCCGCATGATGTCAGCAGGCATGTTGACGCAATCAGAGTTGATATAAGTAATAATGTTATCTTCTTTTTCATGACATCAGTATACTCTATAATTGCGTCATTAAAATATAAGACTTTATTAAGATTCCTTAAATATGAAAACGTGGTATACTTATGAAACACTATTTGTTTCCTATACACTCCCCGGGGTGTTAAGACGCACTCACATATATCTTCGGAGGTGGCGGCGTGGCATACGATAAGGATACAGCGCGTGAACTGATACTGAAAGCCTGCAGGGAACTGCAGGAACATAAGCTGATCGTCAGGACGTGGGGCAATATCAGCGCCCGCATAGACGATGATCATATAGCGATCACTCCCAGCGGACGTGATTATGACGCTCTGACAGCGGATGATATCGTGATCACGGATATGGAGGGTAAGTATGAGGGTGATGTGAAGCCCTCGAGCGAACTCGGAGTTCATCTGGAGTGTTACAGGCTGCGACCGGATGTGAACTTTGTGGTGCACACTCATCAGACATATGCATCCGCACTCAGCGCACTGGGTATGGATATCCGGCTGGGCCCCAGAGTATCGGACAGGACCAGGTCCCTTCTCGGACCTAAGATCGTGTGTGCCGAGTACGGGTTAAACGGATCCAGGAAGATCAGACAGGCAGTAGGCTATACCATAGAGGTCAATCCTCATACCAACCACGTGCTCATGAGAAATCACGGTGTGGTATGTCTGGGAACAGATTATGATAACGCATTTCATATAGCGCTCACGCTTGAGAAGCTGTGTGCTAAGGTTTATGAGTATTATTGCACGGAAGGAGCACCTCTCATCGAGCAGCTCAAGCAGAGAAAAGCGTATGTAGATGATAAGGAGACTCCCGTTGATGAGACGACCGCAACCCTTACCGAAGGCGATGCCATAACGGTGGTGCAGTCCGTACCTGAAGATCTGGATCCTTCATCAGAACCTTACGGTCAGTGGATCCTTCATGTCAGGACGCCATATGTGCTCAAGATGAGTGAGCGTGACGAGACAATGAAGGCATATCTTGATGATATGGCCCAGATCACAGGCCCTGCAGTTAATTGTGTTTCCGCAGGGGCTGACAGAGCGACACTGTTTAAGGCTATGGGACGTGGCAATGCAGTCCTGGTAGAAGGCGACGGAGCTTACTGTACCGGAGTGAGCTATGATGAGGCACTGTGTGTTGCCGAGGTTCTGGAGAAGGCTGCCGTAGCAGCATATGTGGCAGGCATTCGCGGAGCGGAACCTATCAAGCTGTATGACGCGATCATAGACAGATATAAATATGTAAAGAAGTATTCAAAGCTTAAGTCGGGCGATACCGGCGAATGTGATTGCAAGTGCGATTGCGAATGCAAATAAGAACGTATCGGAGGAGATTATGAAAGAGATCAAAGGCGGTGTATGCGCAGCAGAAGGTTTTCAGGCAGCATCCTATGCGGCAGGTATCAAATATCAGGGACGTACGGATATGGCAATGCTGTATTCGGAAAGACCGTGTACCGTAGCCGGAACCTTCACCACCAATATATTCAAGGCGGCTCCCGTTGTCTGGGATCGCGATATCGTATATAACAGGGGCCGTGCCCAGGCAGTAGTGGTCAACTCCGGCATAGCCAACGCGTGTACCGGTGAGGAAGGCATGGAGTGTGCAAGACGCACCGCTCATGCCGCAGCTAAGGTGCTTGGCCTTGAGACTGAGGATGTGTTCCTCGGATCTACAGGTGTCATCGGTATGCAGCTGCCCGTAGAGAAACTGGAGGCCGGTGCACGTGCACTCGCAGAGAGACTGCGCGGCGACGCTGAAGCAGCCAATGAAGCTGCCCGTGCGATCATGACTACTGATACCCATGAAAAGGAGATCGCATACGAGTTTGAGATCGGCGGTGTTACAGTACATATAGGCGGCATGTCCAAAGGCTCGGGCATGATCCATCCCAATATGTGCACGATGCTCGGATATATCATGACTGATGCGGCCATATCTCAGGAACTCCTGCAGAAGGCATTAAGTGATGTCGTTGTCGACACTTTCAATATGATATCCGTCGACGGAGATACGAGTACGAACGATACACTTCTCATCATGGCTAACGGTATGGCAGGTAATCCCGTGATCGATAAAGAAGGCGCAGATTATGATCTTTTCCGCGATGCGGTATATGAGGTGTGCCTGCATCTGGCCAAAGAGATGGCTGCTGACGGAGAGGGTGCGACCAAACTCGTGGAGTGCATCGTCAGAGGTGCGGATACAAAAGAGAACGCGCGGATACTAGCCAAGTCAGTCATCTGTTCATCTCTGACCAAGGCAGCAATGTACGGCTGCGATGCAAACTGGGGAAGAGAATTATGCGCTCTGGGCTATTCAGGGGTTACTTTTGACCCGAATAAGGTCGATATGTATTTTAAAGCGGGAGATCACGAACTGTTGATCTTCACAGGCGGAATGGGAACCGGATACAGCGAGGATGAAGCTGCCGAGATCCTGTCAAATGACCACGTGGAGGTCATCGCGGATATGCATATGGGCGAGGCCGGCGCAGTTGCATACGGGTGTGATCTGACGTATGATTATGTTAAGATCAATGCTGATTATCGCAGTTAGTGTGTAGCCGAAAGGCGGTGATACATATGAAATACAGACGAATAGATCAGGACACGATCCAATGCATAGTAACAGGTGACGACATGGACGAGCGCGGGCTGACTATGGGTGACATATTTGAGAGAAGCGAGAGGGCTGAAGGGTTCCTCAGAGAGCTGATAGAGGAGGCTCACGAAGAGATCGGATACGAGCTGACGAGTCCGAGTATCGCAATGCAGATCACTCCCGTCCAGGATGACGGAATGATCATTACCATCACTAATGAAAAGAGTACGGGGCTGTTAAGCTTCCTTGAGCATATGCGGGATGTGATGACCGCACTGGCGGGAGGCCAGCTGACCGGTGAAGAACATGATTTCTCAGACGTAGATCCGGGTGAGCTACGCAAGTACTATGAGGATGAGCCCGATGACCAGCCTGAGGATGTCAGGGTATTTGAGTTCACATCCATGAGTGATGTTCTGGACTTTGCCGCTGACGGATTTGTTGCGGGTCAGGTTAAGTCCATATTCGGATCGGCTGATGATAAATACTATCTGATAGTGACCAAGAACAGATGCTCCTGGAAGAACTTCAATAAGCTCTCTGCCAAGGCATTTGATTACGCCAACGTGATCACCGATGTGCGCGGTAAGCTCATATACTTAAGCGAGCACGGAGAGGGAATAATCGAGAGCGGAGCTCTCACAGCACTCAAGAAGATCGCGCAGGGCAGATAAAGAGCATCACAAAGGCAAAATATGCTTGATTAATACGGAATCGTATGTTAGAGTATAGTTTGTGTTTTGTGATGGAGGTAAGAAATGGCAGTACTTAGAACTATACTTACTATCGTATATATAATAGCTTGTCTGGCACTCGTTGCAGTCGTTCTTCTTCAGGAAGGCAAGTCAGCGGGACTGGGAGCTATATCAGGAGCAGCAGAGACCTATTGGGGCAAGAACAAGGGCCGTTCCATGGAGGGTAAGCTTGTGAAGTTTACCACTATACTGGCAGTGTTCTTTATCTTAATGGCTATAGTACTTAACCTCAAGGTTTTCTGATCGATAAGACCTACGGCTCCTGCTCATGCAGGAGCTTTTTTATATGAGTACAGAATCAACCAAACTGGTAGCGAATAATAAAAAAGCATATCATGATTACTTCATAGAGGAGAAGTTCGAGTGCGGCATCGTGCTGCACGGTACGGAAGTGAAATCTCTGAGAATGGGCAGATGCTCGATCAAGGAAGCCTACATCCGTATCGAGAACGGAGAGGTCTATGCATACGGAATGAACATATCTCCGTATGAGATGGGCAATATATTCAATAAGGACCCGATGCGCCCGAAGAAGCTCCTCCTGCATAAGCTCGAGATCAGGAAGCTCGACAATGCAGTGACCAGAGACGGGTATACGATCGTTCCCCTTCAGGTATATTTCAGTCAGGGCAGGGCGAAGATCGAGATAGCTCTGGCCAAGGGTAAGAAACTCTATGACAAGAGAGAGGATATCGCCAAGAAAGACCAGAGGAGAGAGCACGAGAGAGAGTTCAAAGTGAAAAACCTGTACTGATCCGAAAGGATGAGTGCGGTTTACATAACAATAGAATATGGGCCAGTCAAGGTTTCGACAGGGATCATGCAGCGGAAGAAGCACGTCGAGGATGGTGGACACCTCGTTAATCCGACACCAAAGAATAATCGCTAACGACGATTACGCACTGGCAGCAGCGTAAGGCCTGCCTCACCTTCGGGTGATAAGCCTTCACGATAACGCCGCTATACTCGTGAAGGTTCCAAAGTAGCGGCTGCATGCTGTAAAGCAAGTTCTCGAGAAGCAGCTCAAGACTATCGCGAACCCGGGGATGCAAAGTCTGTCCGTTATCTTATTCCCCAGGTACGAAGACGGAATAAACGTGTAGAAGAGACGTGAATTGGTTTTTGGACGTGGGTTCGACTCCCACCTGGTCCACTACCCCTTTGAAGAGTAGCCGGAAACTGTTTCCGGCTGCTTTTTCTTGGTACAATAAGAATGTTGTATGCAATTATCTTTTATTTCACGGGTAATGCTCACATAAAAAACAGTTAAGAATTAAACAGGTTTCACATAAAAGATTATTTCTTAAACTGTGTTAGTATTCGCAATGAGAGGAATATAAAGGGGAGGACACTTTATTATGAGTTTTGGATTCTCTTATATAGGTTTGATCTGGATCATTATGCTTCTTGTTCCAAATATCATATGGACCAAAAACAAGCCTGCTGACTATGACAGATATGTGGTTAATGAGAATAAGGTTCTGCTTGCATTGGAAAGAGCCGGCGAGTTCATTGTCACACCTGTAGCGCTGATGTTCTCTGACTTCAACTTTAAAGGATGGAACTTCTGGAGCGCAGTGATCATTCTGTCTTTTCTTTGCATGGTCTTATACGAGATTTTCTGGGCGAGATATTTCAGAAGCGAGAAGACCATGAAGGATTTCTACAGTTCAATATGTGGAGTTCCGGTTGCCGGAGCAACATTCCCGGTCATTGCTTTTTTCCTGCTTGGAATCTATGGCGGAAATATTCTTATGCTTATCGGATCGCTCATTCTGGGCGTGGGACATATCGGTATCCATCTTCAGCATCATAAAGAGGTATACGGACCCAAGGAAAAGAAAAAACTGACAATCCGTATTCTTTTTGGCATCATCAAAGGAATAGGGATCCTTCTTCTTGTGCTGATCAGCGGATCCTTCATCTTCTTTATCGCCGGCAGGAATATCAATCAGCTGAAGCATGCGATCGCCTACAAAGACGGTGTAAATGAGCAGATTTATATCACGCTGAATGACCAGGAGGAATACATAAGCATTATCGGAAAGGATGCCGCGAATCCCATTATCATTTCCCTTCATGGAGGACCCGGGGCTCCAACA
>Ga0129306_1003088_pt1 | contig 13162 bp, 6 predicted proteins | sample P827metagenome_FD_94438 | JGI IMG/M metagenome (GOLD analysis project Ga0129306, IMG submission 94438) | Capybara group fecal microbial communities from Wisconsin, USA - P827 metagenome | ecosystem: Host-associated > Mammals > Digestive system > Large intestine > Fecal | place: USA: Wisconsin...
ATGGACCTGACCGAACCCGATGCCGGTTCCGACCTGCAGCGCGTGATGCTCAAGGCCACCTACAGCGAAGAAGACAAGTGCTGGTACCTGAACGGCGTGAAGCGCTTCATCACGAACGGCGACTCCGACATTCACCTGGTGCTCGCCCGCTCCGAAGAAGGCACCCGCGACGGTCGTGGTCTTTCCATGTTCATCTACGACAAGCGCGACGGTGGCGTTGACGTTCGCCGCATCGAAAACAAGATGGGTATCCACGGAAGCCCGACTTGCGAACTTGTCTACAAGAACGCCAAGGCTGAGCTCTGCGGCCGCCGCAAGTTCGGTCTCATCAAGTACGTGATGGCCCTCATGAACGGCGCCCGTCTCGGCATTGCCGCTCAGTCTGTGGGCATCAGCCAGATGGCATACAACGAAGCATTGGCATACGCCAAGGACCGCAAGCAGTTCGGCCAGGCCATCGTGAACTTCCCCGCCGTCTATGAGATGATTTCCAACATCAAGGCACGCCTCGACGCAGGCCGCGCCCTGTTGTACCTGACCGCCAGCTACGTGGACATCTACAAGGGCCTCGAAGACATCGAACGTGACCGCAAGCTCACCGACGAAGAAAAGGCTGAACTCAAGAAATACCAGAAGCTCGCTTCCGCATGCACTCCGCTTGCCAAGGGCATGAACTCCGAATACGCGAACATCAACAGCTACGACAGCATCCAGGTTCACGGCGGTTCGGGCTACATGCTCGAATACGCTTGCCAGCGCCTGTACCGCGACGCCCGTATCACTTCGATTTACGAAGGTACGACGCAGTTGCAGACGGTTGCGGCTCTCCCGCACGTGACCACCGGTACCTACAGCCAGATGCTCGAAGAATTCGAAGCCCAGGATGTGCGCCCGGAATACGAAGCACTCAAGGCCCGCGCAAAGGCCATGGACGTGAAGTACAACGAAGCTGTGGAATTCGTGAAGGCCGCGAACAACAACGAATTCACCGACCTCTGCAGCCGTCACCTGTACGAAATGGCCGCCAACTGCGTGATGAGCCAGCTGCTCCTCCGCGATGCTACCAAGTCGCCTGAACTGTTCGACAAGAGCGTGAAGGTGTACCTGAACCTCGCCGAAGCCGAAGTCGCCAAGCACTACAACCTGGTCAAGAGCCTGGATGTAGCCGCGATGGACAGCTACCGCAAGTAATTCCTAAAACTAACGCAAAAAAGGTCCCAGTTAAAAAAACTGGGACCTTTTTTCAATAATGGATTTTTCTTACATCAGCTTTCTAAAAATCAAACGAATACATCATTGGTGCCGGGTTAAACTTGACATAGTAAACTTCGGAATATTGATGAACGGATATATCATTCGCCATAACAGATCCATAGAAGGTCTTATTCGCTTGGCCTAAGATTACATGGGATGCAGGAGCAACAATCGTTCCAAAGAACTTTTCATCAACATACATCTTCTTGGATGAATGCTGAACAAGTTTAAAACCCGTTGCTATGGTTTCATTAGCATATCCCTTATTTAAAATTGTTCCACGCCATATAAAATCCCCATTTATATGAAATACTGTTTGACGTCCAGGCATCGCGAATTCAATTTTTGTACCAGGTTCCAATTGCAAGTTTCCTACCCAAACTTCACCTGGGTGGATTCGAAGCGTTCCATTATATACTTTTATTGAGGCATATCTGGCACCATCATACAAATCAAACGTACCTCCATAATAAACTTGAATATTTTGTTCACGAGAAACATCATAATTAGCCATTGGATAAATTAGGGGAAAATACACAAGTCCATCTGCAATAGAAATAGTCTCTATGTCACCATCAATAATGGTCCCATTCTGAAGGCTAACGTTATCTACATAAGACCCATTTTCAAGATACACATTTCCATATATATGCGAATGGCTTCTAAAGAACACATTCCTTCTAGAATAGACATTTCCAACAGAAGCTCTTGCGCCCACTATTAATGGAAATGTTTCATTAGAATTTATCGATGCAGCCCCTATATTGCAATATCCCTTCTTATTATAACATTTAACGCCATCATTCACCCTGAGATTTGATGATGCATATAGAGCATAATCGCCAGGCACCATTGGATTAGAAGAATTAAGGTCATCAAAAGCGGCATAAGGATTTGTCTCGCCAACTTCCTTAATCCCATTCTTATTTAAATCCTCCTTGCCATCTTTTTTTCCTCCATTATCCGAATCATCGTCCATCTCTGCACGCTTTTTATCACCATCAATATCAGCTATTTTTTCTTTAACTACACCATGTTTTTCATATGGTTCAAGTAAAGTATATGACTTTATTTCATCTTTATCCTTAATTTCATCGCCATCAGAGTCATCATTATCCTTTAGACTGCAAAAACGATATTCTTCATCAAAGTCCAAAACTCCATCATTATCAGCATCATAAATATCATCAATTCCCTTCTCCATTTTTTTATTTCCATTCAAATCAGCATACAATACAGTCATTCTGGGTGACGAAGCCAACTCAGGGGACCAATATCTATTTATATTCTTTTCTCGTGCATAAACTCTCCATTCCGTTTTCCCGTCATTATCAGTATTCAAAAAACGAAATGAGACTCTTCCTGTTTTAGCATCCTTCATTACAGCATCAATCACCATAACATGGCGCTCTTGACCAACCACAACAGGCCTTCCTTTTGCAAGCATTAGTATTATATGATCTTCGCTTGGGCGTCCCTTTCTATAATTCACTTTTGATTTAGGTATTTGCAAAGCCCAACTCATAATATTGGTTACATCATTATCATTTGCTCGTCCATCGTCCCCTTGAGGGAATGCACCCAATATAGGATCTTTAGTCCCGAATTTATGAAACTTAATTTCATCCTGTGTTATATTTCCACCATTAAAATGATTGAGAATACATGTTGTAACAATCCAACATCTCCAACTTTCTTCTATATTATGGTCCTTTTCTCGCTTACTACGGAAAGCCAAGCTCCCATCCTTATCAATATAGCTAGTTGAGTTTCTTGGAGCATCCCAAGAAACAATTCCTACATAATCTATCCATTCGCTTGCTAGAATATGCTCTCCCCATTTCAAATCGAGCATATAGGAATCCTTTCTTGCCGCCTGTGGAACAGCTTTCAAATCATAAACGGGAACCCCCCATTTTATATCTTCCACCAATAAATCAAGCAATGACGTTGCAGGAAATAAAAGCATATCACCCAAAACATCTCTCATTCTCGTCCAGAAATCATCGTCTACCTCTTTCTCAGAAGAAACAACACCCCACAAATATTCGCCATGTGGCAGCTGCACTTTTTCCGATGTTTTTGACGTAGTCTTTTCATAAACTAAAGACGAGTCTGACGCATTATAAATAACTAAATCATAACTTTTCGCGCCCTGAACAGGAATCCAAGCAAATGACATTTCTTCATCTGGAGCCAAATAAACAATAGAACTATCAGAAAGAGACAGCGGTTCTGCATTAGGCATACTTGATGCATTTGCATTTATTTGATTAGCAGTAAAGAGATTCCATCGTACAATAGAAGAATCATCTTTCGAAATAACGGCATGATAAAATGAACCCGCTTTATATGAGACAACAGGTCCCAAATAATCAATTTCCTCCGTATCAAAGAATCGTTTCGTTTCTAGATATTCATTAATCTTTCGAATAGAATCGGACATATTCCCAACACTACCCCATGCAATGTAATCTATAGGAAAGCCAGCGTTGCTCACCACCAATTCACCAACATTTCCAAACGGCAAGACATTTTTCACAGTAGCAACATCTGCCGAAGGGCATTCAAGCGAGCCATTTGATTGACAAATTCTAATTTTATTCCCAGCAGGCAACACAACATTGCCAAATGACACACTATCGCTGAAACTCCACTTCAAGAAATAGTCATTTAAATCGATATCAGATGTCCCATAGTTTTCCAGTTCAACCCATGCAGATCTAGTATTCGAATTTTCGGGCTGAATTCCAACAAAGCGGATCTTGGGAATTTCATCCCCAACAGGCGTAGACCCCGCCAAAATAGTTCCGCCCACATAGAGAGGGATATTATTTGTTAAAGTAAAGTTTCCTGTTCCTGGGTAGCTAAAATGTTCGGGCTTGCGCAAGTCACGGTAACTTACATCGTTTACACCAAGGCTTATTCCGCTCATATTCGGGAAAATGCCCGGAGCAAGTTTTGCAATATCAATATTAATGGCAAGAAAACCGTCAATGGTATCAACAGATATCGTCGCCCCTTCCGTATAATAGGGAGATACATTCAAAACTCGATCTTGGTAATTATTTAGAAAATACCTCGCCCTAACATTGTTTAACGTATTCAAAGATGCATTTATCACCCTTAAACGAAGTGTTAGCTGACTAGCGTTATTTCCCTGTTCATCAAAAGCTTCCACAGAAACGAAGTTCTGCGCACAAGCATAACTCGAAATGGCCAAAGCCACCAAAAACACCAAATAGGTTCTCATTCTCACTCCTTTGAATAAACCGCACCAAATTTAATACATCTTTTGAATAAACGCAACAAAAAAATTTATTATTTTTTTAGCAAACAACAAAAAAAAAATAAAGCCTGATATTCAGGCTTTATTTTGACCAAAATAAATATTTGAGATTCAGTTATTCTTCCGGTTCGGTAACGTCCTCAATCGGCTCGACGATTTCAAAGATGTTTTCCGTAGTGACCTGAACATTATCGAACATTCCCTTAGCATACAAGGGACCTGCAAGCAGGTTCATGCAGCAACCACTCTTATAGCCAATCTGCAGTGTATTCTCGGACGAGCCTCGATTCGAAGGACTGTAGTAGGCGTCCTCAACCGCACCGAATGCGATTTGTTTTCCATCTAGGAACAGTGCGATATATCCCAATTCGGCATTCCACTCTGCCGTAATACGATACCACTCGTCCCTTTCAAAATTTACTTCTCCAGAAATCACGACATAGATATTGGTATGATTCTTATAGAAATAAAGTGTCCCGTCAGAATAAAGCACACTCATTCGGGCGCCGTCATTGCTCACAAGTGCGTAGGAACCGTAAGTTTCAAATCCCAAACCGGGCTTATAATAGAAATCAAGCGAACCGACTTGAATCGTATCATCCAGATCCCACGGCATAACAACATAACTGTCCGATGTCAACGAGAGAGCCTTGCTACCATCAACGCCTGCAGAACCATCTATGGAGAGGCCCGCATCATCCTCAAGTTCGAAATTTTCGAAATCTTCGAAACATTCGGAATCAATGCAGTTGCTAATGGCCTCGTTCCTTGAAGAAGACGTCAACGCACTAGACGAACTACTCCTCGACGAGGAGGATTCCTCGCTAGACGAAGATTCCCTGCTGGATGAAGACACCATGCTAGAGGAAGACTTTGCGCTAGACGAACTTGAACGTTTGCTGGAACTGCTCCTGCTGAGGTATTCCTCCTCGTACTCACCGCAATCCTCTTCCATATCATCAACAACATCGCTTATAGAGACTTTGTTGGTCCACCTAGTAATGGAATACTCAATATGGCGTTTTTCACAGAGCAAAGACCCGTAATCAAAAGAATATTCGGCTTCTTTCAGCGAGTCACACTTATTTAGGAATTTTTCTTCATCAAGTGCAACCAGGTCCTCGGTTCTCAAAGAAACCACTTTATCTTCACTCACGGTCACCTTGATAGAAACGATACCACTAGCCGAATCCTTGATTTCAAGCCTGGCCCAGTTCCAGCCAGACGAAACTTTACAATAGAACTGATCATTCCCAACAGAAGTAGAATCGGCAGAACTGCTGCTGTCATCAGTGCAAGCCACCAGACACAGAAGACAAGAAGCGAAAATAAAGGAATAAAGTCTCGATTTCATACAGGCCCTTTAGTTTATCACGACAAAATTAACATTTTTTAAAAGGCGCCTCTTGCGGGCAAAAAAACTGGCCGCCCCGCAAAGGAGCGACCAATTCAATTTACGGTCTGGATCCTTCGCGCTGTCGCGCTCAGGATGACACGATAAGCTATTTGCTCAAAGGGCAGAAGGCCCGACCTCATAGCTCATCGCTCAAAACCTCTTAGTTACCGCGTTCGAAGCGGATGAAGTTCACGACCTTCAGGCTGGAAAGACCGAGCTGCTTGGCAACGACTTCCTGGAGGTAGTCCTTGACAGAGAGCTTCTTCGGGTTCTTTTCGGACATGAAGAATTCCTGGTCTTCGAGAACGATTTCCTTGAGCACCTTGGCGACGCGGCCGTCAATCTGGCGCTGCAGGAATTCAGGCTTCGGAGCCTTGCCGGAAGCTTCGATCTGAGCGCGGGCAATTTCCTTTTCCTTCTCGATCGTTTCGGCCGGGACAGCAGCGTCGTTCAGGGCAACCGGAGCAAACGCGGCAGCCTGCATGGCGATGTCCTTGGCAGCCTGCTTGAGGGCGGCTTCGTCGGCAGAGCCTTCGAAAGCGAGTTCGGTAATCACACCGATCTTGCCCTTCATGTGGCTGTAAACACCGAACACGGAGTTCGGAACCTTCTTGAGTTCAGCGAACTTGCGGAAGTCGATGTTTTCCTGGATCTTCACGAGAACGTCCTGAAGACGGTCGCTCACCTTGACGCCATCGACGACAGCGTTCTTCAGGTCATCGACAGAGGAGATAGCCTGAGTTTCGACAGCCTTCACAGCCATGGCGGCGAGGGCGACGAAGTCGTCGTTGTTGGACACCGGTTCGGTCTCGCAGGAGAGTTCGAAAGCGGCAGCCTTGTCGGCAGTTTCGATGAGGTAGATGCGGCCTTCCTTGGCGGCCTTGTCGGCGCGCTTGGCGGCAACAGCGGCACCCTGCTTGCGGAGGAGTTCCACAGCCTTGTCCATGTCGCCGTCAGTTTCGGTAAGGGCCTTCTTGCACTGCATCATGCCCACGCCAGTCTTCTGGCGGAGTTCGTTAACGAGGGAAGCGGTTATCTGCATATTACTTCTTTTCCTCACCGTTGTCGTACTTCTTCGCTTCTTCCTTGTCGGCCTTCTTTTCGGAAGAACGGGTCTTCACGTTGGCGGCGATGTAGTCCACAATGAGCTTGATGGACTTCACGGCGTCGTCGTTAGCCGGAATCGGGTAGTCCACGAGGGTCGGATCGACGTTCGTGTCGCAGATGCCGATGATAGGAATGTGGAGGCGACGGGCTTCGGCCACGGCAATCTTTTCGTGGGCGAGGTCGGTCACGACGAGGAGGCCCGGGAGGTTCACCATCTCGCGGATGCCGCCGAACACGCCGAGCAGCTTTTCGCGTTCACGGGTCTTGTCGAGCACTTCCTTCTTGGAGAGAGCCTGGAAGGTACCGTCCTGTTCCATGGTGTCGATCTTGTCGATCTGCTTGATGGACTTGCGGACAGTCTGGAAGTTGGTGAGCATACCGCCCAACCAGCGGTTGGTCACGGAGAAATGCTTGCAAGCGGCAGCAGCGTCGAGGACAACCTGACGAGCGGTCGGCTTGGTGCCCACGAAGAGGACAGTCTTGCCAGATTCAGAAATCTTGGCAGCGGCCTTGCCGGCTTCTTCGAGGAGGTCACGGGTCTTGGACAGGTTGAGAACGTAGATGCCATTCTTTTCAGCCAAGATGTAAGGTTTCATTTTCGGGTTCCAGCGCTGAGTCTGGTGACCAAAGTGGGAGCCTGCAGCAAGCAGGTCTTCAACGGAAGGCAGATTTGCCATAATATGTTTTCCTTTTCGGTTATAACTACCCAGTCTGCAACTAAGCCGCAAAGCATCGGGCGGACCCAGGGGTCTGGACGGTGCCACCGAAGCGACTCTCGCAAACCGGTGATTGGTTTCACCCAGGCGAAATTGCCAAGGCGGGGCTAAATATAGAAAAAGCCGAGCAACCCTGCAATCCCGCTACAAGCCCTTCCAGCCGAACAAACACGCGAAAAGGGAAAAAAAGGCCCTTCCGGCGAACACCGAAAGGACCGAAGAAACAGTCAGCCCAGGGCACGGCTAGGGACGCACATTCACGACGAACCGTCCGCCAGCCGCAAGCAGGTAGTACCTGCCCGCAGGAACGCCTTCCAGCGCAATCCCGGAATGTCCGCTCACGCCGGACGCCACCTTATGGCCCAGCATGTCGAACATGACGAACTGCAACCTCGCGGGGATGCCCGTAATAAGAATCCCGCGGCCAAACTGCGACGCCTCTATATGGATAGCCCCGCGATCAAAGAGGTGCGAAACGATACTAGACTTGCTGCCGGAAGAGCTCTTCGCACTACGGCTGGAACTGCTGGAACTCTTGGCCTTGCTGCTGCTGGACTTAACGTCGCCCGAATTGCCGGATTTTGCACTGCTGCTGGACTCGAGTTTGCCGATTGAACTGCTGGAACTCTTGCCCTTGCTGCTAGAGCTAGACGCCTCGACGGGTCCGGGGACAATATCCCCTTCGCCAGCAGAATCGGCCACACCGACCAGCGCATTCTTGAATACCGGCAGAGAATCCACGCCCACTTCCTGACCCCAGATTTCTCCGGTAATGCCATTTGCAACAACATCCCCGTTTTCATCTTTCTGTACATAGTCGTGGAGAAGTTTTGCAACGTAGCCGTTCCTGAAAACTGCGGGAGAAGCCGAGATTCCAAGGCCGGTCGTATCGCCGACGCCCTCGGAATAGTAGACGTTGTCCAGGTAGATGGCGTATTTATCTCCATGAAGCGGCGGAGAATCGGGAATACCCACAATGCCATAATTGCCCGCATGGATTCCTGCACTATAGGAATTTATAATCTTGAGGGAGCCGAGGAAATGATTGCCGACAAAGCCTCCGGCTTTCATTGCACTGTCAAAGTTATTCGCGCTATAGCAATTAACGATTTCCAATTCCCCATTGTTGAATCCGGCAATGCCACCAGCATTCCCTCTCCCACAATCCCTGGTAATCTTCCCGACATTATAGGAATTCGAAATAACGGCCTTGCCCGAATTATTTCCCAACAGGCCTCCAGAACATTTCACTGAGCCCGTATTGTGCACATGATCCAGCACAGCAAAACCACTATTGTCACTCACGATACTGCTGCCGCCCGTATAGATGGCTCCGGTATTATAGGAATTCGAGACATACAGGCTGCCGATGTTGCTTTCGACGAAACCTCCGCTAGGAAAGCTACTGAAACAACTGTCGATAATGACAACACCTCTATTACTTCTCACAAAAACGGAACGTCCCTGATTGATAACATGAGATTCCTCGATGCCCAAATTCTTGATGACAAGGGTGTCCCCTTCTAGGACATCCGTGAAAAGGCCATGGTCGTACAGGCCCGAAATCGTATGACCCTGGCCATCAAACACGCCATTAAAGCCATACAATCCAAGCCAGTCTCTCAAATGGAACTCGTCATCCAGATTCATATTGACATTGATAACGATATCTTTCATCAACTTCACGCACACCTTATCTACTTTAATCCCGCTAACGCCATAAAGCTCGCCGACGGACGATACCAAGTAGCACCCGTCTTCATCTTGCGGAGGATCAACGGGATCGCCCGCCCACCTCGCAATCAAGTCGATGTCGCCATATTCTGTTTTGCCGATAGAGGTTATAATGGAGTCCGGATTATTTGTATAAGCCCATCCCAGAAATTCATAACCGTATTGCCAACACACAGGGAACTGGTCCACGCCTTTTGTATAGACATAGGACGTGATATTGGTATCGGGAGAGCACCATTGACCATTGGAGCCAACGTTATGGATATAGCCCAAATGCAATTTGAACTCATAAGTGCCAAAAGTCGCATGCAGCTTGGGATAATAATCCTTAGACGTATCCTGTCCCCAAACGTCCCCGCCCTTGTTGTTGTGCAGGTGTATCGCAAGCACCCCATTCCTCACTTCATTGTCAGTTACAGGTTTCGCCCCCATATTGTCGGCGCAGGAAGCGGTCACGGGCGCCGAGCAAAACCCACCGCAGTTTTCTAGATAGAATGTATTCTTGAGCGATATACGTCCACCGCAACCCGCAACTATAGGATCCCCCGAAACGGATTCCCACGTACACGCGCTATAGGAATTGGTAATAGAGAGGGAATCCTCATTGACACCGACAAAGCAGCCGGACATGGTCCCCGAAACACCGCCCCTTATATACGAGTTCGCAATATCCACAATGCCGCGATTCACAGCAACAAAGCCACCCACCTTGGCCTTCCGATCCGTGGCCAAGTAGTAAACCATCGCCGTCGTAGATATGGAGATTTCGGCATCCTTTTCATTGACGCCCACGAGGCCGCCCACAACAGAATCCGCCCAAACGGAATTTTCATCCACCTCGATATTCCTAATCGAAAGGCTGGCCGATTTTTCATTCAGGCCCAGAATAAGGCCCGCATGGCTATTCGCCACTACGTAGGCACCATAACTGCTCGCACCATAATGGGCTACGTCAAATGCTATTTTCAGGGCTAGGCTATCCACATCCACAGTTCCTGAATTGGATCCGACAGCACCCCCCACAAACTTTTTACCTTCGACACTACTTGTCACACCCTTCTTGACAACAAGATGTCCTTCGTTGCGGCCCACAAAAGAACCTGCGTGGTTCCGCGCACTTATACTCATCAAGGACGCCACATCATCCAACAAAAGATACCCGCTATTTTTAGCGACAATACCGCCAACCGTATCCCGTCCGTTCAGCACGGCGTCGCGCAGAGTCAAGTTGCGGATAACGACCGGACTTGCCTTCGTGCCGCCGACAACAGACGCGATAAAGCCCAAATTGTCCTGCGTCGAGTCCTCAACGTTTTCGAGTTCCCAGATAGCATGTCCCTGGCCATCAAAAGAACCGGAAAAATTCTTCAACGGAATCCACTGTTCGCGAGGTTCAACAGTTGCGGGGTCGACCTCCACAAACCGGGATTGTGCAGAAGAATATCTGTAACAGACGTATACAGAATCTTCCTTGCCCGTGGAATCATCCGTTTCTACACTATAGCCGCAAAAAGTTTGCACGGAGTCATTTGCCCAGACATCGTTTTCGAGCTTGCCACAGGCGGAACTCTCCGCAGCGCGATCCTCTTCGAAGGTGCCGTTCACAATCGCGGCAAAGCCATACAATTCATCGGTAGTGGAAATGGAATAACAACCGTTCTTTACAGCAGGTGCGGTCGGATTCACTCTTGCACAAACAACCATGCAAAAAAGTAGGACTAGCAGGAAGGCTCTTTTCATGTATCGCTCCTTTTTCTCTTTATCTAAATATAACACCTAACGAAAATTTCGCAACACTCAAAAAATTTTAGCTTCGAGAAGAAAACAAAAAAAAGGAACACCCCGCGCGGGCGGGATATTCCTTTCGAAAAGCAAATTCGCAGATTAGCGCTTGCTGAACTGGAAGTGCTTACGAGCCTTCTTGCGGCCGAACTTCTTACGTTCAACGGCACGAGAGTCGCGAGTCATGAGGCCTTCCTTCTTGAGGGCGGGCTTGACTTCGGCGTCGTTAGCAACCAGGGCACGGGAGATGCCGAGACGGACAGCGCCCATCTGGCCGGCGATTCCACCGCCACGAGCGGTGACTTCGACGTCCCATTCTTCCGCGTTGCCGAGGATGGCGAACGGAAGGTTTGCAATCATGTTCTGCACTTCAGAATGGAAGTAATCCTTGAAATCACGACCATTGATAGTGCGCTTGCCGGTACCCGGCTTCAGGATCACAGCGGCGATGGCATTCTTGCGACGGCCGGTGCCGCGGTAGATCTTCTTACTTTTTGCGGTAGCGATAGATTTATCCTCCGTTCTAAATTACAAGTCTACGACTTCGGGATTCTGTGCAGCGTGCGGATGTTCGGCGCCAGCATAGATTTTGAGTTTCTTGACCATCTTGTGACCAAGAGCGCTGTGAGGGAGCATTCCCCAAATAGCGGCCTCGAGCGGAGCGGTCGGATGCTTGGCCAAAAGGTCGGCAAAGTTGATCCAGCGTTCGCCGGCGATGTGACCGGTGTGGTGGAAGTATTCCTTCTGCAGGTTCTTGTTACCGGTAACGAGCACCTTGGCTGCGTTGATAACGACAACGAAGTCACCAGTGTCGACGTTCGGGGAATAGATGGCCTTGTGCTTGCCCATGAGGAGACGAGCAACTTCGCTTGCAACGCGTCCCATCGGCTTGTCAGCGGCATCCACAAGCTTCCACTTGCGGCTGACGGACTTCGGGTTTACCGTAATAGTCTTCATGTAAATCCTCTAGTTAAGATTTCCGGGACAACCCTTGCCCCGTGAAAGTGGAACAAATATAGATGGATTTGGGCAGCCCTGCAAGGGTAAAAAAGTTCTATTATTGCAAAAAAGTCCGTATTTTAGGCGTTCAACATTCTATCAATTAATATAATTGATAGAATTAATAAATATTCGTCAAAAATAATTGACGCCAAATTACATCATTTCTACTTTTTCATTACGCCATTTGCAGCCCTGCACCGATGAACAAAAAGGAAAAAACATTTCTAAAATCCATAGGATTATGTTTTACGCTATTCCTGTGCTGCGCGTGCAGCAACAGCGAATTGTATCCTGCATGGGCCGATTCGAACGAATCCCTTTTACATGTCTATGATTCCCTAAAAATTGCGCTAATTCCCGTTGAAAAAAAAATCATTTCCACCGATATAATAACGGACACCACCGACATCGAGAGCGATTCCTCCAACGTAAGAACAGGCTCGAATACACGGCCCCAGTCACTGATTCCAGATGCCGCATTCACAAGCCCATTTACAATACCCCCTCCTATTACACAAGGTCAGGTCCGTTGCACTTTTGACGGATCTGAGCCCAATTCAAGTTCCCTGATTTTTTCAAAGGCTATGTCGATTGATTCAACGACTGTCGTTCGTTGCACAGAATTCATCAATGGCAAAGCCGCAAGAAAGCAGTCCGAGACTTACTTTATCAACGAAAAAATAAACATGCCGGTCGTGTCCATTAGCGTAGCCCCAATTTACGTAAAAGAATACCTCGATGAAAAGCCCTGCATGTCAGACCCTTGCGACAACGCTAAATTTTGGGAAGACATCGAATACCCAGCACACGTAGAATATTTTGCAGAAGGAAGCGTCTCAAAAGCGAAATCTTTTGAAATAGACGCCGGGATTTCAATTTCAG
>Ga0129306_1003089_pt1 | contig 13161 bp, 13 predicted proteins | sample P827metagenome_FD_94438 | JGI IMG/M metagenome (GOLD analysis project Ga0129306, IMG submission 94438) | Capybara group fecal microbial communities from Wisconsin, USA - P827 metagenome | ecosystem: Host-associated > Mammals > Digestive system > Large intestine > Fecal | place: USA: Wisconsin...
ACCGCCGAGCTCTCCATCTTTGAGACCTTTATCGACGCGGGCATCCCCCACTACACCGGCGCCGACTCCTTCGCCCTCAACGGAGCCTTCCTGGGCTACGGCGTGGACTACGCCAACCTGGGCGTGGAGACCGCCAACATGGTGGCCGGCATCCTGCTGGACGGGAATGATCCCGCCTCCACCGCGGTGATGACCTTCGACAACGGCACCGCCACCGTCAACACCGAGACCTGCCAGGCGCTGGGCCTGAACTACGACGAGATCGAGGGGGCTTTCGCCCCCCTGTGCACCAAGGTGCAGAGCATCACCACCGCCGAGAGCTTCGGCGACCTGCCGAACGGCTAACGGCCGTTCCCGGCAGAACAGAGATCATCCGGAATCACGGGGACAGAGGGCGCAAACCCTCTGTCCCCAAACCTGCGAGGAGGACCTGATATGGATCTTACCACTGTCCTGTCCCTGGGACAGACCGCGCTGGAGCTGGGACTGATCTGCTCCCTTACCGTGCTGGCGCTTTTTCTGAGCTATTCCATGCTCAACGTCTGCGACCTGTCCACCGACGGGTGCTTCACCCTGGGCGCCACGGTGGGCGCGGTGGTGGCCATCGCGGGGCATCCCCTTCTGGCCCTGCCCGCCGCCATGCTGGCCGGGATGTGCTCCGGCTTTGTCACCGCCCTGCTCCAGACCCGGATGGGCGTGGACAGTCTGCTCTCGGGCATCATCGTCAATACCGCCCTCTACTCCATCAACATCGCGGTGATGGGGGGCTCGTCCCTGCTCAATATGAACAAGACCGACACGGTCTTTTCCCTGATGAAGGACCTGCTGGAGGGCACCCCCCTGGCCGGGCAGTACAAGCTGGTAGTGGCCCTGATCGCCGTGGCCGCCGTGGTGGCGGTGCTCACCGCCTTCCTCAATACCCGGCTGGGCCTCTCTATCCGGGCCACGGGCAATAACCCGGACATGGTGCGGGCATCCTCCATCAATACGGTGTTCACCACCACGGTGGGCCTGTGCGTGGCCAACGCCTTCACCGGACTGTCCGGCTGCCTGCTGGCCCAGTCCCAGAAGTCGGCGGAGATCAACATCGGCACCGGCATGGTCACCATCGCCCTGGCCTCCCTGCTCATCGGCCGCACCATCCTGGGCCGGGGGAGCATCCTGACCCGGGCCGTGGGCGTGGTGCTGGGCTCCTTTGTGTTCCGGCTGGTGTACACGGTGGCTCTGCGCTTGCATATGCCGGCCTTCATGCTCAAGCTGGTGTCCTCGGTCATCGTGATCCTGGCCATCTCCGGGCCGTACCTGAAGCGGCAGTGGCCCATGATCCGCCGCCGCCTGGCCTACAGCCGGGCCCAGAAAGGAGGGCGCTGAGCCATGCTGACCATCTCTCATATCTCCAAGACCTTCAATCCCGGCACTGTCAACGAGAAAAAGGCCATTACCGACCTGTCCCTCCACCTGGAAAAAGGGGATTTTGTCACCATCATCGGCTCCAACGGCGCGGGAAAGTCCACCCTCTTCAACGCCGTCGCGGGCAGCTTCCTCACCGACGCGGGCTCCATTTTGCTGGACGGGGAGGATATCACCTTCCAGCCCGAATTCCGGCGGGCCCGGCAGATCGGCCGGCTGTTCCAGGACCCCATGCGGGGCAGCGCCCCCGGCATGACCATCGAGGAGAACCTGGCCCTGGCCGCAGGCAGCGGCGGCTGGTTCTCCCACACCACCCGGAAGGACAAGGAGCGCTTCCGTGACCGGCTGGCCCTGCTGGACATGGGGCTGGAGGACCGGATGCGCCAGCCGGTGGGCCTGCTCTCCGGCGGGCAGCGCCAGGCCCTCACCCTGCTGATGGCCACCATGAACCCGCCCAAGCTGCTGATGCTGGATGAACACACCGCCGCCCTGGACCCGGCCACCGCCGAAAAGGTGCTGGCCATCACCCGGGAGATTGTGGAGGAAGACCGTATCACCACCATGATGATCACCCACAGCATGCAGCAGGCCCTGGACCTGGGCAACCGCACCCTGATGATGGATTCGGGCAGCATCGTGCTGGACCTGAAGGGGGAGGAGCGCCGGGGCCTCACCGTGGACGACCTGCTGGAGAAGTTCAAGGCCGGCGCCGGCAAAAAGCTGGAGGATGACCGGATCCTCCTCTCCTGATCCTCGTGTTCCTTCCCGGCTTCCCGCTGCACCAACAGCAGACGGCCCGCAGGCCGCAAACAAACGCTCCGCAGGCAGATGCCTGCGGAGCGTTTCTGTTCAAGCCCTGTATTCCCAAGGGGACTATTTGGTAAGATCAAGTCCCCGCTCTCCCGGCACGACGCTCCCGTTTTCCAGAGAGATGAACGGCGAAAATTCCACCGTCTCCGTTTCATGGGTCAGAGAGATGGTGGCATCCGGGAAAATGTCGCTCACATTGCACTGGATGATAAAGGGACGGCCCGTCGGGTCCTCATAGAGCAGGGACATATCCATCGTTTCGATGTCGTTCCGGTACAGGCGGACGGCCGTATCCGGGTATCTCGGTATGATCAGGTAGTAATCTCCCTTTGAAAGATAGTGGATGGGCAGGGCTTCCTCATCCAGATACTGTTCCACATAAAAGGAAGGGTCCTCCATTTCCTGGTACCCCAGGTAGACCAGGGCATAGAGCTCATCGCCGTGGAAGGGAATGGAGCCGCGCTTGCTCGCGCCAGTCGCGGGAGAAGCAGAGGGCGTGGGAGAAGCAGAGGAAACGGGGGAAGGGGAAGGCGTGGGAGAAACGGGAGGAGCGCCGCATCCCGCCAGTGTGAGAAGACAGAGCAGGGACATGGCCAACACAGTATGCTTCTTCATTTGCCAGACCTCCTGTTATTGCGCACTTCATGTAAAATGGTCACATTCTCATTATATAATACCAGGCCCTCCGCTGCAAGAGAGGAGCAGGGGAGCGAAAAAAGAGACAATTTTCGCACCCCGCTTGACATTTTTCCGCCGATTGCATATACTAAAGGGCGATATGCGGAAAAGCGAGGATGGGAAGGAGTACCCGTATCCCTGGTGCAGAGAGGAGCCGGCCGGTGCAAGGCTTTCGAGGGGAGCGGGGAAGGTCGTCCCGGAGCCGCGGCGCGGAAGGAGAGAGTAAGCGCCGCCGGAGGCCCCCGTTACGGGCAGCGAGTGTGGACGCAGCGCGTCCGAATTCGGGTGGTACCACGGACAGTCTGTTCGCCCCGAGCCAAAAGGCTCGGGGCGTTTTTCGTCAGGAGGGATACTCTGCCGCCGCTTCAACGCCCTGCACAGCCGCCGGGGAGGGCACCGTGGTCCTGAGCGATACGGAGTTCACCGAGCGGACCTCGCTTGGTACGGCCTCTCACCCCTACAGCGCCTTTCTCTCGGTGATCCGCTATCGGGGCCGGCTCTTTCTCTTTGTGGACAAGCGCCACGCCTATATCCTGCCTGATGAAAGAATGACGGTTGGCGATCCCGCCGGAGTGGACGCCTTTCTGGAAGAAAAATGCGGAAAGCCCGTTCGGGTGCTCCGCTGATCGAATAGGAGTGTAACAGAATGAAAAAAGAATTACCCAAGGTCTACGAGCCCCAGGAGGTGGAGGGCCGTATCTACGAGATGTGGGAGAAGAACGGCTGCTTCGAGGGCCACCGTGACCCGGACAAAAAGCCCTTCACCATCGTCATGCCCCCTCCCAACGTCACCGGCCAGCTTCATATGGGCCACGCCATGGACTCCACCCTGCAGGACATCCTCATCCGCTTCAAGCGGATGCAGGGCTACGCCGCCCTGTGGGTCCCCGGCACCGACCACGCCGGCATCGCCACCCAGATCAAGGTGGAGGAGGAGCTGCGCAAGACCGAGGGCCTGAGCCGCTACGACCTGGGCCGGGACAAGTTCCTGGAGCGGGTGTGGGACTGGAAGGCCAAGTATGGGGGCCGCATCGTGGAGCAGCAGAAGAAGCTGGGCGCCTCCTGCGACTGGAGCCGGGCCCGCTTCACCATGGACGAGGGCCTCTCCAAGGCCGTGCGCCACGTGTTCGTCTCCCTCTATAAGAAGGGCCTGATCTACAAGGGCTCCCGCATCATCAACTGGTGCCCCCACTGCGTCACCGCCCTCTCCGACGCCGAGGTGGAGTATCAGGACAAGCCCGGTCACCTGTGGCACATGCGCTATCCCCTCAGCGACGGCTCGGGCTATCTGGTGGTGGCCACAACCCGGCCCGAGACCATGATGGGCGACACCGGCGTGGCCGTCAACCCCAACGACGAGCGCTACAAGCATCTGGTGGGCAAGACCTGTATCCTGCCCCTGATGAACCGTGAGATCCCCATCGTGGCCGACGACTACGTGGAGATGGATTTCGGCACCGGCTGCGTGAAGATGACTCCCGCCCACGACCCCAACGACTTTGAGGTGGGCCTGCGCCACAACCTGGAGACCATCCGGGTGCTGGACGACAACGGCAGGGTCAACGCCAACGGCGGCAAGTACGAGGGCATGGACCGCTACGAGTGCCGCAAGGCCGTGGTGGCCGACCTGGAGGCCCTGGGCCTGATGGAGAAGATCGAGCCCTACTCCCACAACGTGGGCACCTGCTACCGCTGCCATAACGACGTGGAGCCCCTGATCTCCGCCCAGTGGTTCGTGAAGATGGAGCCCCTGGCCAGGGAGGCCCTGCGTGTGGTGAAGGAGGGCGAGGTCAAATTCGTCCCCGACCGCTTCTCCAAGACCTATGTGAACTGGATGGAGAACGTCCATGACTGGTGCATCTCCCGCCAGCTCTGGTGGGGCCACCAGATCCCCGCCTGGACCTGCGCCGACTGCGGACACATCACCGTGTCCGAGGAGGACCCCACCGAGTGCGAGCACTGCCACTCCCACAACATCAAGCAGGAGGAGGACGTGCTGGACACCTGGTTCTCCTCCGCCCTGTGGCCCTTCTCCACCCTGGGCTGGCCCGACGAGAACAGCGAGGACTTCAAGTATTTCTATCCCACCGACGTGCTGGTCACCGGCTACGACATCATCTTCTTCTGGGTGGCCCGGATGATCTTCTCCGCCTGCGAGCACACCGGCAAGCCCCCCTTCCACACCGTGTTCATCCACGGCCTGGTCCGGGACGACAAGGGACGCAAGATGTCCAAGTCCCTGGGCAACGGCATCGACCCCCTGGAGATGGCCAACCAGTACGGCGCCGACGCTCTGCGCTTCAACCTGGTCACCGGCAACTCCCCCGGAAACGACATGCGCTTCTACACCGAGCGGTGCGAGGCCATGCGCAACTTCGCCAACAAGATCTGGAACGCCAGCCGCTTCCTGATGATGAACCTGACCATTGAGGAATGTGAGCTGCCCGAGCACCTGGAGCTGGAGGACAAGTGGATCCTCTCCAAGCTCAACAGCGTCATCCCCGCCGTCACCGAGAACATGGAGCACTATGAGCTGGGCGTGGCCGCCCAGAAGGTGTACGACTTCATCTGGGACGACTACTGTGACTGGTATATCGAGCTGACCAAGGCCCGCCTCCAGGGCGACGACGAGGAGGCCAAGGTCAACGCCCAGAAGGTGCTCTGCTATGTCCTTACTGAGACGCTGAAGCTCCTCCACCCCTTCATGCCCTTCATCACCGAGGAGATCTGGCAGGCCCTGCCCCATAAGGGCGACTACCTGATGCTCCAGCAGTGGCCCGAGCACCATGTGACCCTGGACTTCCCCGAGGAGGAGAAGGCCATGGAGCTCATCATGGACGCCATCCGCGCCGTGCGCACCCGCAGGGCCGAGATGAACGTGCCCCCCAGCAAGAAGGCCCATCTCACCGTCTCCACCCTGGAGCGGGAGGTGTTCACCGCCGGCATCCCCTTCCTCAAGCGCCTGGCCTACGCCAGCGATGTGACGGTGGTGGGAGTGGCCGACATGGACTCCGACGCCGGGGAGAACGCCAAGGGCAGCGTCACCGTCATCACCCACGCCGCCCGGGTGTCCATGCCCCTGGCCGAACTGGTGGACCTGGAGAAGGAGAAGGCCCGTATCCAGAAGGAACTGGACAAGAACCGCAAGGCCCTGGACGGCCTGAACAACAAGCTGGGCAACCCCGGCTTTGTGAACAAGGCCCCCGCCAACGTGGTGGAGGCCGAGCGGGAGCGGGCAGTGAAGCTGGCCGCCCTCATCGAAAAGCTGGAGGGCCAGCTGGCCGGTATGTAAGCCCATCGAGAAATACAAAAAGAGGGAGGTTCCCCACATGGGAGCCTCCCTCTTTTTTGCCCGGATGCGGACGGGCGGGATTCAGTATTTGCACCGCCGCTTGTCCAGATACATGTTCCGGTCGCTCTCGGTCAAAAGGGACGAGAGCGGACCTGCGGCAGGGGCGGTGGACCAGCCAAGGGCCGCATCCACTCCCTCGCTGTATAGCCGTTCCCGCAGACGGGAGAGGAACCGGTCGGCCTGCTCCGGCGTCTGCTGCCACCCCAGCAGCACGAATTCGTCCCCTCCCACCCGGTAGACCCGATACTGAGGGACACAGGCGGCACGGAGGATATCGGCTGTCCGGCGGAGCAGGGCATCGCCGGCGGGATGCCCCCGGGCGTCGTTGACCTCCTTGAGGTCGTTGAGATCCAGTGAGGCGATGGTGACGGTCTGCCCGGAGTACTCCAGCGCGCTCAGCCGCGCCTGAAAGGCCCGCCGGTTGGCCAGGCCGGTGAGCGGGTCGGTATCGGCCAGGACCCGCAATCTCCGGACCGCGCGGAGGAGGATACCGGAGAGGACGACGGCGGCAGTCAGAGCCAGGATCAGCACGGTATTGAGGAGTTCAGGACGCATCCATTCACCTCCCATGGAAGCCGCGGCCTGATGATAAGCATATGTACCAATTTATTATATCACAATAGTTACTATATGTATAGTAACTATTTATATGGGTATTATACATATGTAACGTTGAATGTAGTATTGTCCTGAGGTGATACGATGAAGGAGCAGGGGGTCTATCTCATCCAGGACTACGGGAAGGTGGAACTGCGCCTCCGGGAGGTCATGGACCGGCGGGGCATCTCCCGCAACCGGATGGCGCGGCTGCTGAACACACGCTACGAGGTGGTGGACAAGTGGTATAAGAACCAGGTGGAGAAGATCGACGCGGATATCCTGGCCCGGATGTGTTTTGTGCTGCAGTGCGGTGTGGGCGACCTGCTGGAGTACCGGGAAGCAAACTAGCACAGAAAAAAGCGCCATGCGCGGTTTACTATGCCGTGCATGGCGTTTTTGCTATGCAAAAGCATAGCGAAATTGGCCGTGTGCCGCCTGCGCATGAAGTTTTGTGCCCGGACAGAGTGAAAAATGGAGTGGGTCCGTGTGTTCGACGAATTGCGGAGGGGTAAAAGGGTATAATCAGGAAAAACCAGATTTTGGGATACCCCGAAAAACACAGTTGGGAGGGACAGGCTATGCCGGTGACCTGTACGGGAGAGGGCCGCACGCTCACCGCGGAGATCCGCGGCGAGGTGGACCACCACCGGGCCAAGGAGATCATAAGGGAGCTGGAGCAGGCGGTGGAGACTGCGCTGCCCCGGGAGCTGACGCTGGATCTGGGCGGGGTGACGTTTATGGACAGCTCGGGCATCGCGGTACTGCTGCGGGCCTACCGCCAGGCGGGGGAACTGGGCGCGGTCCTCCGGGTGATCCACGTACCACCCCAGGCCGGGAAGGTGCTCAGGACCGCCGGGCTGGAACGGCTGATGCGATTCGAATGACGACAGGGGGGCGGGTCTGCCCGCCCCGGGAGGGATACATATGAAACAGATTCCGGTGAACGAGGCAACCATGACCTTTCTCAGCCGGTCGGCCAACGAGGGCTTTGCCCGGACGGCGGCGGCCTGCTTCGCGGCCCAGCTGGACCCCACGCTGGACGAGGTCAACGACATCAAGACCGCCGTCAGCGAGGCGGTGACCAACTGCATCGTCCATGCCTATCCCCAGGCGCTGGGGAAGATCACCATGCGCCTGCGCATCTACCCCGATTACACGGTGGAGATCACGGTGAAGGATGCCGGCGTGGGCATCGAGGACGTGTCCCGGGCCAGAGAGCCGCTGTATACCACCGGGAACGAGGAGCGCTCCGGCATGGGCTTTACCATTATGGAGAGCTTCATGGACGGAGTAAAGGTACGCTCCGCGCCGGGGAAGGGGACCACCGTGACCATGGTCAAACATATCTCCCGCCGGCTGGGCGGGGCGGTATGAGCATCGCGGATACCCCCGCCCTGCTGGAGGAGGCCCGCAGAGGGAACAACGAAGCCTGTGAGCGCATCCTGGAGGACAATGCCGGCCTGATCTGGGGCATCGTCCGCCGGTATTACGGCCGGGGGGTGGACCCGGAGGACCTGTATCAGCTGGGCTGCCTGGGCTTTCTCAAGGCGGTGCGGGGATTTGACCCGGCCTTCGGGTGCCAGTTCTCCACCTATGCCGTGCCCAAGATCGCCGGGGAGATCCGCCGTTTCCTGCGGGACGACGGGGCCGTCAAGGTGAGCCGGGGGCTGAAGGAGCGGGGCGGGACTGTCCGGGCGGCCCGGGAGCGGCTGTCCGCCGAGCTGGGGCGGGAGCCCACCCTGTCCGAGCTGTCCTTTGAGACCGGATTGTCCCCGGAGGACATTGCCGCCGCCGAAGAGGCCAATCAGCCCGTGACCTCCCTCCAGATGGAGACGGGAGACGGACTGACTCTGGAGACCCTGCTGGGCGGCGGGGGATTTGAGGAGGATGTGGTGGAGCGGGAGACCCTGCGGGGGGCCATCGCCGCCCTGCCCGACCGGGAGCGGCAGGTGGTGCTGCTGCGCTATTTCCGGGGCTTTACCCAGGACCGGACCGCCCGGGCTCTGGGAGTCTCCCAGGTGCAGATCTCCCGCATCGAGCGCCGGGCGGTGGGCCGGCTGCGGGAGCTGCTGGAGGAGCGGTAGACAAAAGCGGGGCGCGCCCGCAGGCGCGCCCCGCCGGGCCGCTGTGTGCCGGTGTCGGGACCGGGAGTGTCAGCCGACCCGGATCAGTTCCGGCCTTCCCGCCAGGCGCGCATCCATGCCAGCGTTTCCTGGAGCGCCGCCTGACGGAACTGTTCACATTCCTCCGGATGCTCTTTTTCAAGCGTGGAGCGGCTGTCAGCCGGCGTCAGCGGGACCACGAAATGGCTGCACCGATCTCCGGTAAAATGCTTGTGGGGATAGGGAAAGTGATGTGCATCCAGCCGCTTCATGATCCGCTCGCAGGCATCGGTGGCGGGCCAGATCTCATCGCTCTGGGAGGACAGCAGCAGTACCGCGCCCTGAATCCGCTCCACGGGGATCACCGCCTCCTCCGGGACCGGATGCTCCAGGGCCGCCAGGTACCGGTGAACGATCATTTCTTCCCCATCCTTTTCCACCAACCTGCGGTAGGTCTCTCCGCGGTTATATCCATAGGTGGAAAAATAGGGAAGCGGGATCCCGTGATCCACCCATGTCGCCTCGTCCAGGGGCCCGTGGTTCCCGTCCAGACCGTTGTATAGGCAAAAGCTGGGGGCGGCGGCCACCGTCAGGCTGATGGACGGGTCCCGCGACGCCAGAAGCAGCGCAAGCTGGCCGCCCATGGACCAGCCGTAGAGCCCGAGCTTCCGGGTCTCCGCCGGCAGGCGCGCCCGAAGCCAGTCGAAGACCCGGTCAAAATACGTAAGCTCAATGTTCGTCAGCGTATCGCTCAGGCCGGGGAGCTTCCAGTATCCCACCGCCATGACATTGCATCCGGCGGGGAGAAGCTTCTCGCCGATCTCCTCCGCCAGCGCGATCCCTCCGTGGCTGCCGATCAGGACCAGCATGGTCGCGTCCGACGGCTGCGCGGCATAGTAAAACCGCCCGATAAATCCATCCCGCTCCAAGGTGGTCTCCAGGGTTTTCGTGGTCATTTTCATGCCTCCTCTGTATCTTTTGCTGGGACTGTCTGCGTTGTGCTTTTCCGATGGAATATGTTGAACAGGCCCTCCGCGACCTGGGGAACATCCCCGGCAAGCGGAGGGCCTGCCGCACGAATAAACCGCTTTGCGGTTTATTCAGCAGACATTATTTAAAATCCACGCAGAGGTGCTTGACCTCGGTGTATTTGAGCATGCCCTCGGCCCCGCCGGCCCGGTCCATGCCGCTCTGCTTGTAGCCGCCGGTCTCGCACTCGGGGAGCAGCTTGTTGTAGCAGTTGACCCAGGCCGAGCCCGCCCGCAGGCGGCGGGCTACCCACATGGCCTTGTCGATGTCCCGGCTCCAGACGGCGGAGGCCAGGCCGTAGGCGGTGCCGTTGGCGATGGCCAGTGCCTCCTCCTTGGTGCGGAAGGTCTGCACCACCAGCACAGGCCCGAAGATCTCCTCCTGCACGATGGGGGAGTCCATGGGCGGATTCAGGAAGATGGTGGGGGCGATGTAAAAGCCCTTGTCCAGCCCGTTTTCGGTGAGGCGGCGGCCGCCGGTCACCAGGGTGGAGCACTGCTTGCCGATCTCGATGTAGCCCATGATCTTGTCCATCTGCTCCCGGGAGATGACGGGGCCCAGATTGGTGTTCTCATCCATGCAGTAGCCGGGACGGAGCTTTTCCACCTCCTCCTTCAGCCGGGGGAGGAAGGTATCCACCAGGGATTCCTCCAGCACCAGCCGGGAGCCCACGGTGCACAGCTGTCCTGCGTTCATGAAGATGGCCTTCAGCGCGAAGGGGAGGGCCTTGTCCAGGTCGGCGTCGGCGAAGATCACGTTGGGGGACTTGCCGCCCAACTCCAGAGAGATCTTTTTCATGGTGGCGGCGGCGGTCTTCATGACCTTACGTCCGGTCTCCAGGCCGCCGGTGAGGGAGATCATATCCACATCGGGGTGGCGGGTCAGGGCGTCGCCCACCACGCTGCCCCGGCCGGAGACGGCGTTGACCACGCCCTTGGGGAACTCGGGGATACCGTCCAGCAGCTCCAGCACGGCCAGAGTGCAGCCGGTGGTCTGGGTGGCGGGCTTGAGGACGCAGGTACAGCCGGCGGCCAGGGCGGGGGCCATGTCCCGCATGAGCAGGGTCACCGGGTAATTCCAGGGAGTGATGGCGGCTACCACGCCCACGGGCTCCCGGGCCAGGACCGAGAGGAGACCCGCCTCCACGGCGGTGCTGGTGCCGTAGAGGGTGCGGGCGGCGGCGGCGTAGTATTCCACATAGCCGATGGAGCTGTTGAGCTCGAACCGGGCCTCGCCGATGGGCTTGCCGGTCTCCAGCGCCAGGCGGACGGCCAGCGCCTCGTGGTTGGCCCGCATGGCGGCGGCCCAGGCGCCCAGACAGCGGGAGCGCAGCCGGGGGTTGAAGGCCCAGTCCGCGTGCTCAAAGGCGTCGCGGGCGGCGGCCACCGCCCGGTCCACATCCCCGGTCCCCGAGTCGGGGACGCGGGAGACCGGCGAGCCGTCGCAGGGGCAGAAGAGGTCGATGGTCCGCCCGTTCTCCGCGCCCTGCCAGACGCCGCCGATCAGGTTGCGGTATTCCAAAACGTTATTTTCAGTCATATGATATCCCTCCCGTATTCAGCGGCTCTGGTCGGCCAGGATGTGCAGATAGAGCTGCTCACACTGCTTCTGGCTGATGCGGCGGGGGTTATTGGCCTGGAGGAAGGAAGCCAGGTTGGAGGCCACCAGCTCCGCGTCGCTCTCCTTCATGCCGAAGGAGGTGAAGGGCACCCGCACGCCGGTCTCGTCAAAGAGGGTCTCCACCGCCTTTACCGAGGCCTGGGCGGCCTGGAAGGTGCTCATGCCGGCGGTATTCACCCCCAGCAGGGCGGCGATATCGGCAAATTTCTCCGGGCGGGCCATGAGGTTGAACTCCATGCAGTACTTGAGGAGCACGGCGTTGGCCTCGCCATGGGCCATGTGGAAGAAGGAGCACAGGGGGCTGGACAGGGCGTGGACCAGACCCAGGCCGGCCTGATCCATGGCCACGCCGGCCAGCACGCTGCCCAGTGCCATGTCCTGCCGGGCCTTCAGGTCGCCGCCGTTGGCGCAGGCGCGCCACAGGGCGCCGCCGATGAGGCGGATGGCTTCCCGGGCACAGGCGTCGGTGATGGGGTTGGCCCCCAGGCCCACATAGGCCTCGATGGCGTGGGAGAGGGCGTCCATGCCGGTGGTGGCGGTGAGGTAGAGAGGCAGGCTGGCCATCAGCTCGGCATCCACCAGGGCGGCCATGGGGAACATGGCCGGGCCGTTGATGCCCTTCTTGCAGTTGCGGTCTACGATGACGGCGCACATGGTCACTTCGCTGCCGGTGCCGGCGGTGGTGGGGATGGCGATGAGGGGAAGGGGCGGATTCACAAAGGGCTTGCCGTTCCACTGATAATCCACCAGGGGGCCGTCGTTTGTGGCAAGCGCGGCCAGGACCTTGGCGGTGTCCACCGAGGAGCCGCCGCCCAGCGCCACCAGCTTGGTGGGACGGTAGTCCCGTACATCCTCCATGGCCGACTCCACCAGGGCGGCGGTGGGGTTGGGCTCCACCTTGTCATAGAGGCGGCAGTCGGCGCCGGTGGGGGAGATCACGTCCCGCACCCGGTCCACCAGGCCCACGGCCTCCAGGCCGGGGTCGGTGACCAGCAGCACCCGGTCCTCCGGGGACAGGAACCCGGCCAGTTCCCTGAGACAGCCGATGCCAAAGCGTACATCTACCGGCATATGATAGTGAGTGACCATACCAAAGACCTCCTGAAAAAATAAAATCAGCCGCTGACAGAGGTATCGTATCATACCAGTGTCACGGCTGCGTTTCCGCGCGGCGCTCAGCGCCGCGTATGCCTCCGAAGGCGTATGAACTTGAGAAAAACGTTTTTCTACTGATGAGTATGGCATATTTGAAGGGGTTATGCAAGAGGAAATTTGGGCAAAATGACATTTTCGTCATTTATACTAAAAAAAGAAAAACAGAAGAAATGGCTGCCCAAACAAAGAAATGGAAAAGGAAGGGAACAAAGCGGGTTGTCTTTTCGTCCAAACAGCGATAAAATAAACAAAAACGCCCGGCGGCCGCGGCTCCGGACCCGGAAGAAAAGAGAGCGGCGCGGCGGGGAAACGATGCGAGGTGCGTGATGGGAGATATTCTGTATATCGTGGTCCCGTGCTATAACGAGGAGGAGGTCCTGCCCGAGACCTCACGCCGTCTGAAGG
>Ga0129306_1003091_pt1 | contig 13156 bp, 12 predicted proteins | sample P827metagenome_FD_94438 | JGI IMG/M metagenome (GOLD analysis project Ga0129306, IMG submission 94438) | Capybara group fecal microbial communities from Wisconsin, USA - P827 metagenome | ecosystem: Host-associated > Mammals > Digestive system > Large intestine > Fecal | place: USA: Wisconsin...
ACTTCAAGCGTCAGCCCCAGGGAATCAGCCTCGCCCACGCCGATGCCCAGGTCCTTGGCGAGGTAGCGCACGAAGAACGACGGTGTGTCGTCGCCGGCCAAGATTTTCGCGCCGATCTTTTCCAGCTGAGAGCTTTTGGCCGAGCCGGCGCACAGCAGCGGGAACAGCTCGTTCAGGTCCAGCCCCGCCGCCCGCGCATAGGCCAGCGACTCGCACACGCCGCTCAAAACGCCGGCGACGGCGATCTGATTGGCGGCCTTGGCAGCCTGGCCGGAGCCGGCTTTGCCCATGTACGAGGCACGGGCCGACACAGCCGCAAAAAGCGGGGTGCAGGCGTCGAAATCCGCGCGCTCGCCGCCCACGAACAGCGCCAGCTTGGCGTTTTCCGCCCCGGCCCTGCCGCCGGTGACAGGACAGTCGAGCACGCGCAGGCCGCGCTGTGCTCCCTCGTCGTGCATGCGTGCGGCCAGCGACGGGCTGCTCGTCGTCATGTCGATCATGATCGTGCCCGGCCGTGCGGCCGTCATCAGGCCGCTTTCGCCGAGCCACACGCTTTCCACGTCCCTGGGCTCGCCCAGCATCGTGATCACGGCGTCGGCAGCTCGAGCAGCCTCTGCGGCGCTGTCATGCCACACCGCGCCCTCAGCCAGGAGGGGCTGTGCCTTTTCGCGCCGGCGCGCCCAGACGTGCAGCTCAAATCCGGCTTTCATCAGGTTGCGCGCGATCGGCGCGCCCATGATGCCGAGGCCGATGAAGGCAATCTTTTGCAGCTCGCTCATTTAATAGCCCTTTTTCACGTCGACTTCGCGGACCAGCTCGCCGCCCGTCGTCCATGCGCGCAGATTCTGCGCGGCGATATCGATGATGCGGTCCACCGTCTTTGCCAGGAAGAACCATCCGGCCACGTGCGGCGTGATCAGCACGTTGTCAAAGTTCCACAGCTCGTCATCCGCGGGCAGCGGCTCCGGCTCGGTCACGTCCAGGGCAGCGCCGCCGAGGTGGCCGTCGCGCAGCACCTTTTTCAGCGCCGCCGGATCGATCGCGTTGCCGCGGCCGCAGTTGACCAGGAGCGCGCCCTTTTTCATCAGCCGTAGACGGCGCTCGTCCATCAGATGATCCGTCGCCTTTCCGCCGGGCAGCACCATCACCACGATGTCGGCTCGCGGCAGCAGGCTGTCGAGGTCGTCCATCGTGTGCAGCTCGTCCAGATAATCCGGCTTGTCGCCCAGATGGCGCCGCAGGCCGATCACGTGCGCGCCCAGCGCGTGCGCCTTGCGCGCGTACATGCCGCCAATGTCGCCAAGCCCCATCAGCAGGATCGTCGCGCCCTCGACGGAGATGATATTGCCGCACGCCGACCAGTCGCGAGCTGCCTGCTTGCGTGCGTACTGCTCAAAGCGGCGCACCAGCGAGAACGTCATCGCCAGCATGTGCTCCGACACAGTGAGGCCATACGCGCCGCTGGCGCACGTCAGCCGCGCGCCCTCCGGCAGTTTGCCGGGCTGGGCGTAGGGATCGGCCCCGGCCGAGTTGAGCTGCAGCAGCTCAAGCGCCTTGCACTCCGGCAGCAGAGCCGGCGGCACATTGCCGACGATCGCGCTCGCATCGCGCACATCGTCCGCCGTCAGACCGTTCTGCTTGTAGACCAGCTCGCAGCCGTCGCCCGCCGCCTGCGCAAGCTGATCCAGATGTGCGTCGTTCAGCGGCATGAATGTGACAAGGACCTTTTTCTTTGCGTTCATTGCGAAAGACTCCTTTTTAATCAAGATTGTTTCGGATGCAATCATACCACAGGACTAAAACAGCTGCCCTGGCAATTTTTCCTTCACCTTGGGCGGAAACGCCGCGTCGAAGGCGTCCGCCTCCTCAGGCATGACGGCATACACGGCCGGATCTTCGTAAAACCCGCCGTACCACGGCTTTTGCTCGTCCGTCAGCTCTTTTGCCATGAAATACGGCAGATCCTCCGCCGGACTGTGCCCGCGCAGGAAGATGCCGTGACGGGCCGCCGGAACGAACCCGAAACGTGCGTAATACTCCGGCGAACCGGTGAGCACGACTGATTCATAGCCCAGCTTTGGGGCCTCAGCCAGAAAGCGCTCCATCAGCGCCGCACCGACGCCGCGTTTTTGATGCGCAGGGAGCACCGCCAGCGGCCCCGCGCACAGATGCTCCGTCACCGAGCCGCACGGCCAGGTCAAAAGCCCCTTGGCGCCCACCACGCAGCCGACGGCCGCACCGCCGTCTTCAGCGACGAAAAACAGCCGCGCCTCCGCTTCCGGTGCACTCTCCAGCCGCCGCACGATCAGGTGCTCCACGCATCCTGGCCGGTACACGTTCCAGAACGCCTCGCGGGCCACGCTTTCACACGCAGCAAAGTCGCGCTGTTCCATTGGGCGGATGATCATCTCGAATCGCCTCGCTTCGTACAGATTTCTCCCCCATATTCTAACAGAAAAGAGCCGCCCCGATGAACGGAAGCGGCTCTTATATTTTCAGCGTGAATTATTCGTAGATGGCCTTCATCAGGATCGGATACGCCTCGTCGCAGATGTCGACCATGCGCGACAGCCCCTCGCGGGTCACTTCGCCCGCGCTGTCCGGGCGCGTGATCAGCTCCATGTATACGTCGACAGTGCGCTCCGTCGGATCGTAGGTGAACTTGCAGAACTTGTAATCCCGGCTGAGGCGGCTCAGCAGCTCATACACCTTGGGCAGCTTGTTCTCCGGCACCTTGACGAGATTCCAGGCCCGCAGCGCAGCCAGATTCGGCTCGTCTTTCACGAAGACGACCGTCACCGTGATCGTGCTGACGTTATCGCCGCGGAAATCGAACATGATATCGTTTCTCCCGGCCTCCGAGTCGGCCACACGGTACTTGAGCCCGTCTGCCTTCACAGCTGACAGGAACGCCTTCGTATGGGCAAAGAGCTTCTCCTCCGCAAAGCAGCCCGTCGCCGCGCACAGAGCCAGCAGCGCTGACACAAACGCCATTTTCACGCACTTCATCGTACAAGCCTCCTTATTTGCACAGCCGACCTTGCGGGCCGGACAGAATTAAAGCACACGTTCATGATACATCGAAAATGCGTCGTCTGCAATGGCACCATATTCCCTCCCCCGAAGCAGATGCATAACAAATTCCTGCGCATCTTTTAGGAAAGGGCAGCACCGCTTCAACAGTAGATCAAAAAAAATCCTCGCCTGAAGTTCGCTCCGCGTGGTAAACTTAGAAGCGGTTTCAAAAACTTCAAACGAGGTGAACATCATGAAAAAGTTTCTGCTCATCCTTCTGGTCCTGCTGCTCGTCGCGGCAGGTGTCGCTTGGTACAAGCGCGATGTGGTCGTCGGATTGCTGAACATGTCCCGCACGCGCGTCGAAGCGACAGCAGCCGAAAAAGACGTGCTCGGGACTGCGGCCAAAAACGGCAAGAAGATCCTCGTCGCCTACTTCTCGTGGGGCGGCAACACGCGCGGCGTCGCCCGTTCGATCCACGAAAAAATCGGCGGCGACATCTTTGAAATCCGCACCGAAAAGCCCTATCCCGACGACTACAAGGCAACGGTAGAGGTTGCAAAAGGTGAAAAAGCCGCCGATGCGCGCCCGGCGATCGTCGGCCCTCTGCCCGATACCAGCGGCTATGACATCGTTCTGCTCGGCTATCCCATCTGGTGGTACGTGGAGCCGATGCCCGTCGACACGTTCGTGACCTCGGTCAAGCTCGACGGCGTCACCGTCCTGCCCTTTGCCACCAGCGGCACCAGCACGGTCAAAGCCAGCGAAGAACGTCTGCGCACGCTGCTGCCCGCTGCCAAATTCGGTCCCGGCCTGCTCGCCAACATCGAAAGCACGATCGAGCCCTGGCTGAAAGCCAACGGCGCGATGTAGAAAAAACGCTCAAAAAAATCTCCCCTTCGTTCCACACGGAACGTCGGGGAGATTTTTTGTTATGGTCGCTTATCTTTCAGGCGATTTCAGCTGCCAGGCGTAGAGGATCGATGTGGTCACGCAGGCGGATGAGAAGCCGCCGACGATGATGCCGCACATGATGGCCAGCGAGAAACCGGCCAGCACGGGACCGCCCCACACGTAGAAGGCAAGCACGGGCATGAACGTGGTCAGCGACGTGTTGATGGTTCTTGCCAGCGTCTGGTTGATGGAGTCGTCAAGAAGCTGTTCCATGCCGATCTTCGCCAGCTTGTGCCAGTTTTCGCGCACGCGGTCGAGGATGACGATCGTGTTGTTCAGCGAGTAGCCGATCGTGGTGAGGATGGCGGCGATGAAGGTCATGCCGACTTCCTGCTGGAGCAGGCTGAACAGCCCCAGCGTGAGCAGCGTGTCGTGAACGAGCGCGAGCACGCTCACAAGCGCGAAGCGGAAGCGGAAACGCACGGTGATGTACAGCAGGATGCCGGCAAGTGCGATCGTCGAAGCGAGCAGAGCCTGATTGCGCAGCTCGCCGCCGACGGTGGGACCGACCATCTCAAAATTGACCAGCTTGACCGCACCGGAATGAAGCGCGTCAACGGCGGCGACGATCTTGTCGCGCAGCTCGTTGGGCGTCAGGTCGCTGCTGCCCTGCATGCGGATCATCACGCCGGTGTCGCTGTAGCTCTGGATGACGGCGCTGCCGTAGCCGACTTTCGACATGGCCTCGCGGACCTGGCCCACTTCGACCTTCTCGGGGAACTCCAGCTGGAGCATGTTGCCGCCGGTGAAGTCGATGCTGTAGTTGAAGCCGCGCACGGCCACCAGCACGATGCTGGCAAGCACCATGGCGCCGGCAAAGGCCAGCAGGGCCTTGTAATGACGCATAAAGCGGAAATTCGTTTTCATGTTCTCCACCCCTTACTGGCGCTCAACGCGGAACGTCTTGCTGCCGTAGTTCACCATGAACTGGAGCAGCACGCGGTTGACGACGAGGGCGCTGAAAAGGCTGGCGATGATGCCGAGCGTCAGCGTCATGGCGAAGCCGCGCAGGGGGCCGCTGCCGAAGTAATACAGCACCGCCGCGGCAATGACCGTGGTGATGTTGGAGTCGAGGATAGCGGTCAGCGCGTTGCCGAAGCCGGAAGTGAGCGCCGCGTTGGGCGTCTTGCCGGCGGCCATTTCTTCCTTGATGCGCTCAAAGATGAGGATGTTGCTGTCCACAGCCATGCCGATCGTCAGGATGATACCGGCGATGCCCGGCAGCGTCAGCGTGGCGCGGAAGGCCATCAGCAGCGCGAACAGCACCAGCAGCGTGGTGCACAGCGACACATCAGCCGTGATGCCCCACAGGCGATAATACACGATCATGAACAGGAACACGGCCGCAAGCCCCACAAGGCCGGCATACATGCCAGCGTTGATGCTGTCAGCGCCCAGCGACGGGCCGACGGAGCGGTTTTCAAGGATGGACACGTTGACGGGCAGAGCGCCGGCGCGCAGCATGATGGCCAGGTTGCGAGCTTCCTCAGGCGTGAAATGCCCGGTGATGATGGCCTTGCCGCCACTGATACGCTCGTTGACGTTGGGCGCGGAGATGACAGAGCCGTCAAGCACCATCGCCAGCCGCTGCCCGACGGTGGCCGCCGTGGCCTCGTCAAACAGCTTGGCGCCCTCGCTGTTGAACTCGATCGACACGGCGGGACGACCCAGCTGATCGTGATCCTGACGGGCGTTGCTCAGCTCGTTGCCGGTCAGCAGCACCTTGTCCAGCAAAAAGACCGAGCCGGTGTCGTCGGTCGCGGCGATCTGGCCGTCTTCACCTTTAAAGTTCTTGACCTGCTCGGCGGCCTCCACCTTGTTCTTTTCCTGCTGCTCTTTGTATTCGTTCCAGCGCGCCACAGCGGCGTTATACTCTTCGTCACTGTCGTAATTCTTGCGCTGCGCCTGAGGCGGCAGAGCGCCGGCCTGGTACAGCGTGCGGGCCACGCGGCGGAACTCCAGCAGCGCCGTCTTGCCGATCAGGCGCAGGGCGGCCTGCGGGTCTTCCACGCCGGGCAGGTCGACGATCATACGGTCGGTGCCCTGCTTCTGCAGCGTGGGCTCGGTCAGGCCGTACTGGTTGACACGCTTTTCAAGCACCGTGCGCAGACGGTCGAGGCTGTCGGGCGTGATCGGCGCGTCTGCCGTGCCCGTGGCCTGAAGCACGATATGCGCTCCGCCGCGCAGGTCGAGACCCAGATTGACCTGGCCGCGCAGCACGACGAACGCGGAAACTGCGATGACGGCAATCATGAAGATCAGCCGCCAGCGATCCTTTCTTAACATGGTGATTCCTCCCAAAACGATTTAGGATAAACACAAAAAAGAGGCGGACAGCGAGTATCCATCCGCCTCTAAGCAGGTCAGATTACTTATCTTCGGCCTTGGGGGCTTCTTCGGCCTTGGGAGCTTCCTCCGCCTTGGGCTCTTCAGCCTTGGGCGCAGGCTTGGCAGCGTCGGGATCGTACTTGGAGCTGACAGAACCCTTCAACACGCGGGCAGGCACGCCCTCAGCGATCTCGATGATGAAGCTGTCGGCCTTCACGTCACGGATAATGCCGAAGAAACCGCCTGCAGTGATGACCTTGTCGCCGCGCTGCAGGTTGTTGACGAGATCGTCGTGGCTCTTCTGGCGCTTTTTCTGCGGGCGCAGGATAAAGAAGTAGAAGATAACGACGAAGATGATCAGCGGGAAGAACGCGCCAATAGCACTGCCCTGGGGAGCGGCGGCAAAGGCCGGAGCGGCGGAAAGAGCGAACAGCGAAGCAAGAAGAGAAAGTTTCATTTTGATATGACCTCCAGAAAGTGATTTTTGACTTTTGACGCAAAAGCGCGCTTATTCTAGCACGTTTTCGTGCATTTGCCTAATCGCGGCCCATGTCAGCCGCGCTGTTTTTTCTTCTGCTCCGTCGCTTTGAGGCGGAACAGCAGTTTCTCCAATTCGACGAAGATATCGACGTCGCGTATCTCCACATCGGGCGGAGCGGAAAGCACAGCCGCCGAGAAGTTAAGCACGCCGTCGATGCGCCCCGTCGCCACGGCCGCGTCCAGCACTTCCTGGGCGGCGGCGGCCGGCACGGTGAGGATGAGCACCGAGATGTCTTTTTCTTCGATAACGCGAGCGATGTCGGCAATGTCGTAGCACATCTTGCCGGCATATTCACGGCCGATCTTGGCGGGGTTGCTGTCGAACACCGCCGTCACCTCGTAATTTTCACTGAGGAACGAGCGGTGCTTGATCAGCGCCTCGCCCAGCCGCCCCACGCCCACCAGACCGATACGCCACATCTCAAACGGCGCAAGGATGCCGGCCAGGTCTTCGAGCAGGCGCGACACATCGTAGCCGACGCCGCGCTTGCCGAACTCTCCCAGGTAGGAAAGGTCTTTGCGCACCTGACTGGGCTTGAGGCGCAGCATTTCGCCGATCTCCTTGGAAGACACCACAGGCACGCCCTCATCGACCAGACGCATCAAAAGCCGCCTGTACGTGACGAGGCGTCCGACCGTGGGATCGGTGATCTGCTCCTTTTTCGACGGGATCGGTGAACCCAGATCGTTCATACGAAAAGCAAAACTCCTATTTGCCGCAACGGAACGTCGAAAGCCCGGCGTAGGCAGCCTGACCGCCCAGCACTTCTTCGATGCGCAGCAGCTGGTTGTACTTGGCAATGCGGTCCATGCGGGCAGGCGCGCCGGTCTTGATCTGTCCGGCAGCGGTGGCCACAGCCAGGTCAGAGATAAAGCTGTCGTCGGTCTCGCCGGAGCGGTGCGACACCACCCAGCTGTAGCCGGCGTCGTGCGCCATGCCGATCACGTCGAGCGTCTCGGACACGCTGCCGATCTGGTTCAGCTTGATGAGGATGGAGTTGGCCGCGCCCAGAGCGATGCCCTTGCCCAGGCGTTCGGGGTTGGTGACGAACAGGTCGTCGCCCACAAGCTGGACATGCGAGCCGATCTTTTCGGTGAGCAGCTTCCAGCCGTCCCAGTCCTCCTCGTTCATGCCGTCTTCGATGGAGATGATGGGGAAATCGCTGCACAGCTGAGCGTAGTAGTCGGCCAGCTCGGCGGGCGTGAACTCGCGGCCTTCGCCGTCGAACACATACTTGCCGTTTTTGAACAGTTCCGAAACGGCCACGTCGCAGGCAATCGAGATCTGCTTGCCGGGCTCGAACCCCGCCGCCTCGATGGCCTTGACCAGGTACTCAAAGCCCATGCGGTTGCTGGAGAAGTTGGGAGCAAAACCGCCCTCGTCGCCCAGGCCGGTGGAATAGCCGTCTTTGACCAGCAGTTTCTTGAGCGTGTGATACGTCTCCGCGCCCATGCGGAGCGCCTCGGCAAACGTAGGCGCTCCGTGCGGCACGATCATGAACTCCTGGATGTCGAGGTTGTTGTCGGCATGAGCGCCGCCGTTGATGACGTTCATCATCGGAGCGGGCAGCGTCTTCTTGCTCATGCCGCCAAGGTAGTCCCACAGCTGCATGTCGTGCTGCATGGCCGCAGCGCGCGCCACAGCCATCGACACGCCGAGGATAGCGTTGGCACCCAGCTTGCCCTTGTTGGGGGTGCCGTCAAGTTCGATCATCGCGGCGTCGATCTCGCGCAGGTCGTCGGCATCCATGCCGCACACGGCCGGTGCGATAGTGTCGTTAACATTGGCCACGGCGTTGAGCACGCCCTTGCCGCCGTAACGCGTGCCGCCGTCGCGCAGCTCCACGGCCTCAAACGTGCCCGTGGAAGCCCCCGAAGGCACGCCGGCGCGCGCAACTTCCCCCGTCTCCAGACCGACTTCTACCTCAACAGTGGGATTTCCGCGCGAATCAAGGATCTCCCGTGCATGAATACCAACGATTGTGCTCATGATGCATCGCTCCTCTCACAATATGCGGCAGGCGGTGCCCGCCGTTATTCCTCCCAGGGATCTTCCTCCGGCTCGACGCGGCGTTCGCCCTTCAGTTCGCAGGCGACCGTGCCGCGGCGGCGCAGCAGCGCTTCGTCGTCGACAAGCACCGCGGCGGTGATCACGCGCCGGGGAAAGGCCACTTCGATCACGTCGCCCGTCTTCACGTCGGACGACGATTTCACCTTGCGGCCGTTCACCCGAACCGCGCCCACTTCGATCATCTCCTGCGCGATCGTGCGGCGCTTGACGAGCTGCGACAGCTTGAGATATTTATCAAGGCGTATCAACGGCCTCACCTCTTTTGTAAAAAATACGACTTCTTATTATAGCAGGATTTCGCGCAAAAAGCATTTTTTTCACAAACCTTTTGAGAAATGTGGCGCAAGAATACAGCTGTCAATCTGACCTTTTTAACCGCACCCCGCCGCTTTCAGCCAAAGCGACCGCAGCAAATATAAGCGTTTTCTAGTTCCTCATCTCGGATACGTATATGACCGTCTTTCCCTTTTATGATAAAAGCCACATAAAGCAGGTTCAAAGCAAGAAGAGCCAATAACAATAAAAGCGTTTTAGTCCTAAACGCTCTGCCAAATAAAAACTCAAGCTCACTCAACATTCATCACGATTACGTAAAAACAGCTTTCCGATAAACATTCGGAGGAACTCAGAAATGCCTGATGCGCCCCCTCCCAAACTGCAAATTGCCGTTGCCGGAACCGGATACGCAGGCTTGAGCCTGGCGGCAAAGCCGCTCGACCTGACGGCTACGCTTGATGCGGCCGCAGCGTACAAACAGGCCGATTACGTCGTCATCGCCGCGCCGACGAACTACGACAGCGCCAAGAATTTTTTTGACACAGCAGCCGTCGAAGCCGTGATCGACCTGGTGAAGAAGAACAATCCGCGCGCCGTCATGGTCATCAAATCGACCATCCCCGTGGGCTACACCCGCTCAATCCGCGAAAAGACCGGCAGCAGGAACATCATCTTCAGCCCCGAGTTCTTGCGCGAGAGCCGCGCTCTGTACGACAACCTCTACCCGTCGCGCATCATCGTCGGCACTGACCTGGACGGTCCCTGGCTGGTCGACGCGGCCAAAGATTTTGCCGCCCTGCTGCGCGAAGGCGCGATCATAGCCAACCGCTATGACAGCGCCCTGGACGACGTAAAGGAAAAAGTCTTTACCCGAGACGTGTTTCGCAGAGATTGACGCAGGACGACTAAGCCAACCGCAACGAAACAAAAATCATAAAAACATTTTCAGTCACACGGAGAGCAAACAGTCTCGCCGCAAAGGATGTCCGATCGGGTCATTCTTTGCGGCGAGTTTTTTACTTCGTTTTGGTAAACGCAAAGGCGCGTCTGACAGCATATCTCAAGGTATACAAAACACCGTGATCTCCGCAGCAGTGCACGCCCCCCCGCACTTTCCGAGGCAGCCATGTAGCGGCACGCCCCAGGCGGAACGACAGCGAACGCTCCATACACGTTTTGGCGTGCAGAACGTTTTTTAATTCGCTTTCCAGCCTGTGCAGGGTTTGAGCTGCGTCTTTCAGTTCGCTTTCCCGTTTGCGCAGTGTCCGGACAGTGTCTTTCTGTTCGCTTTCCCGTTTGTGCAGTGTCTGGACAGTGTCTTTCAGTTCGCTTTCCCGTTTGCGCAGTGTCTGGACAGTGTCTTTCAGTTCGCTTTCCCGTTTGCGCAGTGTCTGGACAGTGTCTTTCAGCTCTTTTTCACAACGCAGCAGTTTGTCCTCGGCCGCTGCTGCACTATCCTGTGCCGATTTGAGGCTGGCAGAGTATTTCCCCGCATTTGTTTTAAGCTGTTGGCGCAGATCGGCGTTTTGTTCCTGCAGTTTTGCCGTGAATCGGCAGGCATACTCGCCCACGCTCAGACTCAAAAACTCTTTAAGATCATCGCAGGCAGTGCTGTAAAAATACCCCCGCTCATGCGCATCGAATTCCAGCATTTTCCAAATCTGCGGTTCCATTTTTGACGACGAAAAAAGATCCTTGACCGCGATGATGTTGGCACCTTTGCCTTTGGCAAGCATCGATATATTGTACCAGCAGCGCCTGATCGTATCGTTTACAAAGGTGCGTCTGAATGTGTCGATCAGCCCTTCGCGCTCCAGGTACCCTTTCAGCGCGATCGTGCCCTCCCAAAAATCGAATGGAGTTTGCCATTTTGTCTTTATAAGACTTGAAGGATTGACAGAAAGACGCTGGTTATAGGCCGCCTCCGCAACGGTCGTAATTGTCGCACTCCGCGCGAGAGCGCCAAGGACAAAGCAAAAATCGTTTGATCGGGCAAGAGGCAGAAACCGCAGCCCGTTTGCTTCGATAAACGTCCTTTTGAAACACTTTCCCCAGGCACCCCCATATGTAACACTGAAAAGAGTGTCCCGGCAATCCTCCGGCGCGAACGTTTGCTTTTGAGGCAAAAACTCGGCGCACAGGCTTCCATCAGACACCTTGCCGTCAAAGCGGATCTTGTCAAGCAGACAATCGGCATTCACCGCTTTCGCCCGTCGGTAATATAACTCTAACGCATACGGCAGATATTCATCGTCGGCGTCTAGAAAAACAAGATACTCGCCGCGCGCCTGTGCCAATGCCGCATTGCGAGCAGCGCCAGCGCCGTTGTTGCGTTCCAGATGAATGACCTTAAAGCGCTTGTCGGCAGCTTGGTATTCGTTAAGAATTTCCAACGTATCGTCAGTCGAAGCATCGTCAACGCAGATCACTTCGAAATCGGTCAGCGACTGACAGAGCAGCGAATCAAGCGCCTGTCTCACAAAACCGGCAGCGTTGCACGCCGGCATGATCACCGTGACGAGGGGATCTTTTTCTTCGACACGAGCGGGTGCGTTTTCATCCGCTGTGATCAGCTCCTTATAATCCTCAGCCCAGCTGAGCCTTTTTAAATGCTTTTGGAATAGACTCAGATCGATCTGTTTCACAAATCTCCTCATATCATCGGAGATCTGCGACTTCCAAGCGATGTCGTTTTTATATTGATCATACCAATGAAATACGTCTAATATTTCTTCATTCATAACAAGGGCTCTTATTTTCTCGGGCAAGGCGGCACAGCACCTTTGAATAAGCGCGTAAGACGCAAAGTGGCAGCCGAAATGTTCTTTTCTTCGTGCAATAAGCGAATTCTGCATGTTTCTCTTGTGCAGCACGGCATACGCAGGAGAAAAAACACAGCGTTCGGCATGTACGATCACATCAACGTAGAAAGCACGATCGTTCACACAGGTCAGAGGGGGGAATGTGATCCCGTTTTTACGCAAAAACGCCGTCTTATAGAGCCCATTCCACGGAACGACGCTGATGCCCATAAACTTTTCCGGACAGTCGATCAGTCTTAAAGGGCGCCCAAAGTCATTTTTTCCCAGCATAGGATGCTCATAGTACGGTGCAACAACAGGCAGCCCCGTCTGGGCATCGATCGCTTTCGCTTTCGCTTTGACAACGTCGGCCTTCGTCCGTTCAGCTGTTTCATACAAAGTGCAGTAAGCGCCTTCGAACAGAGTATCATCCGCGTCCAAAAAGTGAAGATACGTTCCCCTTGCCGCCCGCATCCCAGCGTTACGGGCGAGGCCGGCGCCCTGATTTTCCTGTTCGACGAGGATGATGCGGGGATCTTTTCGCTGAAATTCTTTTACGATCTGCACGGAATCATCAGTCGAGCCGTCGTCCACACAGATGATCTCGATATCCTTCAGCGATTGCGAAAGAACGCTTTCCAAACATTGGGCAAGATATGGCGCCGCATTATAGATCGGTATGATCGTCGATATTTTTATTTGACCTGTCATCGGTTTCATCTCTCTTCATACATGGACAATCAAACACGAAAAGCGGTCTCGCTTTCCGGTTGGCAAGGGGTATCGTCTACCCCACGCCATGTTCACAACAAAACCTTATGAGGCAGCTATGCAGCGGCACACATTTTATCCTGATAATAAAATGGAGTGATAATAGAAATTTTTGGCAGATCTGACATTTTCATAGACCTCTCTTCAAAAGAAAGCTGTCTTATGCGCACAATTCCAGGCGTTATTAAAAAACGCCAAAAGAGCATTGTGTTCCACAGGGTGGATCACATCACTCTCTTGACGTGATTCATTCTAATAAGTCTTATAAGATCCGCTGCACAAGTGCTGTGCTGTGCTGTGCTGTGCTGTGCTGTGCTGTGCTGTGCTGTGCTGTGCTGTGCTGTGCTGTGCTGTGCTGTGCTGTGCTGTGCTGTGCTGTGCTGTGCTGATAATGCCGCA
>Ga0129306_1003096_pt1 | contig 13135 bp, 13 predicted proteins | sample P827metagenome_FD_94438 | JGI IMG/M metagenome (GOLD analysis project Ga0129306, IMG submission 94438) | Capybara group fecal microbial communities from Wisconsin, USA - P827 metagenome | ecosystem: Host-associated > Mammals > Digestive system > Large intestine > Fecal | place: USA: Wisconsin...
GCTCTTCTTAAAAAGCCTAAGATCCTCATTCTTGATGACAGCACAAGTGCCGTAGATACAGCTACAGAGGCAAGGATCAGAGAGAGCTTTAAGACAGACCTTAAAGACACCACAAAGCTTATTATTGCTCAGCGTATCTCTTCTGTTATAAATGCAGACAAGATAATAGTTGTAGATGAAGGAAAGATCGTAGGTATGGGAACTCACGACGAACTTATGAAGTCCTGCGAGGAATACCGCGAGATCTACTCTTCACAGATGGACAAGGAGGTGACCGCATAATGGATAACAACATGAAAAATCCTCCGGTTAGTGAAAATAAAGAAGCAAAGGCTGAGGTTAGCGAGAGACTTACAAGAGCTGAAAAGATAAAGAGAAAGTATCAGAAGATGGATCCTCGTATGGTACAGGGCGGCGGAAGAGGCCCTAGAGGCGGCTATGGCGGCAAACCAAAGGATATCTCAGGTACCATAAAGAGACTTTTATCTTATATTGGCAAAGATAAGTACAAGGTAGTGATTACTCTTTTCTGTGTCCTTTTAAATACAGGCTGTACACTCCTTGGTTCTTATATGCTTAAACCGCTTATTGATAAATATATTGCTCCGACCGACGGAAGCCGCGGTAATCTTGCAGGCCTTGCAAGTCAGCTTGTTTTACTTGCCTGCATTTATATGATAAGTGTCGTACTTACTTATGTACAGGCAAGGATTATGATCGGCGTTTCTCAGAATGCCCTTCAAAAACTTCGTAACGAGCTTTATGAGCATATACAGACACTTCCTGTAAGATTTTACGATTCAAACAATCACGGCGAGCTTATGAGCCGTTTTACAAACGATGTGGATGCGGTAGGAGAGATGCTTAACAGCACCATAACTCAGCTCTTTTCGGGCGCCATAAACGTTATAGGTACCTTGTTCCTTATGATAAAGATGAACATCTACCTTACTCTTATCGTAGTATTTATGCTTCCTGTTATGCTCTTTACGGTAGGCACAATAAGCCGTAAGAGCCGTAAGGCATTTAAGGCTCAGCAGGCAGCTCTTGGCGCAGTAAACGGTTATATCGAAGAGACAGTTAACGGCCAGAAGATCGTTAAGGTATTCTGTCACGAAGATCAGGCTGTTGATGAGTTTAACTACCTCAACGACGACCTTAAAGGCAAGCAGATCAGAGCACAGTTTATCGGCGGCGTTATGTTCCCTATCATGGGCAACCTTGGCCAGCTTACATACTGTATTATAGCTATGGTGGGCGGTGCGCTTTGCGGTCTCGGACACCTTACCATCGGTGAACTTACAGTATTTGCAAACTACTCAAGACAGTTTAACAGACCTATAAATGAGATCTCTATGCAGGTTAACACCATTTTCTCAGCTCTTGCGGGAGCAGAGCGAGTTTTTGCGATCCTTGACGAAAAGCCTGAGCTTGGCGATAACGACAATGCAGTAGAGATGAAGGATATAGCCGGTGAGGTAGAGCTAAGGAATGTTACTTTCGGTTATAATCCTGACAAGACTATCCTTAAAAATATCTCCCTTACCGCAAAGCCGGGTCAGAAGATCGCATTTGTCGGTTCTACCGGTGCAGGTAAAACAACCATTACAAACCTTCTTAACAGATTCTATGATATAAACGAAGGTGAGATCATAATAGACGGCAAAGAGATAAAGGATTATACAAAAGATTCCTTAAGAAGCAATATCGCTATGGTACTTCAGGATACACACCTCTTTACAGGTACCGTTATGGAAAATATCCGTTACGGTCGTCTTGATGCAACAGATGAAGAGGTAATAGAAGCAGCAAAGGTTGCAAGTGCTCACTCATTTATCATGAGACTTGCAAACGGCTACGACACAGAGCTTACGGGAGACGGCGCAAACCTTTCCCAGGGCCAGAGACAGCTTCTTAACATAGCAAGAGCTGCTATCAGCAAGGCACCTATCCTTGTACTTGATGAGGCTACAAGCTCAGTCGATACCCGTACCGAGCGCCATATCGAGCACGGTATGGAAAGGCTTATGAAGAACAGGACCACGTTTGTTATCGCCCACAGACTTTCAACAGTTCGAAATGCAGACCTTATCTGCGTACTTGAACACGGCGAGATAATCGAGCGTGGTACCCACGAAGAACTCCTTGAAAAGAAGGGTAGATATTATGCTCTCTACACAGGAGCCGTAGAACTTGATTAATTTTCTCCTCAACTGATAACCATAAAAAGAGCTCCGGACAGGGTTTATCCTGCCGGGGCTCTTATCCTGCTCATCTGTTTAGTTTAATTAAGCGTAAAAATCCAGATGCCTTTCATTTGTGATACAAGGTCTTTTGCATCCCAGTGTTTGTCGCTGTTTTTGCGGCTGTTTGAATCATTTACTATGACATTTCCTTCGTCATCTATTCCTGTCAGAACAATAAAGTGCCCTGAAGTGGTAAAGTCTCCTGGTTTCATAGAGCAGATCATTGGCGTTTTTTCTGAGAGGTTATCAAGGATGTAACTCTCAGAGATCTCGCCCTGCGATGAAGAAAGACCGTAGTGCTCGGCGCCTGTTGTCATAAGGCTCCATGAGGTACCCTGGCCTGAAACGTAAAAACCGTTTTCATCTGCATATTCGCAGACCGACTTTGGGGTTATGGAATCATCCTGTTTTAAACCGCAGGCTACCATGGCAAGGCAGGTTGGGCCGCAACCTGATGTACCTACGTATCCTTCGCCGTAAGAACGATATCCCCATTTTTTGTCCCATTGAATAAAAAGAGGAATAGAGCTCTTTTTCATTTCTTTTTTTACATCATCGTCAAGGTCTTTATCTGCATATTTGGCGTAGTTTTCCGCATACTCGGCGGCCTCGGGGTATTTTTCAACAAATTCCTGAATTGCCTCAGGAACCGGGACATCTGTTTTTTCTGCCGCAATGTCTGTATGTCTGTTTTTTACAAGGTCAAAAATGATAAGTAATATGTATATTCCAAGAAGAACCGGAATGGCTCTTTTTGCAAACTTGATTATTTTTTTGCTGTTCATAATCCCTCCAAAACATCTGTAATACAAATACATATTATAACTATATGCAAAGGCTTTTAAAAGGCTTTTTTTCTTAAGATTTCCTTAAGGTGGTGGATAATTTGGGACTCTCGATAAAAAACATGCATCATTAAAATTTACCTTAAAGGTATATTTATATTGACATGATTGGTTGAGTAGATTACAATATTGTTAACCTATGAGGTAAATGCTTGTGACTAGATTTGGGAGGTGTTGATATGACAAAAACTAGTTTTTATTTAGCGATTCCACCGGGAGAAACTATCAAAGAAATACTGGAAGGTAGAGGTATGAGCCAAAAAGCCTTTGCGGCTAGAATGGACATGTCTGAAAAGCACATAAGCAAACTTATAAACGGGGATGTACAGCTTACCTATGAAGTGGCCGTTCGTCTTGAGATAGTTCTTGGACCTTCTGCAGGTTTTTGGAATAGGCTTGAGGCGGCTTATAGAGAGCAATTAACGCAAGATGAATATAGAAAGCAGTCAAAGGAAGAAGCGGAGCTTGTTGAAAGATTTCCATATAAAGAGCTTGTTAAGGTTGGTTGGCTTCCCGAATCTCGCGATAATGGGGAAAAGACAGAAAACCTTCGTCGTTTCTTTGAAACGTTTAATCTGTGCAGTATCAATAAAGAACTGATCGCACAAACTGTTGGAAGAAAAATTGACCTGACAGAAATAAGGGATTTAGAGCTTGTTTCTTTTGCACAAAAAGCTAAATTAATCGCCAGAGACATGGAGGTCAATCAGCTTAAGGTAAAGAAACTAATCAAAGTTGTACCTGAGATAAAAACTCAATCTACATTAAAATCAAAGGCATTTAAGAAAAATGTAAAAGAGATTCTGTTAAAATGTGGAGTAATTCTATTATTTCTTCCGAATATAAACGATAATTATCCAATTCATGCTACTTTTTATGACGGAAATAAAGTAATCATTGCCTTTTCAGAAGAAATGGAGAATATGGATTTATTTTGGAGAGAACTATTTCATGATATCGGGCTAGTTATTCTTGGATACATAAAAAAAATTGGAAGTCTAACAGATGAAGAGAATGAGACTGCTTATAATTGGTCAGATAACACACTGATTGACTATGCAGTATTTGACGAATATAAGAGTAAAAATGATTATTCTGAGAAATCCATAATTATGCTTTCTGGAGAGTTAAACATTGCACCTAAGATAATTACTGAAAGGTTACAAAGAGAGCGATTGCTAGATTATAGCGTATTGATGAATATGTCAGAAAAGTAAATAAAGCCGTGAAACTACAAGAGCAACTTTTTTGACATGATCAATGGGATTTATATTACTTGACAATACATCAAAAATGATGTATAAATGAAGGGGAAAGACTAATGAATATTTATGATTATTGTACTGCCGGTGGCAAAAATGTAATCTTGTCATATATAGATGATTTGCCGGCAAAAGAAAGACTTGAGATATATGATATACGTGATCAGATACGTGAGTATGGCAGTGATGCTTTTCAAAAACTAAACACAAGACAATTATATGGAAAAATGTGGGAAATTAAGGTATCACAAACAAGAATAATGTATGTTATAGCTGATAGGGAGAATGTTTACTTCCTTCATGTATGCAAGAAAGAGAAAAACAAGGCTGAAAAGCAGGAACTAGATAAAGCCATATCAAGAGCTAAAAAAGAACAGTTGTTATAGGGAGGTTTGATAAGATGTTTATAAAAAGCGATCCTAAAAAAGAGAAGAAAATTATTGAAGATCTTATTTCAAGTGATGATGAGTTACGAAGACAACATGAGTTTTTTTTAGCTGAAATGGCGTTCAAACAAGAATTGATTGAGGCAAGAAAGGCTAAAAATCTTACTCAACAGGATATTAGTAATTATACCGGTTTGTCTCAGCAGGCAGTAAGCAGGATGGAAAAAGGTGCTGGTGGAACGATAGAAACGGTTATACGTTATTTGAATGCTATTGGTTTTTCACTAGCTATAAAAGAAAAATAAATCAGACTGTCGACAAAGTCCTCGGCGTTCGCCGGGGACTTTGTCGACAGTCTGAGAGCTGTGGCCTCAAAGGTCACAGCTCTTTTTACATGCCTATAAAAGTTTATGAAGGTCAGGGAAAAGCTCGATGCTTCGAGGCAATATTCCCTTAAGATAAGCAAGTGTGATACCGTAGTTGGTAAAAGGTATGCCTGCATCTACGGTGCATTTCATACGGTATGTTACTTCGCGCTCTGTTGTCATGCAGGCTCCGCAATGAATGACCATAGCGTATTTTGAAAGAGTTTCCTCATCTGGGTACTCCGTTCCGCTTACTGTCTCAAAAGTAAGGGTTTTACCTGTAACTTTGCGAAGTAGGTTAGGAATCTTAACAGTACCGATGTCCTGACATTGCCTGTGGTGGGTACAGCCCTCTGCCATAAGGATGATGTCGCCATCTTTTAGATTTTTGATGGCAGCAGCACCTTTTACCGCAGTTTCAAGAAAGCCCTTGTATCTTGCAAGGAGTATTGAAAATGAGGTAAGAGGTATTTCCTTTGGAGTAGCAGCGGCTACTTCGCTAAAAGCCTGGCTGTCTGTTATGACCATGCGAGGCGGGATTTTAAAGGAATCTATAACCCCTGCAAGCTCAGCAGGCTGACAGCATACGCAGGTTGCATTTGAATCCAGTATATCTCTTATCATCTGCTGCTGGGGAAGGATTATCCTGCCCTTTGGAGCGGATTCATCGATAGGGATAACAAGTACCAGGTTGTCACCCGCATTTATAAGGTCTGCCACAAGGTGCTTTTCGGCAGCATTTTCGTTTCCAAGCCTTCCTATGGCCTCTTTAAGCTCGTTTATGCCTTTACCTGTTTCGGCTGAGACATAGATCTCTCCGGATATTTCCTTTATATCATTTACCTTGTCACACTTGTTATGACAGATGATATAAGGAATGTTCTTTGTTTTTACAAGAGCTTCAAGCTCCTTATCAAGATCAGTTTTTCCAAGCTCTTCATCTATAACAAGAACAGCTATGTCTGTTTTGTTAAGACACTGCTTTGCCTTTGCCATGCGGGCTTTTCCTAGGGCACTGTCATCGTCAAAGCCCGGAGTATCAATTATTACAACAGGGCCAAGTGGCAGTATCTCCATAGATTTTGTAACAGGGTCTGTGGTAGTGCCCTTTATGTCAGACACTATGGCAAGATCCTGATCTGTAACAGCATTTACAAGTGAAGATTTTCCTGCATTGGTGCTTCCGAAAAATCCTATGTGGGTGCGCTCGCTTCCCGGGGTATCATTAAGTCCCATAACTTATTCCTCTTTGTTTTTTATATTTTTACGTCGCCGGCAGCAAAACTTGGGTTAAAGATTGAATCTGCCTGCTCATCTGTAAGCTCGATGCCAAATACTTCCTTGTAGTAAGCCTTGGTCTCTTCTGTGATGTTTACATCTGCAAAAAGATCAGGATATGCAAGTTTTGCAAGGAAGAGAAGAGTGACAGGGCAGTCAACACCAGGTGTATAGCTTCTGTACATTCCAAGAGGCATCTTGTATACGTTTTTGTTCTTTACTGCGTTAACTTCGCTCCAGTCGTAGTTTCCTACAGTATTTTCGTAAAGATCCTGAGGGAAGGACTGGTTAAAGTTTGTAATGAAGATAAGTGAAGGATCCCATGCATAGATCTGCTCCATATTTACTGCCACTGAGTTGTCTTTTTCAAGCTCTGTAGCCACATTTACAGCGCCGATGGCATCTGCCCACCACTGACCAAAGAACTGTCTTCCGCTTGTAAGGATTGTCTGGTCACTGTACTGGAAAAGGAAGAAGGCTCTCTGTCTTTCCTCATCAGGAATGTCTTTAACTCTGTCCTGTACGAATTTGTACTTGGCCTCTGAGTACTCACGGCAAATGGCAGTCTTGTCGTTTTCAGGGAAGATCTCTGAAAAAAGTGCGATCCAGTTGTTTAATGTCTCAATGCAGTCATAATCCCATTTGTTTACAGATACAGCAATGGCAGGGAAACCCTTGCTAAGGAGCTGGTCTCCAAGGTCTTTGCTTGAAGCACTGTAAACAACAAGATCCGGATCAAGAAGAGCAAGCTCTTCGATATTTACATTTGATCCGTCGATAAATGATGTGCTTGCATTTAAGATCTCAGGGTAAAGCTCAGAAAGAAGGCTGTTTTTTGCAGCGGTCATGCTGGCTCCTGCCATTCCGACGATCTTATCAGCTGAATCAAAAAATACTGATAAGAATGCAGGGATAGGGAAAATATCGCATACTACGATACGGTTGATATTTTTATTTAATGTTACTTCGTTACCGTTGTGGTCGGTAACTGTTATGGTATCTGAAGTCTCGTTTGTTTCTTCTGCGGGTTTAGCAGCTTCTGCAGTCTCTTTTGTGTCTTCATTTTCATCGGATGCGACAGGAGCGGTTTCTTCTGTCTGATCCTTTGATACGGTCTCATTTGTGTTTGTGTTTGCTTTTTCGCCCTTTGAACATCCTGCAAGTGCGCTTACCGCAAGGCAAAGGATGAGCATCAGACTTAAAATCTTTCGTGCTTTCATTTTGTAGTTCCTTTCGTGTGAAAAAATATTTATCAAAAAGGGCTAAAACCCTTTAAGACCAGCTTAAATAACGCTTAAAGGTACGATGTAATCATCTTCGATGCGGGCGCGTACTCCAAAGGAGCGCTCAATATTTTCTTCGGTGATAACATCTTCCGTATGGCCAAAAACAGTGTGCTCGTCTATAAAAAGAAGAGCTTTGTCTGCACGCATAAGGGCGTGCTCAGGGTAATGCGTATTAAAGATACATGAAATGCCATCATCTTTAAGCTTTGCCATGGTGTCAAGTACGATAAGCTGATTTCTAAAATCAAGGCCCGACTCCGGCTCATCAAGTATAAGCAGTTTTGGCTTAGAGATAAGAGCCCTTGCTATAAGTACCATCTGAAGCTCGCCGCCGCTTAAGGCATCGCACTTTTTTTCTGCCAGCTTTTCTATCTTAAGCTCTTTCATAAGCTCGTAGGCAGACTTTCTATCTTCAGCCGATGGGCTTGAAAATGAGTTTATCTTACCTGCAAGGCCAAGAAGTATCATATCAAGGCAGGAAAGAGAACTGGTACTAAGCTTGCTTTGTGGTACGTAGGAGATCTTGCTCCAAAGCTTTTTAGGGGAGAGCTTTGAAATATCTTCCCCGTCGATAGTGCACCTTCCGCTTGAAGCCTTTAAAACTCCCATTGTAACCTTAAGAAGAGTGGTCTTTCCGGCGCCGTTTGGCCCGAGTACCGCCATAACTTCGCCGCTGCCTAAATTAAAAGAGATATCCTTTAATACAGCAGGGCCGTGAGGATAAGAGTAGTTAAGCTTATTTACATCAAGTATCATAGCAGTCTTGTCCTCCTCATCAGGTAGATAAAGAATGGTGCACCGATAATGGCGGTAAGGATGGAGATCGGGATCTCGCTTGCGGTAGCGCTTCTTGCCACAGTATCTACGGCCACCATAAATGCGGCGCCGATGCTTATTGAAAACGGAATAAGTCTCTTGTGATTACTGCCTACCATCATGCGGCACATATGAGGTATAAGAAGCCCTACCCAGCCTACCTGACCGCACATAGATATAACAGATGCTGTCATAAGGGTGGCGCAAAGCATGGTAACAACCCGAAGAGCCTTTATGTTAACTCCTGTTGAAACGGCTTCTTCTTCGCGAAGAGGAAGAAGATTGAGTTTCCACCTTATAAGATAGATAACGATAAGTCCAAATAAAATAGCGGGAGCACCGAAAATGAGGTTCTTGTAGCCGGCGCCGGATAAAGATCCCATAAGCCAGTATGTTATGGCAGGAAGCTCGCTTTCTTCATCAGCCACAAATTTAATAAGTGAAACAAGAGAAGAAAAAAGTGAGCCGATCATAATACCCGATAAAACTATAGCTGACATTCCTTTGCTTTTTCCTGAGCCTGCAAGAAATGTAAGTACAACCGCAACAAGGCCAAAGGTAAAGGAAGTTAGCTGCACGCCCACCATACCAAGATGAAGTAAAAGAGCAAGGGCTGCTCCAAAGCTTGCACCGCTTGCTACGCCTAAGGTATCTGGGGTGGCAAGGGGGTTATCAAAAAGGCTTTGAAAAACGCATCCTGCAACAGAAAGCCCTGCGCCTGCAAGAAGAGCAAGAAGGATGCGGGGAAGCCTTATCTGGGTAACTGTCATAAGAATAAGAGGCTTTATATCAGGGTCTTTAAAAAGAGCGGAAAAAACCTCTGAAGGCGCAATAAAGATACGCCCCAGCATAAGGGCCGCAAGTGCTGTTAAAATAGGTAAAATGATCAGTATTATATTTGATAACAGATGATTCTTTTCTTTCATTACAATTCTCTCTTGATGTTTTTAAGCATTGGTATTTTTGGTAATAACATTTGAATATGCAGTTTTTGCGGTAACGCCTTTTATCTTTCCGATACGGCCGGAGAGGGTATTGATGTCATCCTGCGGCGCATCTATGGCGATACTTATGATGCTGATGCCTTTTTCTCTGTATGGTATGCCCATTCTTCCTATTATGTATTTACTGTATTCGTGAAGCGCCATGTTTAAGGCTCCGGTCTGCTCCGGATCTTCAACGATTATTGATATAACTGCGACTCTGGTCTCCATGATCTTCCTCCGTTATAAAAAGTAGGTACATCGCGTAAAAAAAGCTGCACCTTTGAAAGATGCAGCTTTAAACACAATAAAACGAAGGCATATAGATACTATAAGCCCGTAAATAACTATTTAGCTGGATCTTTCACCTCAAAAAGCACACTTTTTTTGATGTCAGATGATTATATGATAGCAGAAGTTTAAAATAAGTCAATAGAAAACGTTAAAAAATTATCACTATTTTGTTCTATGTGTTCTTGCTATAAAAGGCTGCGGGTTGTATACTTTTATACATGAAGTAAATTTATGAGGAAATGTTATGATAACAGTTATTTTAGCCACATATAACGGAGAAAGGTATTTAAGAGATCAGCTTGATTCCTTATTTAAGGGCACATATAAGGATTTCAGGATCTTTGCCCAGGATGACGGCTCATTAGACGCTACGGTCAGCATTTTAAAAGAGTACGGGGAAAGATACGCGGGTCAGGTCTTTGTCCATGAAAATGAGATAAACAGAAGGTCTGCGGGAAATTTTTACACCGGCCTTATAAGAGCTAACGAGGAGCTTTCTGCAGATACTGATTATTTTATGTTCTGCGATCAGGACGATGTATGGGACCCGGACAAGATGGAAAAGACCCTTTCTAAAATGCATAAAATGGAAGAAGAATACGGCAAAGATACGCCGCTTCTTGTATTTACGGACTCAAGACTTACTGATACGGAAGGGAATGTAACTGCGCCTTCATTTCAGGCTTTATCTCATTTTAACAGCAAGGCTCTTGACCTTCCACATCTTCTTATGGAAAACAAGGCGCCCGGCTGCACTATGATGATAAACATGCCGCTTTTTGAAGTGATAAGAAACGGTAAGTCTTCTGATTTCGTACCATCCTCTATGCGTATGCACGACTGGTGGTTTATGATTGCGGCAGCGGCATTTGGACATATAGGCTTTTTAAATGAGGCAACCATGTCCTACAGGCAGCACGGCGGAAATGTTGTGGGAGGAGAGGATTTTAAGTCTTACGTCAAAGAAAAGGCGGCAAATAAAAACGGAGCTAAGGAAAGCTTAAAACTGTGTATAGAGCAGGGAAAAGAGTTTTATGAAACCTATAAAGGAAAGAGCAGATATGATGATGTTTTATCTGCCTTTGCAGGCCTTGGCGCCGACGGATTCTTTGAAAAAAGAGCAAAACTTTTAAAATACGGCTTTTTCAAAAGCGGTTTTTTAAGAAATGTTGGTGTGTTCTTGCTGATATAACCACAAAGCATACCAAAGTGTGTTTTTATTACTTGACTTTAGCACTATGAATTGCTAAAATATTTGGAAAGCTAACAAAATAAGAGGGTGAGAATTAATGAGGAAAATGGTTTTATCCATACTGGTAGACAACACCTCAGGTGTACTTAGCCGAGTTGCAGGCCTTTTCTCAAGGCGAGGCTATAACATAGACAGCCTTACCGTGGCAGCTACAGAAAACCCCTTGTATTCAAGGATGACAGTAGTTGCAAAGGGCGACGAGCAGATCTTAGAGCAGATCAGCAAGCAGCTAGCTAAGCTTGAAGATGTGCGGGAGATCAAAGAACTTACGGCGGGAGATTCTGTTTGCCGCGAGCTTGTTATGGTCAAGGTGGAAGCAGGTATTGAAAAGCGTCAGGCCATTATTGCCACATCAAATATATTCAGGGCAAAGGTAGTAGACGTTTCTACAGATTCTATGATGATCGAACTTACGGGTAACCAGTCTAAGGTTGATGCTTTTATCAATCTTCTTGGCGACGTTAAGATACTTGAGATGGTCCGCACCGGTGTTACCGGCCTTACAAGAGGCTTTGGTGATATGGGCGAACTGATTGAGGATTAAATTTAAGTAAATAATTAATATTTTGGAGGGAAAGAAAATGGCAAACATTTATTATCAGCAGGATTGCAACTTATCATTACTTGAAGGAAAGACTATCGCTATTATCGGTTACGGCAGCCAGGGACATGCACATGCCCTTAACCTTAAAGATTCAGGATGCCATGTTATCATCGGACTTTACGAAGGAAGCAAGTCATGGGACAAGGCAGTAAAGCAGGGCTTTGAGGTTTATACGGCAGCTGAAGCTGCAAAGAAGGCCGATATCATCATGATCCTTATCAATGATGAGAAACAGGCAGATCTTTACGAAAAAGACATTAAGCCAAACCTTGAGGCAGGCAACATGCTTATGTTCGCTCATGGTTTCAATATTCATTTTGGCTGTATCGTTCCTCCTAAGGATGTGGACGTTACTATGATCGCTCCTAAGGGACCGGGACACACAGTTCGTTCTGAGTACCAGGCAGGAAAGGGCGTTCCTTGTCTTATCGCTGTAGAGCAGGATGCTACAGGAAAGGCTCAGGATCTTGCACTTGCTTATGCACTTGGTATCGGCGGAGCTAGAGCAGGCGTTCTTGAGACAACATTCAGAACAGAGACAGAGACAGACCTCTTTGGCGAGCAGGCAGTTCTTTGCGGCGGCGTTTGTGCACTTATGCAGGCAGGCTTTGAGACACTCTGCGAAGCAGGCTACGATCCTAGAAATGCTTACTTTGAGTGTATCCATGAGATGAAACTTATCGTAGACCTTATTTACCAGTCAGGTTTTGAAGGCATGAGATATTCTATTTCAAATACTGCTGAGTACGGCGATTATGTTACAGGACCAAAGCTCATTACAGAAGAAACAAAGAAGACCATGAAGAAGATCCTTTCAGATATTCAGGATGGTTCATTTGCTAAAGAGTTCCTTCTTGACATGTCTCCTGCAGGAAAGCAGGTTCACTTTAAGGCTATGCGCAAAAAAGCAGCAGAGCATCCAAGTGAGGCTGTAGGTAAAGAGATCAGAAAGCTTTACAGCTGGAATAACGAAGAAGACAAACTTATCAACAACTAAGATTTTAATAACCTTAAAAAGATCGGACCCTGCGGGTGTTTAAACCTGCAAGGTCCGGTTTTTATTTATGTTATCTATCTGTTAATAAACATCTCGATCCCGTTTTTAAGTCTGCTTAGACCATCTGTTATTCTTTCACGGGAAGTGGCAGCGTTAAGACGAAGGAAATTTTCGCCTGTGGTTCCGTAAGCATTGCCGGCAGATAAATATAAGCCTGTCTTTTCTCTTAAAAATGAGGCAACCGTATTTCCGTCCGAATTAAGGCTGCTTATATCGATCCATACAAGGTAAGTGGCATCGCCCTTTACGCATTTTATGGAAGGAATGTCAGTCTTTATATAGTCTTCAATAACCTTTCGGTTTTCAAAAACGTACTCGCGCATTTCATCAAGCCAGTCGCCGCTTTCATTAAATGCGGCTATAGGAGCAAGTACCGCAAAAGCATTTGGCTCAGCCACTTCGTCTGTATTAAGACCTCTCCAAACTTTATGCCTTAAAAACTCATCAGGTACCATAACAGC
>Ga0129306_1003101_pt1 | contig 13118 bp, 7 predicted proteins | sample P827metagenome_FD_94438 | JGI IMG/M metagenome (GOLD analysis project Ga0129306, IMG submission 94438) | Capybara group fecal microbial communities from Wisconsin, USA - P827 metagenome | ecosystem: Host-associated > Mammals > Digestive system > Large intestine > Fecal | place: USA: Wisconsin...
GCATCGCAGACATTACGAAGCCCGATTTCGGCGACGCAGTGACGATCCGTCCCGGCGAGATCCCGGTGTTCTGGCCGTGCGGCGTGACGCCTCAGGCAGCGCTGATGGCCGCGAAACCCCCGTTCGCCATCACCCACGCGCCCGGACACATGTTCATCACGGACGTCAAGAATTCGTCTTTGAAGTATTGAGGAGGAGAACCATGATATACGTGGATTTGAACGCCGACCTCGGCGAAAGCTTCGGCGCATATAAGATCGGCGCGGATGAAGAGATCATCCCGCTCGTGTCCTCGGTCAACATCGCGTGCGGATGGCATGCGGGCGATCCCCTCGTCATGGGCCGCTCGGTGAAGCTGGCCAAGGAATACGGCGTCTCCGTCGGCGCGCATCCCGGCTATCCCGACCTGATGGGCTTCGGCAGGCGGAACATGAAGGTCTCCCCCGCGGAGGTAAAGGCGTACATCCAGTATCAGGTCGGCGCGCTCTACGCGTTCTGCAAGGCCGCCGGCGTGAAGCTCCATCACGTGAAGCCGCACGGCGCGATGTACAACATGGCGGGCGCGGATTACAAACTGGCCCGTGCGGTCGCGGAAGCGGTTGCCGAAATCGACGATTCGCTCCCCCTGCTGGCCCTCTCGGGCAGTGAGATGGTCCGCGCGGCGAACGAGATCGGGCTGCCGTGCGCGAGCGAGGTCTTCGCGGACCGGAATTACGAAGAGGACGGCTCCCTCCGCGCCAGGTCCTTCCCCGACTCCATGATCACGGATGAGGACGAGTGCATCCGCCGGATCCTGCGCATGGTGAACGAAGGCAAGATCACCGCCGTCACCGGGAAGGACATCGACATCCGGGCGGATTCGATCTGCGTACACGGCGACAACCCCAAAGCCCTGGCATTCGTCAAGCGCATCCGCGACGCGCTCAGAAACGACGGCATCGGCATCCGGCCGTTCTGATCGGTCCTCTCCGCCGTCAATCATAAAACGGTACCCGCATGGAATTCCTGTTTCAATAAACCATTTTTTCAAAAGGAGTATCAGCACATGGCAACGCAAGGCAAGAAAACCCTATCCGCCCGCCTGAGAGAGGTGGGCCCCGGCGCACTGGTCGCGGCCGCGTTCATCGGTCCCGGCACGGTCACCTCCTGTTCCACCTCCGGCGCGAGCTTCGGCTATACGCTCCTGTGGGCGATGCTGTTCTCGGTCATCTCCGTCATCGTCATGCAGACGATGGCGGCGAAACTCGGCATCGTCAAGCAGATGGGCCTCGGCGAGACCCTGCGCAAGACATTCCCGAACAAGGCCGCGCGCGTTCTTCTGGCGATCCTCGTCATCTCCGCGGTCTTCATCGGCAACGTCGCGTATGAAACCGGCAACGTGTCCGGTTCCATCCTCGGCATTCAGGCGATCTCCTCCGCGCTGGATACGCAGACCTGGAAGATCATCCTGGCCATCGTCATCGGTCTGGTCGCCATGATCCTGCTCGCCAGCGGCAGCTACAAGTACATCGAAAAGGTCCTGACAGGGCTCGTCGTGATCATGGGCGTGATCTTCCTCATCTGCGCCATCTGCGCGAAGCCGGAATGGGGCGAGGTTCTGAAGGGGATGTTCATCCCGAGCGTTCCTTCGGTTGACAGGGCATGGATGACTGTCGCGGCGCTGATGGGTACCACGGTCGTTCCCTATAACATCTATCTGCACGCGTCCTCCGCGGCGAAGAAGTGGAAGGATCCCAAAACGGATCTCAAGACTTCCCTGCTCGACTCCATCATCGCGATCGGCCTCGGCGGCATCATCTCCATGGCGATCATCGTCTGCGCGGCTGCCACCATCAAGGTCAGCGGCGGGACCGTGAAGAGCGGCGCCGACATGGCGAAAGCGCTCACGCCCCTGCTCGGCAGCTGGGCAACCGTGATCTTCGGCATCGGCCTCTTTGCAGCCGGCTTCACCTCCGCGATCACCGCGCCGCTCTCCGCTGCGTTTGCTTCCAGCGGCATCCTCGGCTGGGGCGAAGACATGAAGAAGATGCGGTTCAAGGCGATCTGGGCGATCGTGCTGCTGTTCGGCGTGGTCGCAGTCTGCACCCTCGGCGCGTCCCCGACGGAGATCATCCTCTTCGCGCAGGCGGCCAACGCGTTCCTGCTTCCGATCACGGCGATCCTGCTCTTGATCGTCTGCAACAAGAAGAGCGTGATGGGCGAGTACAAGAACGGCGTCGTTCTGAACATTCTCGCCGTCATCGTCATCGGCGTGTTCCTCTTCATCGCCGCCCGCAACATGACGGCGTTCGCCACGAGCGTGAAAGCGCTCTTCAGCGCGGGCTGATCCGGCCGTACGGTCTGATTCGCGCCGTCCCGCAAAAGAAAACCGAAAACCCGCCGGGTCTCCTGATCCGACGGGTTTTGTCGTGCGGCCGGCGGCGCGGGTTCATGCGCATATCCGTTTTCCTTCCGGCAGCCGGATTCACCCCTTGCGCGCGGGCGGGATCTGTGCTATAATGGCAAAAAAGAGCCGTATCACCCGGCAGCTCACTGTTCGGGAGAATGCCATGAAAACAAGAGAGCGTTCTATGAGAAATCACAAGATAAAGTCCCGCCCTTATCTGCATAAATATCCGTTTTCCATTCTTGCCGCCGTCCTGTGCGCGATCCTTCTGTGGGCTGCGGTCCCGTGTCCGGTTTCCGCCGTCGGATCGGTGGATACGGCGCGCCCGTCAGTCAACGGCAGGCTGCGGGTCGAGGGATCCCGGCTTGTGGACGCGGCGGGGGAATCCGTTCAGCTGCGCGGCGTGAGCACACACGGGCTGACGTGGTATCCGGACTACCTCGACGAGGGTCTGTTTCGGCAGCTCTCCGAAGACTGGAACTGCAACATGATCCGGCTCGCCATGTATTCCGCGATATACAGCGGCGGCGGTCAGAAGGAAAGCGATGCTCTGCTGCGCAGGGGAATCGAGGCGGCGATCGCGGCGGATATGTATGTTCTCGTCGACTGGCACATCCTCGAGGACGCCGATCCGAATCAGAACCTCGACGCAGCCGCCGCGTTCTTCGACCGGATCGCCGGGGAGTATGCCGACTGCCCGAACCTGCTCTTTGAAATCTGCAACGAGCCGAACGGTGAGACCGACTGGGGCGACGTCATTCAGTACAGCGAAGCCGTCATCCCCGTGATCCGGAAGCACATCCCGGACGCGGTCATCGTCGTCGGCACGCCGGAATATGACCGGAACCTCGGCGGCGCGCTCCTTCGCCCGCTCTCCTTTGACAATGTCCTGTATGTGCTGCATTTCTACGCGGCCTCCCATCAGGACGGACTTCGCGGTGAACTGCGGGCTGCGGTGGACGCCGGGCTGCCGGTCTTCATCAGCGAATGCGGCATCTGCGAATCGAACGGCGACGGGCGGATCGACTTTTCCTCCGCCGCGGAGTGGTTCCGCTATCTGAACGAGAACAAGATCAGCTATGCGGTCTGGAGCCTGTCGGACAAGGACGAATCCTCCGCGTTCTTCAAGCCCGGTTTCGATCCGTCCGGGCCGATCCGGGATGAAGATCTGACGGATTCCGGCCTCTGGGTGCGGGAGCTGATCCGCGGCGCAGATCCGGAAGAGATCCCCGTCTCCGCCGATGTCATCGAAAAGACCGTCTTCACGCGGATCCGGATGTGGATCACCCGGTCTCTCGGGGATCGCGGGTTCGGCCCGGTCAAGGCATGGCCGGTCTGCTTCGGGATCGGCGGGGGGATCCTTCTCCTCCTCGGGCTCTGCGAACTCCTGCTCCGAGGGCTGACGAAACGACAAAGAACCTATGAAGACATTGTCGGAGAGAACGGGAGCAAAAGGCGCGGAAAGGCGGGGATTCCTCTCAAGCTGTGCCTGATCCTCAGCGCGTATGCCGCCCTGATCTATCTCTGCTGGCGAATCGGCTGGTCCGTTCCCTTCGAATACGGCGTGCTTGCCGTTACGGCGAACCTGCTTCTTCTGGCGGTCGAAATCCTCGGCTTCGCGGAATCGCTGATCCTGTTCCGGAATCTTCTCGGCCTGCGGACCCATCCGCTGCCGACGATCCCGGCGGATGCCTGGCCGGAGGTGGATGTCTTCATCGCCACCTACAACGAGCCCAAAGACCTTCTGCGCCGGACGGTCAACGGCTGCAAGCACATGGTTTATCCCGATCCGTCGAAGGTGCATATCTGGATCTGCGACGACAACCGCAGACCGTCGATGCGCGCGCTGGCGGAGGAGATGGGCGTCGGATATTTCGACCGCCCCGACAACGAAGGCGCAAAGGCCGGGAACCTCAATCACGCGCTCGGGCTGACCGGCGCGCCGTACGTGGTCACGTTTGACGCGGACATGATCCCGAAGAGCGATTTTCTCCTCAAAACCATTCCCTATTTCGTGAACGCGGAGCTGTGCGAAAAGGAGAAGCCTGCCTCGGAGCGGCTGCATCTCGGGCTGCTGCAGACGCCGCAGAGCTTCTATGATCCCGATGTGTTCCAGCACGCCCTGTATTCCGAAAAGCGCGCGCCGAATGAACAGGACTTCTTCTACCGCACCATCGAAGTCGCGAAGACCTCGACCAACAGCGTGATCTACGGCGGCTCCAACACGGTGCTGTCCCGTGCCGCGCTGGAAGCGATCGGCGGCTTCTATACGGGATCCATCACCGAAGACTTCGCCACGGGACTCCTGATCGAATCGGCCGGATACGTCAGTCTGGCGCTTCCCGAACCGCTCGCCAGCGGACAGACGCCGCACACCTTCCGCGAACACATCCAGCAGCGGATACGCTGGGCGCGCGGCGTGATCGTCACGGCGAAGAAGCTGAAGATCTGGCCGAGGAAGGAGCTCACTTTCCTTCAGAAGATCAGCTACTGGAGCTCGGTTTCCTACTGGTATTCCCCGTTCAAGAGCTGGATCTACATGCTCTCCCCCATCCTGTACGCCGTCTTTGCCATTCCGGTATTCCGGTGCAGCTGGCTGGAACTGCTGCTCTTCTGGCTGCCGATGTTCATCCTGCAGGATCTCAGTCTGAGGCTGTACAGCGGAAACGCCGTGTCGTCAAAGTGGAGCGGCATCTACGAGACCTGCATCATGCCGTATCTCTTGATCCCGGTGCTCAAGGAATCGATGGGGATCAGTCTCTCGAAATTCAAGGTGACGGACAAATCGAAGCGCAGCGGAAAACGGAAGAGTGATCTTAAGATGATGATCCCATTCCTTGTGCTGATAGCCTTCTCCGCGGCAGGGATCGTCCGGATCGTCGCGGTCTTCGAGCCGATGCAGACGGTCAGCTACCTCATCCTGCTGTTCTGGATCATCCGCAACCTCTACTTCCTTTTGATGGCGGTGTTCCTGGCGGACGGCCGCGATGACGATGGAGAAGCGGTCCGGGTCACGGATGCGGAGCCTGTGACGGTCCGGGCGGACGGGGTGTCGTACGACGGCGTAACGACCCTTCTGACAGAGCACAATCTGACGGTATTCCTCGATGAGGGACAGTCTCTCGGGCTCGGCAAAGCGGTCGAGGTCACGGTTTGGCGGGGGGACGAAGAGGTCACCGTACGCGGCGTCGTGACCGGGATCCGGGAAGCGCGTACCAGTGAGGCGCGGACCCAGACCATCGAGATCCTCGATTTCGGCGGTGCGCAGGAGGAATACTGGCAGCTCCTCTATGACCGGATCCCGACTCTGCCGCAATCCCTGCAGCGAGACTTCGGCGTCCTGTCGCACCTGTGGCAGAATATCGCGCACCGGGTCGCAAGGACGAGGAAATGACGGGCGCTCCGTACAAAACGGATTGGGAAGCTCATTCCGTCCGACGCCGGCCGTGCGGGACGGGAGACGAAGAAGCCATCACGGAGATCCGAAAGGCGGAGGCCTGCTTCCGCGGGAAAGGAGAACAACATGTACAAACGGGTATTGCTGCTGTGCGATCTGGAAGGCGTGAATCACGTCGTCGGCGTTCCCTATCACGGGCTTTCGCGCGACACGGAGCAGTGGGAGATCGCCAGACGCCAGGCCGCGCAGGAGCTCAATGCGGCAGCGGACGCGCTGTTTGAGGCAGGCGCGGAGTGCGTGGGGCTCTGGGACAATCACGGCGGCGGGGGGAATATCGACCGGGATGACCTCGATCCGCGCATCGAATGGATCAAGCCGGAGGGACCCCGTCTCCGTTTTGCCGCTGGCAGATTCGACTGTCTCTGCTTCTTCGGGTATCACGCCATGGAAGGGACCCTCGGCGGCGTACTGGCGCACACCATGAGCAGCGCGACGGTGCAGTTTTACAAGCTCAACGGACGGTATATCGGCGAGGTGGACATGGATGCCGCAATCGCCGCGTCCCACGGGATCCCGAGCTGCTTCTTTGCGGGCGGCAGCATCGCCTGTATGCAGGCCGAACGCGCCGTCCCCGGGATCGTGACCGTCGTGACCAAGACGGAGCTCTCGCGGAATCAGGCCGTCTTCCGGGACAACGAAGAACTGTTCCGGGACATCCGCGAGAAGATCGTGAAAGCGGTGCGGACCGAGCACACGCCTCGCCCGATCGCGTTTCCCTCCGTGATGGAGAAATCTTTTAAGCGTGTGGAAGACGCCGCTCGGTATCTGGAACGCCTCCTTGCCCGCGGGATCGAGGCGGAACATCCGGAAGACGACCTTCTCGGCAGGGACGCACATACGGTCAGGGCGGTCGTGCCGGATATCGATACCTTTATCGTCTGCATCTGAGAACCGGAAGGAGACTATGATGAAACTGTCATCGAAGGCGCGTCCGTGCCCGGCAGAGCTGGGGCAAGTGACCGTCACCGACGCATTTTTCGCGCCGTTTATCGAGAAGATCCGCACCGTCACCGTCCCCGATGTTCTGAAAAAGTTCCTCGCGGACGGCGCAGTCGAGAACTATCGCCGCGTCGCGCGGGGGGAGTCCGGCGGGCATGCGGGTCCTCCGTGGTATCACGGGCTGATCTGCGAGGTGATCCGCGGGATGTCCGATCTTGCCGCTTATTCCCATGATCCCTCGATGCTCGATCCGCTCTCCGACGTGATCGACGCGATCGCGCAGGCGCAGCGGGAGGACGGCTGGCTGCATCCATACGACACCCTCATGCGGCCGGATCAGGTCTGGGGTCTCTGCGGCGGAAATGCCCGCTGGCAGCACGAGACCTACGACTGCGGCTGTCTGATCGAAGCGGGTGTGCATCATTACCGGGCGACCGGGAAGACTTCCCTGCTTGCCTGCTCGGTCAAGTGTGCGAATTACCTGGCCGATCACATCGGTCCGCCGCCGAAGTGGAACATTGCGTGCGAACATTCGATCGCGGAATCCGCGCTTCTGTCCCTCGATGCGCTGTTTGACGCGGAACCGGAACTCGCGGAAGCGCTCGGGGCGAAGCTGGGAGAATATCGCCGTCTCGCGCTGTTCTTCATCGACAACAAAGGAAACAATGCGGGCCGGCATCAGTTTCCGGCATTCTTACAGGAATATGCGCAGGATCACCGCTCTGCCCGTGAACAGAGGGAGGCCGTCGGACATGCCGTGCGAGCGACGCTGTTTTATGCGGGCATGGCGGAAGCGGCTGCCGCGGCGGAGGATCGGGGACTGGAAGAGGCGGCTCGCGCGATCTGGCGGGATATTGCCGAGACGAAGCTCCACATCAACGGATCGGTCGGCGCGCACAGGGACGACGAGCGCTTCGGCCAGCAGTACGACCTCCCGAACGACGCGTATCTCGAAACCTGCGCGGGCGTGGGACTGATCTTCTTCGCCGACGTCATGTTCCGGCTGACGGGCGAGGCCTCGATCTGGGATGCGGCGGAGAGCACGATTGTCAATCTGCTCCCGGCAGCGGTCTCGGAGGATGGCGTGCATTATACCTACGAGAATCCGCTCGAGAGCCGCGGAGGTCGGGAACGCTGGTCCTGGCACGGATGCCCCTGCTGCCCGCCGATGCTGCTCAAGGCGGTCGGAGAGCTGCCGTCCTATCTCTTTTCGTCGGCCGGGAACCGCATCTGGATGAATCTCTATATCGACGCGGACGCAAACCTCGGAGACGCCTCCGTATCGCTCACATCCGCCGACGGCGGCAAGACGCTGACGGTACGGACGCCCTGCGAGACGACCGTAATGATCCGGATCCCGGATTGGGCACACGGTTTCACGCTCTCCATGCCCTATGAGATCGAAAAGGGATATGCCGCCGTCCGCGTTCCTGCCGGGGAGACGGCGATCGGGATCCGTTATACAGCGGAGCCCGTGAAGATCATGGCGCATCCGTGGGTCGGCGCGGATCACGGGCGGATCGCGGTGAAGGCCGGTCCGGTGCTCTATTGCTGCGAGAAAGCCGTGGAAAAGTGGGAGGACCTCGATCCCGTGCTGACGGAGGATCCGCCGATCCGGCAGCCCGACGGCACACTCACCGTCCAAACCGTCGACGGCGGCGAACTTCGCCTCATCGAATACCGCCGCTGGAACAATGCGGGCGCCTTGCCCATGCGGATCTGGTTCCGGCAGGCGGGCCTGCGAACCGATCCACGCGACCTCACGGGCTGGGACGGCCGGCTGTACCGGGAATGGCCGGGGGCGGAGGCATGACGAAATCAAACACGCGCGAGGATCCCTGCCATACGGATTCAGACCAAAATACAAGGAGGACAGCATGAAGCCTGTATCGATCGACATCACGCACATTCCGTTCAGCCGGTACGGCGCGTATCTGGCCGTGACGCGGGACATGGACAAGGACGGTACCCATACCGCGAAGGCGCTCACCATCCAGGCCGTACGCCGGAGATTTGAGGAGGGGCCGATGTTCTCCCTGTCCTTCGGTGCGGAGGAAGCGGAGGACTTCACCTGCTCCGCCGCGCCGGAAGCCCTGACCGTGGAGAACGAACACGGAAGCGCCGTGATCTGGCTCCGGGACGACGACACGCTGGCCGTCGAGAGTCGGGGACTCGATCTGCGGCTGAAAATGCTGCACTACGGCTACGGGACGGCGTGCGGCGAGAATGCCTTCCACCTGATCTCCGCGACGCTCGGGCTGCATTCCCTGATCGCGGTCGAACAGGGCATTCCGGCGACGGACGGGCCGATCCGCACCTATGAGGACAACAGCGTGCGGGACCACAAGACGAATCTTGTCGTGCGCTGCGAAGACGGCAAGGCGCTATTCGCCCTCTCCGTCCACTCCCGCGAGCCGCGGCCCATTTCCCTGCCGATCCTCCGGGAAAAGGAAACCGAAGCGATCCGCCGGGAATGGGAGGCCTTCCTCGCGCTCCTGCCCGACGGTGATACGGCGGGGGACTTTGAGCGCGTGACCTGGTTCAACCTCTGGTCCTGCTTCGTGCGGGCGGAGGGGAATTATCCGAACGATACCATGCTCATGTCGAAGAAGATGATGAGCTCAACGTGGAGCTGGGACCACTGCTTCAACGCGCTCGCCATGGCGCATCTGACGGACGGGGCGGCGGCAAAGCGCATTGCGATGGATCAGTTCTCCGCGCCCTTCTGGCAGCAGACACCGATGGGGGTCCTGCCGGATATGTGGAACCCCGATCTTGAAACCCGCTGGGGCACGACGAAACCGCCGATCCACGGCTGGTGCTTCGGACTGCTGATGGACAGATTCCGGTTTGACCGGGATACGCTGACGGAGGCGTACTGCCGGCTGGAACGGTGGACGCGCTGGTGGACGGAGCACAGCGATTCCGACGGCGACGGCATCCCGGACTATCCGCAGGGCTGCGACAGCGGATGGGACAACTCCACCCTGTTCGACTCCGGCTACTTCATGGAGACGCCGGATCTGCCCGCGTTCCTCGTATTGCAGATGAAGACCCTCGCGCGGATCGCCGAAGAGCTGAAAGCCTATCATCCCGATTTTGAAGGAAAGGCGGCGTACTGGAACGGCGAGGCGGAGGCGATGCTCGCGCGGCTGATCGCACACAGCTGGAACGGAGAGCGATTTGTCGCGAAGCGGAGCGGCTCCCATGAATACGAAGAGCAGCCGACGAGCCTTTTGTCCCTGATGCCCCTCGTGCTCGGCGATCTGCTGCCGCAAGAGATCCGGGACAAGCTCACCGCGGTTCTCGAGCGGGACTTTCTCACGGATAACGGCCTGGCCACCGAAATGCCGGATAGCCCGAAATACCGTCCCAACGGCTACTGGCGCGGTCCGATCTGGGCGCCGTCCACCTATCTGATCGTCGACGGGCTGCGCCGTGGCGGATACGGCGATCTGGCCCGGACCGTAGCGGAGCGGTACTGCGCGATGTCGGCGGAGCGGGCGAAGGGCAATTACGAGAACTTCGACGCGCTGACAGGACGCGGACTCTGCGCGCCCGGATACACATGGTCCGCCAGTGTGTACATGCTGCTGCACTGGGAATACGCATGCTGATTGGCGGCATAGAAACGAAAATCCCCGGAAGCCTTGTCTCGGCTTGCGGGGATTCTTTTTGTTGTAGAATCGGTCTCTCTCAGAACTGGAAGTATATGAACGGGTTATACGATCCCGCGGCGAGGGAGACGACGGAGAGAACGAAGACGACGAGGGAGAGCACGCACGCGGCAGCCTCGGCGGCGGTCCTGCGCTTCGGCGTGAGGGCTTCGGCGCGCTTCGCGAGTTTCTTCCCGATGCCCGTCGAGAGGATGATCCCCGCGAGCATCGAGAGGATGAAGATGCCGTTGACGCTGCTGCGCTCGAGGATCATCGTCCACGTCACGGTACCGGTCCCCATCCCGTAGCCGCCGAACATCGCCCGGAGCATCCCGAAGGCGTCCGTCAGCGTCTCCGCACGGAAGAGCACCCAACCGATCACCACGAGGAGGAGCGTATACAGGCGGTTGAGCACCGGGATCCTTTCGAGCGGCTTGCCCCAGAGGAACTTTTCAAGGATCAGGAGCAGGCCGTAATAGACGCCCCACAGGACGAAGGTCCATGCCGCGCCGTGCCAGAGGCCCGTGAGCATCCAGACGACAGCGATGTTGAACACCCAGCGGGGCTTCGATACCCGGTTGCCGCCGAGCGGGATGTAGACATAGTCCCGGAAGAACGACGACATGGAGATGTGCCAGCGCCGCCAGAAATCCGTGACGGAGGTCGCCGTGTAGGGATCGTTGAAGTTTTCGAGATAGTGGAAGCCCATCATGCGGCCCATGCCGATCGCCATATCGGAATAGCCGGAGAAGTCGAAATAGATCTGGATCGTGTAGGCCAGCGCGCCGATCCAGGCCGCAGCTGCGCCGCAGGAGGAGGGCTCGTAGCCGAAGATACCGTCCGCCGCAGCCGCCGCGACGTTGGCGATCAGGACCTTCTTTCCGAGGCCCGTGACAAAGCGGCGCAGTCCGGCGTACACATCGTCGCGGGTGACTTCGCGGCCGGTCAGCTCTTCCTCCACGGTCTTATAGCGTACGACCGGTCCGGCGATGAGCTGCGGGAACGCGCAGAGATATACCATCACCAGTCCCGGGTTCTTCTGCGCTTTCACATCCCCGCGGTACACGTCGACGACGTAGGAGAGGATCTGGAAGGTGTAAAAGCTGATGCCGATGGGGAGGACGATCTCGGGTACGGGAAGTTCCAGACCCGCGATCGCGTTGAGGTTTTCGACGAAGAACCCCGCGTATTTGAACACGCCGAGGAGCCCGAGGAGCAATACAAGCGAGACGATCAGAGACGCGCGCGCCGATCCGGGCTTTTTACGTTCACGGAACGCGCCGATCGCAACCCCGCCGCCCCAGCCGATAAGAGAGGCCGCGAGGATCAGCGGGAGATAGACGACCCTGCCCCACGCATAGAAGAACAGGGAGAAGACGAGCAGCAGCGCGTTGCGGAGGCTGCGCTTCGGCAGGAGATAATACAGCGCGAAGAACAGGGGGAAGAACGCGCAGACGAATATCAGCGATGAAAACAGCATGGCAACCTCCTCCGATCAATCCAGGACAATGGCGGAGAGCTGGTCGTCCCCGTACAGGTCGAACATAATCCGGTCCGAGAACTGCTGGAACAATACGTCGGTGATCCCGTATTCCTCGATCACGTCGTGATAGTTCATCCCCGCGTAATGGGTGTAATAGAAGGCGACCGTCGTGTCGAACGCGCTGCCGAGGAGCTCGACGAAGCCCTGCGTATAGCTGTCGCCGATGACGAGCAGGTTCCGGCCCGTGTTGTTCTCCGGATAGTTCACGACGTAGACCTCCGGGAAGAAGACCGCGTAGATGTTCACGTCCGGCGTCACGTATTTCTGCTTCGAGAGCTTTTTCACCTGCTGATCGAACCGCCACACCGGCGAGCACGAATACTTGCCGAGATCGTAGTCATACACGACGAACGGATCCCAGAGGTCGAGCGTCATGCAGGTTCTGGCCGCGCTGCCGTAGAAGCGGCTCTCCGGGAAATCGATTGCTTCCCCGAGGGCGACGGGCTCGTGATCCGGGCAGATCATCTTGCAGAGCTGGCAGAAGCCGAGCCAGCTGCCGTAGGTCGACCAGTGGTGGTCCGTCAGGTAGACCCGCTCGATCCGGTCGCGCACCGATCCGAGCTCCCATTTCTGCGCGGTGATGCGCTCGTCGAGGAGCGAGAGGAACTGATCGGCGTATTGGAGCGTCGACTCCTCGCCGACGATGATGTCCTCGTAATAATCCGTGTCCTGCATCCGCGTCAGGAGCATGAAATAGAAGTTCACATCTTCGGGCGTCGCCTCGGCGATCTTGTTGAGCTTCTTCGCCTGCACCTTGACGCGGGCTTCCTTCGATTTGTCGGTCAGGTTGACCGCCGTATCGAGGAAGGACGACTGGAATCCGTCCGCGAATTCAATCTCGATCCGGTAATACCGGTGCACCCCCGATCCGGAGAGCAGCGTGGAGGACACGGATACGACCTCCTCGCGCGGATCGAGCGGGACCTCCGGTTCGGCGGGTTCTTCGGGAACCTCGGGCGTCGGGGCCGTCGGATCGCCGATGTCCGCGGTGAGCGTATCGGTCGCCGGCGCGGGTTCTTCGGCCGGTTTCTTTGCCGCGTTCGCACGCGCGTCGGCATACAGGGAGGAGGTCGGCGCGTTCAGCGTGTCGCGCGCTTTGCCGTATGCGAAGACGGTTTCGTAATAGCCCGGCATGAA
>Ga0129306_1003102_pt1 | contig 13117 bp, 6 predicted proteins | sample P827metagenome_FD_94438 | JGI IMG/M metagenome (GOLD analysis project Ga0129306, IMG submission 94438) | Capybara group fecal microbial communities from Wisconsin, USA - P827 metagenome | ecosystem: Host-associated > Mammals > Digestive system > Large intestine > Fecal | place: USA: Wisconsin...
CGAACCCGACCTGCTCCTGACCAACGACCGCGGCACCGGCGTGCCCCGCGACCGCATTTCCATCGATGTCCAGCACGAGAACAACGATTCGCTGTACAGCGACCGCCTGGTCCTCTACGTGGCGCGGCTTACGGGCAGCATGGAAAAGCCTGGCGACTTCACTCCGCTCGAGAACCTCCACGTGGTAAGTTTTCAGTTTTTTGACGCGTTCAAGGGCTCGCCGAACTACCTCCACACGGTGCAGTTGCGCAACCAGGAGCAGCGCGTTTATTTCGAACGGCAGACCGTGACACTCGTCGAGGTGAACAAGTTCCTGAAACACGCCGAACAGTTCGCGGGCGATCGAAGCCGCATCGCCCAGTGGCTCCGCGCTATCGACATGCTTAATAAAGAAGCCGATTTCAGTGAATTCGCAGGCGATCCCGTGTTCAGGGTATTGCAAAATGAAGTGAAATTGTGTAATTTTAGTGCAGGATATATGCTCAGCAATATCATGAAAGACATCGACAAGTCGTACTGGGAATACGGTGCGGCCCGGAAAGCGAAGAAGGAAGTCGCGAGGAAAATGCTCGCGATGAATAAGCCTATTGAAGAAATCGCTGATCTTACGGAACTTCCCCAGTCAACCGTCCTCGAACTCAAGAAGGAAATCGAATCGCCGGACACATAACCCGCGCAACAGTAAAAGCCTAAGCAGCCCGTTCATTTTGAGCGGGCTTTTTTGTCTGCCGATTCCCCGCATCTCTCTTTTGCCATCCCCGCCCTTCCTACAGTGATCCCGGCTACAGTGCCGGGATCACTTGCCCCAACCTTTGTCATGCCCGACTTGGTCGGACGCTTCCTAACCCTGCCATCGCCAACTTCCTTCAACAGCCATTTTTTGAGAATTGGACCTATAAAACGGCGCGTTTTGCCACTTTTATATGCCCCTGAAATCAAAAAATTGCCTCGGAGTGGCCTTTTTGAGGCATCATGCTCAGAAAAAAGGCCGAAAAACGGTCTGTTTTGGCGGAATTTTGTTAGTTTGTGTGTAAAAAGGGCATATAAGAAGAAATTTTTTCCCAGTTTTATAGGTACATGTCGAACGCACCGCCTTCTTGGAGACATATAAATCGCCTCAAAAACCTGGTTTTATAGGTCCGTCGAGAGAAATCGGGGGTGTTAGGGGGGCCCGGCACTAGGCCGGGATGACAACCCCCTAGGAGAAGGGGGTGATGGATGGTTCGACAGGCTCACCAACCTTGTTTTACGCAATGCCTGTCGAAACAGAAATCAGGGGGAAGGCTTCCCCCCCCCTTTTTAGGTAGGAAAGAGTCGCTCCTTTTGGCGAAAAACGGGGATTTTGCGGGTGGTGTGACATTCCGTGCACACCGCTTTGCCTATTATTTGGGGCATGGAGTGGAAACGTTTGTCGGTGGTACAGCGGCACAAGAGTCGCGGGATAAAGACCTGGTACCTCCGGGAAAATTCGGGCGGCGTGATTTCGTACAGGTCGCTGGGGACCACGAGCAAGAAGGTGGCGGAGGAGTGCCTGCAGAGGCTCCTGGTGCTGCGTTTCGCCATGCCCGGGGAGGTGCTGGAGGGGGTGCCCATGGAGGGTGCTATGCGGGAGTTTCTGGAGCGTCCGGGCCTGAAAATGGGCAGCGTGGAGCAGTACCGCCGTATTCTGGAGCATTTTTCGGGATGGTGCAAGGGCCAGCGGGTCCATGACCTGCTTTCTGTGGACGAGAGGCTTGCGCGGAAGTACTATGCGTCGCTCCGGGGGAAATCGGCGCGGCACAAGTGTCGCGTGTGCGGGTGCTTTTTGAGCTGGGTTTACCGGGAAAATCGGGTGGAGCGGGCCCAGCCTTTCAAATTCGTGGATTTTCGGCGGGTGGCGAAGGTGGAAAGGGACGCCTGGAGTGTCGATGAGGTGGAGCGCATCGTGGAGGCGGCGCCCACCGCCGAAATGCGGATGCTGTGGGCGCTGATGGCCTACGCGGGGCTTCGGGTCCACGAGGCAGCGGGGCTTAGGCAGGCCGACATTCTGGGGGACCGTTTCCAGGTTGTGGGCAAGGGAGACAAGTTCGCGGTGCTGCCCATAAACGGGCGGCTCCGGCGGGAACTGGAGCGGTTCGGGAGCCTGGGGGACGGGCTGAAAATCGACAAGCAGAAGTCTATCCGGGAAATCAAGAAGGTCTGCGCGCGGCTGAAGATTGAAGGCTGGGCGTCGAACCACAAGTTCCGTCACAGTTTTGCGACGAATCTCGCGGCCAGCGGGTGCCCGGTGGCCGTGGCCATGCGGCTGTTGCGGCACAGTTCCAGCGCCATGACGCTGGACGTTTATACCCACATTGTGCCCGCCGATATGCGGGAGTGGGCGGAAAAAGTGTAAATACGACGTTTTGGGGCGGGGCGCGGAAGTCGACATTTTAGTTGATTTCGGGCTGGCTCCGGTTAGCTTCGATTAGTTCCGGGTGCAAAAACTGTGCCCAAATAATGCACACAACGTGCCGATTCCTTTATTCTAAAGGGAAAATACATACAAGCTATTTTAGAAAGACGGAATGCGAGACCGCGCGTCCCGCGTTTGTCCGTGTAGATAACCTTGTGCGTAACAAGGGGAAAGACGAACTTTTGGGTGGGCTGCAGTGTATGATTGTGAGTCAGAAACATAAAGCTGGTGTCACGCTGATGGAAGTGATGGCGGTGGTGGCCATCATGGGTATTTTGAGCGGCCTCGGGGTAGCCGGACTGCGGAGTGCGGTCGCCAATGCCCGTATCAAGGATGCCGCCTACAACGTGACGGCTTTTATGGAACGGACAGCGAATGAGGCGCGTCGGGTGAACGGCACCCTTTGTGCGAAAAACGTGGATTCCCAGAAACTTGTGGTGTTCAAATCGGACGACTGCGACAATATAGACGAAGAAAACGACAGGTTCGACAGCTTACTGCTCGAATCGCCCGTACAGTTCATCTCCTCTACTGAGAACAACGGCCTTACGGGCGACAATTGGGCCCTGGAGGGCAAGGTGGCCGAGTTCAGGCCCCGGTCAGGCCTTTCAGCGGCACCCATTGAAGGTTACTTCGAAATGCAATATGGAGGCAGCGACCGTTACGCCGCGGCTGCGAAATCCAAGAACAAGAATTCGTTTGTCCCGAAAGTGAAATATTCCGGAAGCCAGAGCTCGTGGAGCGACATTTAGGGAGTTGACATGTTACTCGGAAAAGAACAATCCTTCCAAAAGAGTTCCGCGGCCACGCAGCGTGCTTCAGTGTGCGTCCCCGGCAAGCGCGGCATCGGCATCATGGAGGTGCTGGTCGCCGCACTGGTGCTCGGCATCCTGTACGCCGCGGTGTCCAACCTGCAGAAGGGCAACCGTGACGCCCTGCTCCGCATCCGCGGTCGCGACGGGGCAACCGAGGTGGCCCAGAACATTATCGACAGCCTAGGGGCGCTGGGGCTCGCTAGTTTCACCGACGACAACCTGATTCCCTGCGGGGGCGGCGCGGCGAACTGCTTTACGCTGGCAAAGACCGATGACGAGGGCAACAAGGTGGCCGAGGTCATCACGACGACCCGCCAGTGGCAGGGCCAGCCCGGGCTCGTGCAGAACACCATGTCGGTGACCTACACCGTGGACGTGAAGCTCTCCGGCGACGATGAGTACAAGGCCAAGGCGGGCAGCCTGCTGCTTGGCACGGACAGCGTCGCCCACGTGTTCGCCAAGCGCCTGGACGTGACCGTCAGCTGGCCCTTTAAGAACTCCACCCAGTCCATTTCCGTCTCGGGGGTAATCAGATGAAAAAAGGCTCTACCAATACCCCCGTCATCCTGAGCGTAAGCGAAGGATCCAGAAGCGGTTTCACTTTGATGGAACTCTTGGTCTACATGATGATTGTAGGCATTATCGTCCTGGTTGCTGGCCAGGCCTTTACTGACTCAACCAAGTTCCGCGTACGTACCCAGAACATGCTCAAGGCGACGCAGGAAGCCGAGAACGTGGCCACACTCTTCAAGTCGGACGTGTCCCAGATGGGAGCGAAGAGTTCGAAAGAGGCGGGAAATGCGGACGGGGGGGAGAAATACGGAGACAAGTTCAGCAACGTCTATTCCGATGTTTTCATCGACCCGGACAACGCCGTGGATGACAATAAAGACTCGTCCTCTTTTCTGATAGCAAACGAAGACGGCTTCAGTAGCCTGATTGTACGCCGCGTTCGTTACGACAATTTGGGCCATTACCAGGCCGTGGACGAAATAAATTGGTTTGTAGACAACGGGGTGCTGAAACGCAGTTGCCGCACCGTTACCGGAACAGCAGATGACGAAGCCTGCAAGAAAGAAACTGCCGACGAAGCGAAAAACCATGGAGTGGAAATTGCAACCGGAGTCAAAAAGTTCAACATCATTGCCTCGAAGCCAAGTGTTGCTACTGCCAGCGTAAGGATTTTCCCTTGCCCAAGCGACCCGCCCTGTGCTGACGATGCCGAAAACACGCAGTTCCGCCTCGTGGCAAGAACCGGAGAATCTGGATTCGCTTCGGGCATGGACCCAGTTAACGAAGACGGGGACGCCACCAAGGGAGGCAAACAGGCCGTAATGCCCCGTTTCTACCCCAATTTCAACAAGGAAACTGAGGCGTTGAAGGATGAATCGGAACAGAAGGTGAACCAGGTAATTGCCATAAAAAACGAGGATGGCGCATCAATCAACTGGAAAAACATGTGCTCCAACTATGGTGGGCTCATGACATTTGAAAAAAATCACGAATACGAGATTTTCTTTGAAATTCCCGTACCAGCCAATTCCAAGGATAAAAGCCTGATGTTCGTTCCGGGCAAAGATCACATGTCGGTTGGTTTTAGGAGCGTTTCTACCGGAGATCTTCCCAAAAAAGAAGGCTCCCCCTTAATAGAAGACTTCTTGTTTTTTCCACCACTTGATCCGGACAAGGGGGCGGGAAGGCGGGTAATGCGCTTTTCCGTTCCCGAAAAAGTAGAAAATGTTTGTTTGGCGTTCACGTTTGCCTGTTATTCACCCCTTGTTGACGAAGGCTCCTTGACCATAGAGAACCTAAAAGTGAGAGAGGTCGCAAATTCGTCGTTTGATTTCGAAGAACCTCATTTTAGCCCAGAAGCGCACAAGAAAGAAAAGAAAAATGTCAAGGGCTTCAAACTGGAACTTGAAATCGCTCGTGGAGGCAAGGGCGGCGAAAATGGAGAGACCGGCTCTATTGATTTGGTCATTCCGACCCCAAGCAATGGTCCAAGAGATTAGGAGGAAAACTATGCGTTTAGAAGGAAGAAAACTCCATCATGTCATTGCGACCCTGAACTTGTTTCAGGGGAAGCAATCTCTTTCCAGACGCTCAAAGTACGGTGTTTCCCTCATTACCGTCCTCCTGTTCATGCTGGTAGCGACCATCGCCGCTACGGCAACGTATAAATGGATTACCAGCGAAGGTCATTCCAGTTCAAGCCGTATGCTAGAACGGGAGGCCTATCAGAGTTCCGTTGCAGGCATTGAAAACACACGCGCCTGGATGACATACCATGCCAACGATGTGGGCGCCCTGATTAAGCAGTACCTCAAGGATGATTCCCATAATCCTATCAGCCTAGACGGAAGGCTCCGCACACTTACAAAGCCCGGTCAAGATTATCATGTTTGGCTGGTCGGCGTAAACACGGAGACGAGTACTTACAAGTTGAAAATTCTCTCCAGCGGCGAAGCCCGTGGAGGTACGCGCCACAGTGAAGTCGCCATCCTAAATGTGGACGGTCTCTACCAGGTAAAGGTGCCTCAAGAAAAACACCATTCCAACATCGATTTTGAGTACGCCTATTTTGGCGGCAGTTTCCAATCAACTCAGGTTACGGCGACATCTGCCATTGTTAATGGAAACTGGAGCGGAAACCCGCCAATTGTTACTGGGAATTGGGTCGTTACTGGTAATGCGACCCTTAGCGGTAACGATGTGAAAGTCGGGGAAACTGCTTGCATAGGGGGAAATGCCTCGATTCAGAACACTGGATTTAAAGGTAAGGATTTGTATGTTGTGGGAGATTTCTCGGGTAATATTGAAATCTCAGGTGATGCATACATTGGTGGAAATATAACACAAGGAAGTGCTGGAAATTTCACCATCGGTGGTAGTGTAACGTTGGATGGCAAGTGGACCACGTCCCAGGGTGGAAAAAGCGTAACTATCGGAGGTAATTTATGCACTGGTGAAAACGGCCAGATTTATTCCAGCGGGACAAACCATCCCTTTACCGTCGAGGGAAATGTCTGGATGCCGGGCAATTACAATGTTTGGACTGGATGGGACAATTATAGTTACTACGACAAGATTATTCTTGGGAATTCCAGCACTTCGGAAGTATTTATCAAGACTGGACATTCATGGAACGACTACAACACGATGCGGAACAACAAGAAATTTACAGAACCGGATGCATCTCATGGAGGCCATCCAAGAAAATGCATCTCCGGTTATCCCCATGGTTGGTGGACTATGTATGGTCCGCAATCGGAGAGTACGACCCCAATTTGCGACAACTATGAATCGGGCCATTCTGAATGGTGGAGCAATGAAACCTATCAACCCTATCAAAACAAGGCTAGCAAAAACAATCTCTATTACCTCTATTATATGCCGGCGGGTGTAAAAGACGTTGATTTCGGAACATATGACGACAATTATTGGAAATGGTGTACGAAACGTTTGGATTATTATGGATCCTATAATTTTGCTGGTGGAGTACTGAAATACTGTGAAACCTATAATTCAAATACGGTTATGAATAGCTATTTTGTAAACGCCCCAAGTAATTCCTCTGCAACAAGTTTCACGGACTCATATCATACCAATACAGATGGAAATCATCCTGTAAACGTTTCCGGTAACTACTATCGCTACCTAAATCACGATGGTTCAAATATTACTGGCTCTCCCTACTGCAAGCTGGCAAGCGGAAAAAGCTGGCGCCCCGAATGCGGTGTAACACCCTGGTTCAAGTCCAATGGAACCGTTTCCAATAATGTGACGGACGAGCGCAAGTTCTCTTGTGCTGAAACCGTCAAAGAAAATTGCGACGAAATATGGACTCCTGGTACGGGCTGCCACGGCTCCAGCTACCAGGTTCCCGATGTACTAGTCACCGCCAAGGACAAGTTTGAATCCTACGCAAACAAGGGCTGTGCCGCAAGCATTACCAGCTGGACTCAATCTGGTTTTGAAAAGAAGCTGAACGACTGCTTTAAAGAAAATAATGATGACGAGGACAAGAAGAAAACCAACCTTTACAATGGTTTTCTTGTCGTAAAAATTACTGATTCCAATCCTGGTCAGGATTACGGCCAAAGCTCATCAAATAAGCTGACAGGGAAATTTATCATTATCGTTGAAAACAAACTGAGCGCAGGACAAAACGGCATCCCGATGGTCAACGACGGCTCCTTCGTTTTCTTGTACCTGAAGCAAGGTGCAAACTACATTCAAAAGGAAGCAAAGAATTACTTTATATACACAGAAGGCAACATCGGAGAATCCAGCGGACTCCACCTGACTGGGACCATATACTCGCCTACGACTTCCTGTGCCACGGCCAACTTCAAGGACGCCACATTGACATTCAGCCAAGAAGTCATTGATGAACTGACCTCGGCAGCAATCATCTGTTCCAACGACGGAACTCCCTGTGGAGGGGCCACTGCGGGCATTCCTTCTACGTCGACTTCCGAAGATTCCTACACCAGCGGCACCGATTCCAACTACATTTCCCTGGCTCCGCAGCTGGGCGTGTCTCTAGAATCCCAGTACGAAAACAACGAATCTTTGCCTTCTGCAGCCAACCAGGCAGAACTGAATCCGTCGTTCATCATTCTTCCCCGTGTAATTTATATGCCCACGGACCCCTATGGAGAATTGGCGGATTACTATAACGTAGTTCCTCTCAATGGATCCAGTTTGAAAAAGGCAGATGTGACGGTGAATTGCGCTTCTGGGATACCCACTAGCGGAAAGCTGTACCCCAGCGGAGGCACTCCGCTTACCGAGGGAATTTATGTTTGCGAAGCCTCGGCGACAGGATATTCCAAGAATCCGTTCTGGATTGTGGTCAAGGGTTCCCAACGCGGAACTCCCACGGTATCTTTCGTAGAGGATCCCCAGGAAATGGGAACCACGGGTACCGCCCAGGTCCATGCGACAATATCGGCCCACGACCAGCCTCTCACCATTACCGTATCTTGCCCCGCACGGCCCGAAGGGTGGAGCTACACCCCAAACAACGGCTCCGAATCCGGCGGCAAGTGCACTTTTGAAATTCCGGCCCATACCGGTGGTACGGAGACTATAAAATTATTCGACATTTCTACAACAAATGCGGTCAACGGCACTCTTACGTTCCACCTGCAGGCAGGCGAAGGTTATGCCTTGACCTGGCCCTATGATGCAGAACTTCATGTTTCCAGTTCTGCCACGCTGAAGAGAATTGAAGCGACATTGGCAGAAATCAACGAGTATTGTACGGCACATCTCGGCGATTGCCCTGAAGAAGGCCATAGGGATAGCGACTGGCCTCCCTGTTCCACTACGGAAACCTGGGTGGAACCCGTCAATGTCAGTTTCGCCGTTTCGACCAAGAATGAGTCCTGGTCCGTTTCCATCGGCGGCACCGGCGAAATGACCCTTGGGGCAAGGCCCTCGAACGATTGCGTGGTTATTATCCCTACAGAAAATAACGCCATCGACAAACTGACCATGGAGGCGAACAAGAAGACTTACGAGCTCAGGGCCACTGCCAAGGCGAAAAAGCACACGGTCAAGGTAGCCTTTACTGGCGATGTCGGCGACGGGAAGAATCCCGTGCTGAAAATCTCCGTAAATGGCAGGGAATCTACCTGCGTGTACGACGATGTCAAGGACAAGAGTCCTAAGGCCTGCACCGTCAGCGTATTTAGCGGCGAAGGTGTTTCCATTTCTATCGACAAGGATAACGAAGAAAACAAGAAGTTCAGCTACTGGAAATGCGACAATAATGGGGGGACCACGTGTCCCACGATAGACCCCATAACGAGTCAGAATTATAGCGAATTTACGGTCAAGGACGACAATGCCGTCATATACGCCCATTTTAACGAATCGGACAAGCATTGCTTCTTTGACGAATTCAAGAACGGTTCCGTAGGTTGCTACAGCGGAGAAACGGAATACTGTATTGACCGTTGCGGCAACGACGTGAATTCGACATGCAACGGTGCTGTTGATGCAAACGGGGTGTTTACAAATTCCAAGTGGCACCTGGTCGAGGGTTCCCTTGCAAGTATCGACAGCTATTACGGAAACATTTCCATAGACAAGGCCGATTCGAAAAAGCGCAACCGCTCCGGTATGGAAGCCGTGAAGGTCATGAGTACCGTTAATGCGGGCCTTTACGGCACCCTGAAGGCCCTGGTGCAACTCCCCAAGGCCACGCCTAGTTTCGGGAACGCCTCGGAAAACATCGCCAAGTCCGGGTTCATGCTGCGTTCCAACGCGGCAGGTTCGGAATACCTGATGCTGAATGTCTATGCGAACCAGGACGGTAAGCTGGAAGTCCGCCTCTGCCGGGATGGCGGGACGGCAAGCTGCTTGCAGGGCAATCCCGTGAAGAACGGGAACAAGGCGAGCGTAGGAGACTCGTCCATGGTCATGATGGCGGCGACCCTGACCGACGACAACAAACTTTCCGTCTCCGCCTTTGTCGGGAACTTCTACGGCAGTCCCGACGAATACACCTATGTTTTTGACCTGTCGGGCCTTTCCAACAATTATGGTTCCCGAGACCACGAGTTTGTAGGTTTCAGCATGGCGGACCCGAATTTCAAGATTTACGGAATTGGCTGGAAGAGCGATGATTACGATTCCGAATGTCACGATACATACCCCACGGTGAAATGCTCCTTTGCGGCGGTTGCTCCTAACGGGGTCGTGCCTACAGAAGAAAATGTCAAGCCCTGGATTGGACATTCTGGCTGGTTCGATTCCAAGGCGTACAGTTGCACCGAAAGCTATTACTATTACAACGGCGATGACGCCGGTTGCGGTATTGCCGGGGAATCTGGGGTAACCTGCCCGTCGACCGGTTACAAATTCAGCGAGTCCGGTGCCGGCCAACACGGCTATGTCGAAAACGGCAAGGATATGAAAACGGCCAAGGCCTGGCTGAAGTGCAGCCTTAGCCCAGAGGACGGCGCATGGGCTGTTGAAACGGAGGCCGAGCGGGCCCACTGCGGCCCCTTCTGGACGGGCAAACTTACCGAATGCACCGACCATGCCGACCTGGCTAATGTCTCTGCCGTCAGCTCCGGAGAAGAAAAGACTCTGTCCCTCGCTGCCGTGACCAACCTGAGAGGTTCTACACTCAACGTGAGCATGCAGAACTCCGACAACAATGAAATAGAAATCTGGCTTCTGAGCGAGAATGCAAATTGGGGCTCAGACGATTTCGCCAGCCGTTCCGTGAAATTCAAGGGGAATGGCGGAAGTTTTGAAGTCACCGGTTCCTTTGCCGATGGCGCCCAGGGATTTGACCCTGAACATGTAAAGCAAATCGTCATCAAGAATCATGGCGGATCTTCGGTAACGGATGTTACGATAACTTCTGCTTGTAAGAATGCGGTAGGCATTTCCAACTGCGTCGCGCAATACAACGACGAGACCGGCAAGTGGACCATTACGGCGGATGTGACCAACAAGGACAAAGTTACGGCCTACTCCGTGGAAGGAACGGTGGATGGCTCATCCGTCATAGGTATTTCAGATGCACCAAGCTGGACACCTGACCAGGCCAAGTGGGAAAAGACAGATAATCCGTACGGGAACTATCAGGGAAAGACCTTCAAGTTCAAGGCCTCGGTGACGAACCAGGGCGGGACGGTACTTTCCACCAATTGTAACGATGTCGCCATCACCAGCGTTTCTTGCAGCAATCTTTCTGCTAGCGACGTTGAAAGCGGTGCGGCGTGGCCCCAGCTTTCCTTCAAGCTGAACAATTGCCCCAATAACAAGTGCGTGTACACCATTAAACTCGATGGCACAGACGCCTTTAGTGGCCAGGAAGGTTATGGAAACGTAAGCAAGACTCCATCGGGAAATTCGCCCGAATGCAATACTGACGGTGGCTGCGAACACACCTACACGGTGGCAAGCGCCAACGCGGAAGTGCCGTTTAATGAATGCTCCAAGACATTCAAGGTGAAGAAGAAAGTTACCACCGAGGTGACGGCGACCTGTAGCGTAGGCGGAAGTTTGTATCAGGGGCAGCAGTTAACGCTTAATGTGTCAAATATTACCAATGTTCCAAACCTTAACAATAATGTGCAAATGGTATGGACATTTAACGGCTCTTCAAAGACCATTGATTGCGGTTCGAGTAACTGTTGGAACAATACGATCACAGCTCCAGCGCCAGGTACCTACTCGTATTCGTTGTCTTACAACGGGAGCCCGGTTGAAGGATGTTCTGGTACAGTGGAAATAGGCTCGATACTTACATGTTCTGTGTCGCCGACCACAGTGGATAAAGATGGAACTTATGCATTTACGGCAAATGCAGCTGTAGGTTGCAGTAACTGTTCCTTTACAGATGCTACGGGTGCTGTGGAGAACAACCTTAGTCTCCAAGCAGGAGGAAGCTTAACAAGAAATAAAACAGCAAGTAGTACAGGAAGCAAAACTCTTTCTTTTGCTTGTAATTCATGCAACAACAATGTTAGCACTTCCTGTTCGGCATCTTTGACTGTTAATGCAGTGGCTCCATCGTTTAGCTGTCCCACAAATCAGACAGAAACTGTGAGTACATCAGTTTCGATAACACCGCATAATCTAACAGGTTGTGAAGACGGTTGTAGCTATACGATTTCAGGAACTTCTATTACCGGAAATGGATACACTGGCGGGGCTCTACCCGGCTTTGTCGGGCCTTCTTCTGCGGGTACGGTATCTTATACAGTGAGTTTGACAAATACAGCCGGAACTGCTTCCCATAATTGTTCTATAACATATAACGCGGCAACACCTGTAATATGCCATTGTGCAGATTACTGCGGAAGTGGGTGCGAAGATAATATTGTTACGGGCAATGTCTTCCAAAATCCGTTTACCGGTTGCATATTTGTGGTTTCTGCAACTAGACTTGATATAAATCAAGGATATACAGTTAATGGAAGTACTCCGTCAAGCGGACCACTGTGTTATGACAACGCCACAAATTGTTCAAATGCCCTTGCAAATTATTCGGCAGTAGATGGAGGATGGTATTTCTATGTAGTGAATAAATATACAGATGTCCGTTCTACTGGGTACAATCCCTGCGCACCTAATGTTCAACCTGTGCTTGACGATTGCCCCGTTGTGTCAACAACAGTACCACCGGGATCACCTGTGGTAATTACTCCGGCTTTATCGACCGATTGTAACACGCAGAACGGGTGTACCTATGCAATTTCTGGGGATTTCTCTACAACTGGATCATATCGTGCTGGAAATATTGAATTTACCGATACGGGTGCATCCAATGGGAGTAGTCGAAATTATTCCCTCGTTATATCAAATAGTGAAGGATCCTCTGGAGCTTGTTCTATTGGTCCAATAACATATTCTGCTGCTGCAAGTATTGAAATAACAAAAGGTGATAATGACGTTTCTGTTCCCTGTGGCAAAACCATACACCTCACAGGGACTTGCAATGAAAACACGTGGGGACCATTCTACTTGCACGTTGCGTGCTCTGGACAGTTCACGAAAACTGTGGGAGGTGTAAGTGCTGGTCAGTATAACGAAGTTAACTACGGTGCAGGAAATGCTTATAATGGAATGGATGTAAACATAACAACATCATGTGATCCTTCGCCTAATACAATGAGCTGTAGAGCTTGGTGCGATTGGAATCAGTAACTTTTTTCCAAGGCTCCCCCACCGGGGGGCCTTTCCTTTACCCCTAAACAATCAAAGCCCCAGGACGTGATGTGAACCCCGAAAGTTGAACACAACTTTCGGGATTTTCATATATGAAATACACAAAAGAAGAATGGGATAAAGTCCTTGAACTCTATCAAAAAGGGAATGGATCCATCCTCATCTCAAA
>Ga0129306_1003104_pt1 | contig 13107 bp, 10 predicted proteins | sample P827metagenome_FD_94438 | JGI IMG/M metagenome (GOLD analysis project Ga0129306, IMG submission 94438) | Capybara group fecal microbial communities from Wisconsin, USA - P827 metagenome | ecosystem: Host-associated > Mammals > Digestive system > Large intestine > Fecal | place: USA: Wisconsin...
GCCTGGCCTGCACAGCGGAAATCCCTGTAGCCCTCGTAGACGTACAGCGGGTAGGCCCGGCTACCGGCCAGCCCACCAGTCCCGCCCAGGGCGAAGTGATGATGACCCGATGGGGTACCCATGGTGATCACTGGGTGATTGTGGTATCGCCCTCCAGCGTGCCGGAATGCTTCTGGCTCACCATCCGCGCGGTTAACCTGGCGGAAAAATACCGCGTGCCCGTCATCATTTTAATGGACGAAGTCATCGGCCATATGCGGGAAAAAATTGAGCTGCCAGACGACTACAGCACGGTAGAAACCGTGGACCGGGTACGTCCCACCTGCAAACCGGAAGAGTATCTGGCTTACGGCACCACGGAAGACAATCTGGTTCCTGCCATGGCAGATTACGGCAGCGGTTACCGCTGGCATGTCACCGGCCTGATCCACGATGAGACCGGGTTCCCGAAAGGCACGCCGGCCGGTACGGTCAACGCCCTGAACCGCCTGCATGATAAGATTTATAATAACCTGGCAGATATCGTTACATTTGAAAATTATAAGATGGACGACGCGGAGTTCGTCGTACTTTCCTTCGGCGGCGCGGCCCGTACCGCTTACGAAGCGGTAGACATGGCCCGGGCTGAAGGACTGAAAGTCGGTTTCTTCCGTCCCATCACCATCTGGCCTTTCCCGGAAAAAGAAGTGAAAGAGCTGGCAGGTAAAGTGAAAGGCATTTTAGTGCATGAGCTGAACTACGGCCAGTATGTGCTGGAAGTAGAACGGGTCGTAGCGGGCAAATGCCCTGTCACCCTGTACGGCAAGTACGACAACGAATCCGCAACGCCGCAGGAACTTCTGGCGGAAATCAAAAAGGCCATGGGCCGGTAAGGGAAAGGAGATAAGACCATGGGAATGGAACAATTAGTTGAAAAATATTTTCGCCCGGGCCGCCTGCCCCACATCTGGTGCCCCGGCTGCGGCAACGGCGTCATCACGGGCGCTATCGTAAAAGCAGTGGATAAGCAGGGCTTATCCAAAGACGAAGTCGCTTTAATTTCCGGTATCGGCTGCTCCAGCCGCTCTTCCGGGTATCTGGATTTTAATACGGCCAACACCTTACACGGACGGGCCCTGCCCATCGCCAGCGGCCTGAAGATGGCAAACCCGGCATTAAAGGTTATCGTAGCCAGCGGCGACGGCGACTGCACGGCCATCGGCGGCAACCACCTGATTCATGCGGCACGCCGCAACATTGATTTAACATTGGTAGTATATAACAACAGCATCTATGGCATGACCGGCGGTCAGTATTCGCCCATGACCCCCAAAGGATCCAAAGCGACTACGGCTCCGTATCTGACCATCGAGCCTTCTTTCAATCTGCTGGACCTGGCAAAAGCAGCCGGCGCTACCTTCTGCGCACGGGCTACCACCTTCCATGTACCTCTGATGGTAGATGTGATTGCCAAAGGCATCGCCCACAAAGGCTTCTCCATCATCGAATGCGTATCGGCCTGCCCCATCAACTTCGGACGTCAGAACAAAGCGGGTACACCGGCCAAAATGATGGAATGGCAGCGGGACCACGGCGTAATGAAAGCAGCCTGGGACAAGATGGACGAAGAGAAAAAAGCCGAAGCCATCGCAGCGGGCAAGTTCCCCATCGGCGTACTGTTTGAAACCAACGACGTACAGGAATATACCGAAGCCTATGATGAAGTCATCCGGCGCGCACAGGGAGGGAAATAATCATGAAACATAATTTTAGATTTTCCGGAACCGGCGGCCAGGGCCTGATCACAGCCGGTATCATCTTAGCGGAAGCAGCGATCCTCGATGGTAAAGAAGCCATCCAGTCCCAGTCCTACGGACCGGAAGCCCGGGGCGGTTCTTCCAAAGCGGAAGCTATCATCTCCGACGACAAGATTTATTTTGGCCGGGTTACCTGCCCGGATGTATTGCTGGCCATGAGCCAGGAAGCGGCGAACAAGTACACCAAGGACTGCGGCAAAGACAGTATCGTGATTACAGATTCCCTGTTTGTAACAGAAGTACCGGGAACCTATAAAGAACGTATCGATCTGCCCATCACCCACACGGCCATCGGCGCCTGTGGCAAATCCTTATTCGCCAACATCGTAGCGTTAGGGGCTGTTGTGGCCTTAACCCACTGCGTATCCGAAGAAGCGCTGGAAAAAGCTGTGCTGAACCGGGTTCCCAAAGGAACGGAAGAAGCGAATAAAAAAGCCTTGCAGGCAGGCAAAGAACTGATTACCAAACGGTAAAATAAAAAACAGGGATGTGGCAAAATCTGCTACATCCCTGTTTTTTTATCTTTACTTCCGGTTGATCAGGTTGTTCAGTGCCTGTTCCCGTAACACCTGCTTCAGCACTTTACCCGTATTGTTCCTGGGCAGGTGGTCACAGAAGATAAATTCTTTAGGAACCTTATAAGCCGCTACCTTGGAAAGCAAATATTTACGAATCATACGCTTATCCTTGGCACAACCGTCTTCCGGCACAATGTAGGCACAGATAGCCTGACCACGCAGTTTGTCTGGAATGCCCACGACTGCCGCCTCCCTGATATCGGGATGAGCCGCCAAAACTTCCTCCACCTCACGGGGATACACATTTTCACCACTGCTGATAATCATATCCTTCAATCGGTCTACAATAAATATCCAATCGTCTTCATCCTTGTAACAAAGGTCTTCCGTATGAAGCCAGCCGTTCCGCATCGTCCAGGCGGTTTCCTTCGGACGGTTCCAGTAACCCAACATCACGTTGGGGCCTTTCACACACAGTTCACCTACCGCCCCAACCGGCACTTCGTTGAAGTTTTCATCCACTATTTTTACTTCCACATTGGGAATCGATGCTCCGATAGATCCCTGCTTGTTCTTATTTATGCGGTTAAAAGTCACAACCGGCGAAGCTTCCGATAAACCGTAGCCCTCCATAACATGCCGACCAAACTTCTTAGCGAAAGCATCATACAACACTAACGGCAGTGCTGCGCCACCGCTGACGAACAGTGTAAAGTTCGCCAGATCTTCCGGTTCCGCTCCTTTAACGAACAACTGATACATGGTAGGTACACCGCACATGGTGTTCACACGGTATTTTTTAATCAGGCTCATGGCATCGCCAAACTGATACGTTTCCTGAACCACCAGCGTGGCGCCAATATAAAGGTTGCAGCAAACCGAGCATATCCAGCCGAAGCAATGATACATCGGCAGCACACATAAGGCTACGTCATCCTCCTTCATGGGTGTGAGGGACATAAAGTCCTGAGTGTTGTGAACGATATTCCCCTGGCTCAGCATAGCGCCCTTGGGACGGCCCGTTGTTCCGGACGTGTAGATAATAGCCGCGGGACTCATTTCATTCATTTCATATTCAACCAGTTCAGCGCCTTCCGGTGCCGCCAGTTCATCAAAGGTAAACTGTTTCAGTTCCTGCTCCCAGCCCAGATCCAGCAACGCCTGATTCACATCCAGACGGTTTTTTGTGAGCAGGATTTTCATCCCCGTGTCTTTTACAATATAAGCAATCTCCGGCGCAATAAGCTGGAAGTTAAAAGGCACCACGATGCCACCTGCTTTTACCACGGCAAAATAAGCAGCCACAAAGTCCGGAGAATTTTTACTGAAAAGCCCGACACGGTCTCCCTGCTTTACACCCTGAACCTGTAAAAACATCGCCCAGTCCTTAACCTTTTTGCGAAAATCGCCATAGGTCATAAATTCGTCTTTAAAAATAAAAGCTGTTTTTTCATCCGGATGCTTTTGAAAAATTTCATTTAATAACATAAACGTACCTCACTTGCCAATTTATTTGCCCTCCGTTACTGTGTGCACGTTGCAGCATATATTTCACCCATGTTTTGCGTTGCGCGGAGCAAAGCGAAAAACACGCTTCCTGTCTTTTTAATTTTACTAAATATCCGGGTTCTTGTAAACCTCCCGGCCATCTACAAAAGTATGTAAAACCGCAAAATCTTCGTTACATATGGTAACGTCAGCCGCCGCGCCGGGACTCAGGCTTCCGATTTTTTCAAACAGCCCCAGTTCCTGGGCCTGGTTCTCCGTAACCATGCGGACAACTTCCGGAACCGTCACGCCAGTATTCTTCCGGAAATTTGCCATGGCACGGTTCAGGGTAACTATACTGCCTGCCAGCGTTCCGTCTGCCAGCCGTGCTTCTCCGTTTTTCACAATAACAGTCTGCCCGCCCAGTTCAGAAATACCGTCAGACAATCCACAGGCGCGCATGGAATCGGTAATCAGTTCAAGCCCTGCCACACCTTTCGTACGATATATGAGCCTCTGCACCGCCGGATGCACGTGCAGATTATCCGCTATCAGTTCACAGGTAACAGCTGAATCAAGGGCAGCGCCCAGCAGGCCGGGGGTTCTGTGATGCAGTCCGGTCATTGCATTGCACAGGTGTGTGACATGGGATGCCCCTTCCCTGACCGCCTGCAGCGCCGTATCATAGTCCGCTGCGCTGTGACCCAGGGACACAATAATATTATGGGTCTTACATTGCGCGATAAACTCCTTAACCTGCTCCGGATTTCCCAGTGTTTCCGGAGCCAGCACGACGACTTTGATTACATCGGCATAATCTTTTATTTGCATAAAATCCGCCGGCATAATGCTGTCTTCATGTTGGGCCCCTTTATATTTACTGCTGATGAAGGGTCCTTCCAGGTGCGCGCCCAATACTTTCGCGCCAGGCAGCCGGTACTGCTGCATTTTTTCCGTTTTATTATCAAACGGCTCAGATTCCCCTGCACAAGAACAATCCTTTGGATTATTTCCGGAAGCATTCATGTCTTCCTTCATTTCTTCGCCAAATCCCTGCGTAGAAGATGCAGTCCCGTGTTTTTCATCACGACGCCGGGTAATCGGGGTCATGTTTTTGCGGACACGTTCCAGCGCCTTATAGATTGTCTGCATATCACAAGTCATGGTTGTGGGCAGGAACGACGTCACCCCGGTCTGTACCAGGAACCGGCTCATGACCGCCAGCGAATCTTCCGTTGCGTCCATTGTATCCGCACCGCCGCAGCCGTGGATATGCAGGTTGATAAAACCTGGCGCAACATAATTGCCGCTTGCATCTGTTATGTCCAGCGGTTTCCCTTTCCAGCTTTGTCCGTCTGCCCACGCAGTGTCCAGCGTTTCACGGGAGACAATTCCAATAATGTTTTTATCAAACAAAAGAGCACAGCCGTCTAAAATTTTGTCAGTTAATACAATACGCCCATTAACAATTGCATGCATAACGATACGCTCCTGAATGTCGTAATAGTAGAAAAACGTGTATTTAATTATAACACAAAAGGCAACCCTTTTGGGATTGCCTTCGTACGGTTTCGCTATGACCGAAGCCGGTAAAACACCTATTTAGCTTTCTTCAGCATATATAACGGGTCTATATTTTCCCCGTCCACAAACACTTCGAAATGCAGGTGGGGACCGGTGCTGTAACCGGTACTGCCAACAAAACCGATAATTTCACCTTTACGTACCTGCTGCCCTGCCGTTACGGCAATGCCGCTCATGTGTCCGTACGCACTTTCATAACCATTGCCATGGCGGATTTTCACATACTGCCCGTAGCCGCCGTTCCAGCCGGCCATCTCCACAGTCCCCATAGCCGCAGCATATACCGGTGTGCCAATATCTACAGCGATGTCCAGACCCGGATGCCAGTCGAAACCGCCGTTGATGGGCCCCGTCCTTCCTCCGTAGAGGGAGCTGATAACGCCGCCGTCCGTCGGCCACAGATCCGGTAAAATGGAAAGGCGGTTGTTCCGCCCTTCAATAATGCTCAGAAGTTCATGCATATTTTTCTTCTGCCGGTCAATCTGAGATGTCAGGTTCTTATTCTGGGCCGCTGCCACGTCCATCATGCTTATGTCCGCGCCCGGTCCACCCTTTCCGTTATAAGACGGATCTGTTGATTTGGTTCCCGGTGTTGTGCCGATGGAATCAAGGCTGCTGGAAAAATCCCGGTCACCGCTGTTCTGGATCACCGCGCGGCGCAGTTTGGTTTCCAGCGTATGGATCTCGCTCATATCCCGCAGCATCTTTTCATTATCGTCCAGCAGCGACTGGATTTTTGCGTCCTGCTCCGACTTATGATCAAGATACTCCTGATACGCCGCCTTATCAATTTTCGAATGATGATATTGCCAGCCATAAAACCCCGCCGCTCCGGCCAGACAGACAACTGCAACTGCAAAAATCCCCGCCAGCGTCATCGCTTTCTTGCGGGTTACGGAAACAACTTTTTCCTGCCCGCTGCCCCTGGGAATAATCAGCTGAATTATCGGCTCCGTATTCGCTTCTTTTAGTTTATTATTCGCTTCCATGATCTCACCAGTATTTTTCAGTTTTGCAACTTTTACATTCAACATTTGCAAAACAGTGTACGCAAAACTTTTGACAATTATATGTCAGACGATTACTCTTTAAACGCCCCCAACCTCTGCCCGATGCACAGGATACGGCTCCCCAGATATGGCAGGCTTTCCAGGTCTTCTTTCGTAAGGCCGCCGATAGCTGTCAATACTACGCCATATACAATGGCGGCAACGGGAATACACAGCAGGAGAACCCAGCCTCCCAGTCCGGATGCCACGTACAGGACGCCCAGAACAGCAATGCCCATGACGCCTGCCGAAACCAGCGGCTTCAGGAAAACAGGCAAAGACATTCTATATCCGGTCAGTTTATAAATAAAGTACATATTAATCAGCGCCGCCACACCGAAGTCCGCCACGGTAGCTATGGCAGAACCGCGAATCCCCAGCCAGGGGACGGCGGTCAGCGTCCAGTTCAGGCAGACTTTTACCACGCAGGCAGCAATCATATTGAGAACCGGGATGCTGGTGCGTCCCATGCCCTGCAGCACCGCCGTACTGACCTGATGCATACCAAGCAGCACGATGCCGATGCTCATAGCCTGGATAGCCGGCGCAGCGCCGGGAGCGTTGTAAATAAGCCCCGCCACCTTTTCCGCCAGGCAAAACAGCCCCATAAAACAGGGAAACGTCACAATCATGGCAACCCGAAATGCCACACCGGTTTTGTGGCGGATGCTTTCCTGCCAACCTAGGGCGCGGGCTTCCGAAATGGCAGGCACCAGACTGATGGCTAGCGCCGCCGTAAAAATCGTAGACAAATTCACCAGCGGTACGGCCATGCCGGTCAGGTAGCCGAACAGCTCTGTGGCGTGGCGCACATCAAACCCGGCAACTTCCAGCCGCTGGGGCACAATGAGCAGATCCAGGTTGGCCACGATGGGAAGCATCAGGCTGGTAAGGGAAACCGGCAGCGCCAGCTTAAGGAGACGAGAAATGATGGAGGAAGATGTTTCCTGAACCGCATCCGTGTTTTGCAGGCTCTGCTTTGCTTTCAGGTCTTTTTTCAGCCGCTGGTAGAAAAACATCAGCACCAGCAACGCGCAGAACGCGCCGGCGCCGGCGCCCATACTGGCGCCCCCTGCCGCCGCAGCCAGACCACGGGGCAGGAAATAGGATGCAAAAAACAGCATGGTTACGACCCGCACCAGCTGTTCCGTAATTTCGGAACAGGCAGTAGGCGTCATGATTTGCCAACCCTGCAAATACCCGCGGAAGCTGGCCAGAAATGTTACGAAAAACACTGCCGGCGCCAAGGCAATAATTGAGTAATAGGCCCGGGCGTCCCGGATAAACTGCCAGTCGATCAGTTTCTGCGCGCCAAAGAACAGCGCCAGGGAAAACACCAGCCCGGTTACAAACAGCAGGCGCAGCGTAACATGGAATACCCGCTCTGCGCCTTTAAAGTCATTTTGCGCAACCTTTTCCGCCGTCACGATGGAAATCGCCACCGGTATGCCTGCCGAGGAAACCGTGATCGCCATCAGGTAAATGGGAAAACCCATCTGGTACAGGCCGATGCCCTCCCCACCCAGCACACGGCTCAACAATATCCAGTTCAGCGCGCCGATGACCTTCACCACGATACTGGATACGGTGAGGATCAGCGTGCCTTTCAGAAAACTGTTATCGCTTTTCATCAGCTTCTCCTTAAAAATACAAACAAAGATACATGATAATATTATCGTTTTTAGCCGTATTTGACAAGCATTTCATTGCGTTTTTCAAAAATCGTTAACAAATTGCAGAGAATGGCTGATTCAGTCCAATACTGCTTTCGATGTACTGAAAATGATGACGGTTTTCCTTTTGAGTAAAAGACCTCCAAAATCCTCCAAAGGTACAGATTAATTCACAAATTGTTTCGTTGACAGGGGTTCCTCCGCAATGCTATACTTTTTTTATGAGGAACGGTAGTATCCGTACCATAGAGATATTTAATGTATTAAAAAGATACGGAGGTAATCATCATGAAAAAATTTGTTTGTTCTGTTTGCGGCTATGTGTATGAAGGGGCCGAACCCCCGGCAAAATGCCCCCAGTGCGGCGCTCCTGCTTCCAAATTTGTAGAGCAGGCCGGCGATATGACCTGGGCTGCTGAACACGTTGTAGGCGTAGCCGCTGACGTTCCCGAAGATATTAAAGCCGACCTGCGCGCCAACTTCAACGGCGAATGCTCCGAAGTAGGCATGTACCTGGCCATGGCCCGCGTAGCATTCCGGGAAGGCTATCCGGAAATCGGTCTGTACTGGGAAAAAGCTGCTTATGAAGAAGCGGAACATGCCGCTAAATTTGCGGAACTGCTGGGCGAAGTTATTACCGACAGCACCAAAAAGAATCTGGAAATGCGCGTAGAAGCTGAAAACGGTGCAACCGCCGGCAAGACTGATCTGGCAAAACGCGCCAAAGCACTGAACCTGGACGCGATCCATGACACCGTTCATGAAATGGCCCGGGACGAAGCCCGTCATGGCAAAGCTTTCAAAGGCTTACTGGAACGTTACTTCAAATAATATTGTCCTTTCGCAAGACCGGTTTTCCTGTTCGGGAAGCCGGTCTTCGTTTTTTCTTGACAACCGTGTTGCGCTCATATATAATAGCTTTACTGTGAAGCAATGAAGAACTGTCCGGCAATACGCAGGCCGGTTCCGAAATACGTCGGGGCGTAGCGCAGTTTGGTAGCGCATCTGCCTTGGGAGCAGAGGGTCGCAGGTTCAAATCCTGCCGCTCCGACCACCTTAATTTAAAAGGAAACAGCCGGTTGCATATGTGAATTGCAATCGGCTGTTTTTTATGGAATATCTGTTTTGTTGCATAACTATCCACAACAGGACCGGCGTTTCAGCCAGAATTTCTTTTTCAACGCAGAACACTTACGCCTTTAAGTCCATCACTTCTTCGGCGATACGGGCCGCGTTCATGATACAGTCCGGGCAGGGAGTCAGAACTTTTCCTGTATCCAGCCCTTTCAGCTCCCGGCATACTAAAGAATGGCACTGTTCCTGAAATTTGTTTACGATTTCTTCAGCAAGCTTATAGGTTTCCAGTTTACTGTCCGGCGTTTCCAGATTTCCCGTACTGCGTTTCATGCCTGCCAGCACACAGGCGCCGCTTAACGCGCCACAGGTCGCCAGGGTTCCGCCCATGCCCTTGCCCAAACCTTCTGTCACCTTAAACATGGTTGCTTCATCCAGCCCTACCAGATCAGCATAGGTACAGGCCACGGACTGCGCACAGTTGTAACCTTTGTCATGGCGTTCAATCGTCTCTTTTACTCTCGTCAAGATAACCCCTCCTCTTTTAATTAAACTTGACAAACCAAAACGTTTCATGTATTATATTTTGTAGATTTTGGTTATCCAAAATTAATATGCGGGTGTAGTTTAGTGGTAAAACTCCAGCCTTCCAAGCTGATGTTGTGGGTTCGATTCCCATCGCCCGCTCCATTTTTTGTCTGAAAAGACTTTCTGTAACGCAGGATGAAAATCTGGCGATTCCGACGCAGAAAGTCTTTTTTATTTTTTCTCTTTCCGGTTGGCGTCTATAAACTCCTGCACCAGATACCGGGGGCGGCGTTTCACTTCCAGATAAATCTTCCCCACATACTCACCGATGATACCGATAGCCAGCAGAATCAGCCCCCCCAGCAGCCACAGGGAAATAATCAGACTGGTCCAGCCTGCAATAGTCTGACCGGTAAAATGCCGGAACAGCGACCAGATCAATACCAGCCCGCTGATTACCGAGATGCCCAGTCCCAAATCAACAATGAATTTGATGGGTTTGGACGAAAGAGAAGTAATTCCCTGCCAGGCAAAAGCAAACATCTTTTTCAACGGATACTTGCTCTCCCCTGCCAGCCGTTCTTTCCGCTTATAATACACGCAGTCGTACTTTAACCCGATCATAGGCACAATGCCCCGAAGGAACAGGTTCACTTCCTGATAATCACCAAACGCTGCCAGCGCCTGTTTGTCCATGAGGCGGAAATCAGCATGGTTAAAGATCACGTCTGCGCCCATCATTTTCATGAAGCGATAAAACCCTTCTGCCGTAACCCTTTTGACAAAAGTATCTGTCTCCCGGTTATCCCTGACGCCGTACACGATATTGCAGCCTTCGTCGTACTTATCTACCATAGCGTCTATGGCATCAATATCGTCCTGCAGATCAGCATCCATGCTGATGGCCGCGTCGCAGTAAGGCTGTACCGTCATAAGACCGGCCAGCACAGCATTCTGATGTCCTTCATTGTGGGCCAGACAGATGCCTGAATAAACCGGATCCTGTTGACAGAGTTCCCGGATAATTGCCCAGGTACGGTCCCTGCTTCCGTCATTCACAAAACAGATTTTGCTGTTTTTACTGATTTTCTTTCGCGTAATTAAATCTGAAATTTTATTTCTAAGTTTTTCCGCTGAATCCGGCAAAACCTCCTGCTCATTATAACAGGGGATCACCATGTACAGCACGGTTTCTGAAGCCATTATCCGGTTCAACCTCGCGTTTCGGTTAAAGATATTTCTGTATTGATTTGCAGTTCAAAACGTCAACAGTTATGACAAAAACTTATGATATCAGCCTGTTACCGGCTCTTATAAATACAGATGCCTGCCTTATTCTCCAAAAGCTCCCAGTCTTCACCGCCCATTTTGTTTTTCATTTTATTGTACATGAACTCACGCATAACAATGTATTTGGGACGGTTGTCCTGCTTCACTGCATCCAAAGATTTTTCACTGTTGGTATCCGCCTCAATGCCCGGGATATCCGTGTACAGCATAAAGCCCGGGCGCAGGAACTTATCGATGTAAAGCACCCGTGACGAATCCTTTTCTGCAGCCACATAAGTCTGTGCAACGGTTTTTACGCTGAACCGGTCCTGAAGCTGCGGCATCATCACGCCAAAAGCCATTACCATGGTTACCAGCCCTGTGACCACATGAAGCCAGGCCGCCGTTTCCACATTACAGTATTTTTTCAATGCAAGCAAAATCAGCACACCCAGCACAAGAGTAACGGCTCCCAGAACCATGCCATACATTGCCACTTCGGGCAGCTGACGCCCGCCCACAATCCATCCGGCTCCCATGAGCAGGTACATGATAAAGGTCCCGACAACCCACCCGGACTGTAGTTTCCCGTTGTCGCAGGTCATCCGTTCAATATTCCAACCGATAATCATAGAAAGCGCCGGCAGTAGCACCAACATGTAGGAAACCTGCTTCGTTTTGGCGATAGAAAAGAACACCAGCACAAAAATCCACCAGACCTGCAGGAAAAGCAATCTGGCGCTTTCCTTCCCTACGCTTCTGGTAAAAGCGTCTTTAATCGATTTCAGCAGTACACCGGTCCAGGGGAACAGCCCCAGAATAATGACCGGCAGGTAAAACCACCAATGCACCCGGTTCGGGTGAAGCGGCGCGGCAAACCGGCTGATATTATGGAAACCGATAAATTCATAGATAAAGTCCATGCCGTGATTCTGGTACATGAACACGTACCAGGGCATTCCCACCGCCGCCACCAACAGCAAGCCGGGAATTACGTGCATACGCAACAATCGCCCCAGATCACGGGTAACCAGAAGATACAGAAAGACAATCGCGCCGGGGAACACTACCCCGATGGGTCCCTTCGTCATCACCGCGAATCCGCAAAACAGATACATCAGCCAGTACTTACTATGCATAAAACAAAGAAGCGCGCCCGTCATGAAAAACAGCAATGTCGTATCTGTCACCGAAGCCTTGCCCATGTACATAATCATGACGGTGGTCCCCATGACCAGCCCGGACCAGAAGCCTGCCCTGGCACTAAACTGACGGGCGGCAGAAAACGTTGTCATCAGGACCGCGCCGATGGCCATCAAAGACGCAGGCAGGCGGGCAGCCAATTCGGAAAAACCACCGAACAGTTTCAGTGACCCTACCAGAAGCCAATAAAAGATAGGCGGCTTATCATACCAGTATTCATTATAAATGCGGGGAGAAAGATATTCATTAAAGCGGATCATCTCTTTGGCAGTTTCCGCATAGACCGGCTCATCAGGGTCAAGCAACGCCACCCCGTCGATGCCAAACAAAATATTAAAACCGACGATTACCAGTAAAATAATGACGGCCTTGCCGGGTAATTGTTTCATTGTAATATCTCCAAATATTTCCAGACTTTATTAACAATAACACGTTAGCATATTTGATTTATTATATCACATGAGACAACGAATAAAAAGAATCAGGAAGGCTTCCTTTAACAACTTTTCATAACATTTTTGTTTGCTGCCTTGCATTTAACAAAAAATGTGATATAATGATTCCTGCAAATCCACATGGTTCAGTAGCTCAGTTGGATAGAGCAACGGCCTTCTAAGCCGTGGGTCGGGGGTTCGAATCCCTCCTGGATCACCATACCAAACCCTGCTCCGGAAGCTAATTCCGGAGCTTTTTTATTTTTTCGATTTTCGAGTTGTTTATCAGAAATCGTGCAGATTTCGTGCAGATTTTTTAAAATGTTATAGATAATCACGCGAATTCAATGGAATTATTAGGTACTTAAAGTAACTAAAACTAATGCCCTTTATGATTTCGGAGTTTCTGAGACGCTCGAATTCAACATATCCGCATAGGTTGAGGACAGCCTGCGTGTAGTTGATATCTTGTTGTCCTCTAAAACGTGTAA
>Ga0129306_1003106_pt1 | contig 13106 bp, 9 predicted proteins | sample P827metagenome_FD_94438 | JGI IMG/M metagenome (GOLD analysis project Ga0129306, IMG submission 94438) | Capybara group fecal microbial communities from Wisconsin, USA - P827 metagenome | ecosystem: Host-associated > Mammals > Digestive system > Large intestine > Fecal | place: USA: Wisconsin...
GACCCACGTGTCACGAAGGTTGGCCGTTTCATTCGCAAATACAGTATCGACGAGCTCCCACAGCTGTTTAATATCCTCAAAGGAGACATGTCTATCGTCGGCAACCGTCCTCTCCCACTCTATGAGGCCGAGAAGTTGACTGCCGACTCCAGCATCGACCGCTTTATGGCACCAGCCGGCCTCACCGGCCTTTGGCAGGTCGAGGAGCGTGGCAAAGGTGGCAACATGTCTGCTGAGGAGCGCAAGCAACTGGATATCACTTATGGACAGACCTACTGTTTCACCCTTGATATGAAGATTATCTTCCGCACACTCACCGCATTTGTGCAAAAAGAGAATGTATAACAAACAAATCACTATATGAACAGTTTAAAAGTACTATTCATCAGTTTATTTACCCTTGCAGCATCGGCAGTTCATGCGCAATACAATAATAGTGGTATCAGTGCTGGTTTCTTTGACTCCAGCGAGAATTCCACCATCAATTTTTCTACGTTCCACCTGCCGCCACTGGCTGTTTTGTACGAGAATGCCAAACAGAACCCAACTATTCTTTCCTTAGCCAAAGCGCAAGAGATTGCCCAGGCAGAGGTTGCCAAGCAGAAACGCCATATATTCTCATACGTCCATGGTCATGCCAGTTACAGTTATGGTAAAACAGACATGTGGGGCCAAGGGTCTACTTCCTATAATTTAATTTTACAGCAATACCAAGGCAGTGAGCAGAGTTATTGGAATGTAGGTGTTAATCTGGCTGTTCCTTTGGAAGACATTCTCGACTTGACGGCTTCGGTGAAGCGCAAAAGATTAGAAGTAGATAAAGCCCGTATTGAAAAGGACAAAGCTTTTGACGAATTGAAACTACAAATTGCCACTTTATATATAAAAATCACAAACAATCTGGTGGCTTTGAAGACCTCCAGTGAGGCTGCTGCTATCTATCAAGGTGCAGGTGCCCTCAACCAAGAAGATTTCCATCAAGGGAACATGACAATTGAAGGTTTTGCCTATACAAAACTTCACGAAGTTAGTGTTGTTCAAGGATATCAATCTCTACAAACACAGATTACAACAGACATTATTACCTTGGAGATATTAACCCACACACCTATTCTCACGAATACAACGACTGACATTACTTTAGAAGAGGAAAAGCTCTCTGAAAAGCAAATCAGGAAAGAGAATCGTGCTTTAGAAAAACGTATCAAAAAGAATGCGGCAGAAGAAGAAAAGCGCTATCGTCAAATGGAAGAAGCAGAGATAAAAGCCCAAAAGAAAGCCGCAAAAGCCCAAAAGAAAAATAAATAACCTCAAAATCAGCAAATATGGATTTATTTAGATATATTGTTCGTTTCTTATACAAAATTCGTTGGTACTTAGTCATTCTACCAATGATTGCTCTTATTGTAGCGTGGTTTTTAACCCGTAATATGGAACGCATCTACGATACCAATACGACTATTTACACAGGTATGATTACGGGTTACAACTTGGAAGGTACTGGATCTGTCGGTGGCAATTCACAAACCAACATCACCAACTTGATGCTCATTATCACTACAGATAACACCATCCATGAGGTTGCTTTGCGTCTTTTTGGCCGCTGTATGATGTATGGTAATCTGAATAAGGATAACAACTATATTTCAGCAGAACATTTTCGTCAACTCAATGCGACTGTCCCCCCAGAGGTAAAGGCACTCATTAACCACAATAGTGAGCAACAGACTTATGCGAACTTAAAAGCATACGAAAAGCCTACTCAAAACAATTTTCTTTTTGGAATTCTCAATTACCATCCCTATTTTGGTATAAATAGCATCACTTCACGTTTAAAAGTTCTTCAATTAGAGCGTAGTGACATTATAGACATTGGCTATTCTGCCAACGACGCAGGTATTGCTTATAACACGTTGGACATCCTCAACGATGTATTTGCTCGTCAATATCAACAGCTCCGTTTTGGCGAAACCAACAATGTCATCAGATTTTTCGAAAAAGAGGTTGCTCGTTTATACAAAATCTTGACAAATGCTGAAGATGACCTCATCCGCTACAACATTTCTAAGCGAATTATCAATTATGGAGAACAGACCAAGCAACTGACTGTACTTGAGGCTCAACAACAGAACTTTCGTAACGACCAGTTGATGAACTATACAACCGCCAAGGCCTTGTTAGATTATTTGGAACGTCAGTTAGGGAATCGCGCTCAGGTCATTCGCTCAAACAGAGAATTTACTAATCAGGTTCGCGACATCTCTCGCCTACAGTCACGTATTTCTAATCTTCGTCTGATGAGCAGTGAAAGTGGTGCTCAAAACAATGAGTCTCAAGAAGAATTGGCAAAAGCACAACGCGAATTGCAAAAAGCGACAGGCCGTGTCACTCAACTTACCAAAGATATCGAAGCATCAACTTTCAGCACTGAGACAGGCGTCAAGGCCGATGACATGTTGAGCAGGTGGTTGGAGCAGCTGTTGCTGTTGGAAAAAACCAAGGCAGAAATGACTGCTACTGACATTATGAAGAATAATCTGGACAAGCAGTATCTTTTCTACGCTCCCATTGGTGCCACTTTAGATCGTAAGGACCGTCATATTGGCTTTATTGAAGGCAACTACATGGAAATGTTAAAAGCACTGAATGCCGCACGTCTGCGTCAACAGAACCTAAAGATGTCTACGGCATCTTTGCGTGTATTGAATCCTCCCATGTTCCCGCTGAATGCGCAACCCACCAATCGTTTGATGATTCTCTTGGGTGCATTCTTGCTAACGTTCATGCTGACAGCACTATGGTTCTTCATTATCGAACTACTTGACCGCACCCTGCGTGATCGTATGCGTTCGGAGCGTATAACCAAGGTGCCTGTCTTGGGCTGCTTCCCCAAAGAAAGCAACCTACGGTATCGCCGTTTCAATAAGACTATTGCTGACATGGCAATGAAGCAGCTGAGCAAAGCACTGCTGCCACATTTCAAGGAGGGACAGCAAAATGTTCTCAACCTGATTTCTACGGACTCAGGTAATGGCAAGAGCTATTTGGCACAGGAATTGGAGAACTACTGGATTTCCATCGGTTTACAGGTTCGTCGCTTAACCTATGATGAAGACTACCTGGCTGAGGATAGCAAATACTTATTGGCGAAAGACATTAAGGACCTCTGTCCAGACATTCTACCTGATGAGATTGCTATCATAGAATACCCGAATTTGGATGACAATTCTATCTCGCCTGCCCTGCTGAACATGGGAACGGTAAACCTGATGGTAACTCGTGCTAACCGTACTTGGAAAGATGTGGATCAAAAAGCACTCAAAGAATTACAAGCGATGCTGGACGAAGAGCATAAAGAAACCCTCTTCATGTATCTGACAGAGGCAAGTCGTTATGCTGTAGAAGAATTTGTCGGCCAATTGCCACCATATACTAAGTTTAATAACTTTGTTTATCGCATGTCTCAGTTGGGACTGACTGCTGTTGAGAACGAACACGCAAAATAATGACAAATACAGCATTAAAAGCATATGCTCAAGAGCATGGAGGAAGAGTATCACTACTCTTTCTCCTGTTTTTGCTTGCTATTTATGAGTTTATTACAGCCGGCTTTAACGCCTTTGCTATTATCAGCATATCACCTCTAATTATTCTTGCTGTATATATAGCATTCAATTGGCAAATGTCCACATTCTGGCTATTGGTTCTCATAAACTATTTTCTGCAATGTTTTAATAAGAACCAAATTTTGCCTGGCGCAATACCTATGTCAATGTATAATGAATTATTGGAAATCATTCTGATGTGTATTGCAATTGTTGACGTTCGACAATCCCAGCATTTTGAGCGTATAGGCAATTTAATGTTATTATCCCTTATAACATGGTGTGGATTTTGCACATTAGAAGTATTAAATGACACTTGTAATTTAGGAATAAATATCGGAGCATGGTATCAAGGAGCCCGTATGATGGCCTTCCAATTATTATATGCCTATATTGTATTCATGCTATACATTACCACTCCTCAAAGACTTATTGCTTATCTAAGAATATGGGCTCTTTTATGTTTATTTTCCGTCTTTTGGACATGGAAACAAATTAATATGGGGCCAACACATTATGAACAATTGTGGCTTTGGAACGCTGGCGCAGCAACCCATGTCTTAAACGGAGGATCATTAATCAGATGGTTTTCTACTCATAACGATGCTGCCAACTATGGCGTCAACGCAGCCGCATCTGCTGTTGTATTTTTTGTTATGTCTATCACAACAAAAATAAAATATGACAGGATTTTTTATGCGATTGTAAGCATTTTGATAACATGGGGAATGTTTCAATCAGGAACTCGAACTGCAATATTCTGCTTAATTGCCGGATTCATGGTATTTTTGGTTCTTTCCAAATCTTTCAAAATCATGGTGCCAAGTGCAATTGTTGGTGCGATTTTTTTATTCATCTTGATTTTTACAGATTTAGGCAATGGTAACCAGCAAATTCGACGTATGCGTTCTGCTTTTGACAAAAATGACGCTTCCTCAGGAGTCAGAGCAATGAACCAAGCAGTCATGAAAAAGTATCTTAAAGATGCTCCTTGGGGAATTGGAATCGGAATGGGCTATGACAATGTCCCCTCAAACAATAAGTACAGAATAATGGCGACTATACCTCCTGATTCTGAATACGTGTTCATTTGGCTACGAACAGGTGTTATTGGTATTACCTTTTTCCTTATAACAACAGTTCTTATGTTTTGGGGAGCATGCTATATTGTTTTCTTTAAAATTAAGAACCGAACTTTAATGGGGATTGGAGCAGGACTATGCGGTCATTTTGTTGCAATGCAGTTGGGAGGCTATGGAAATCAAGTATTAATGCAATTTCCCAATGCATTAATAACATATGGTGGTTTAACCATTGTTTATGCTCTTCCATATATACAATCTGAATGGATTGAACTGGAGAACAAGCGTTTTGAGCAACAAGAAGAAAAGAAACGGCTCAAACTTGAAAAAAGGAAGCGATCTCGTATAACAACATTGTTTAAATGGATATAATATTATCAATCATCACTGTCAATTATAATGGATTTGCAGACACTTGCGCCTTAATTGACTCCATCCCTTTCAATGACTATCCATTGGAAGTGATAGTGGTGGATAATGCCTCTAACCATGACGAAGCATACCTACTTGAGCAGCTGTATCCTCAAGTGAAGATCATTCGCAGCACTAAAAACTTAGGATTTGCAGGGGGTAACAACTTAGGTATCCGGGCAGCCCAAGGCAAATATCTTTTCCTCATTAATAACGATACGATTCTCAGACCTCAAACATCAGACATCAGACATCTCATCAGTCGATTAGAGAGTAATAAAAAAATCGGTATGGTCTGTCCAAAAATCAGATTTGCATGGGACAACAATCCCATTCAGTTTGCTGGCTACACCCCACTTTCTACTATCACCATGCGCAATCGCTCCATTGGTTGTGGAGAAGAAGATCATGGACAATACGACACCTCCCACCCTACGCCCTACGCTCATGGAGCGGCTATGATGGTCAAACGGGAGGTTGTTGAGAAAGCTGGCATGATGCCCGAATGCTATTTTCTATACTATGAAGAATTAGATTGGTCGATGATGATTCGTCGTGCAGGTTACGACATCTGGTATGAGCCTGCTTGTACCATTTTTCATAAGGAGAGCCGAACAACAGGACAAGGCAGTCCTCTTCGGACTTTCTACCTTACTCGAAACAGGTTGTTGTTTGTCAAACGCAATCAGCACGGTTTGAATAAATATTTGTCCTATACTTACCTTTTTTTCTTTGCTGCAACAAAAGAGATGCTAAAACACACCTTTAAAGGACAATTCGGTTTAGTAAAAGCAACGATAAAGGGCATTATTGATTTTATAAAACTCTAATGATTATGACATATTGGAATCTTATATCCTATATCGATATCACTCTATTCATCATTGTAGCAGCCACGGTACTCTACTTGGCGATATTTGCTATTGCCTCCCTGTTTAGCCATCATACAGAAATTCCTAAAGCGAAGAACCAGAATCGCTTTATCATCCTAATTCCTGCTCATAAAAATGGAACAGGGGCTGAACATACCGTATTATCTGCCTTAGGGCAGTCATACCCTCAACGTCTATTCGATATTACCGTCATTGCCGACCATTTGGATGAAATCAGTCTTTTCCGTCTGGCCCAACAACCAGTTACGCTATTGACACCAAACTTTCAGAAGAGTTCCAGGGCAAAATCCCTTCAATTAGCCATCAACAACTTACCTCAATTTAAAATCTATGACATTGTAGTGGTTCTCAGTGCAGGCAATGTAGTAGAACCAGATTTCTTAGAGAGAATGAACAATGCCTACGAATCAGCAGGCACCAAAGCCATACAAGCCCATCGCCTTTCTCAAAACCGCGATACGGCATCAGCCCGCTTGAGTGCTATTTTCGAGGAGATCAACAACTCTATCTTCCGCCGTGGTCATATCAATGTAGGCCTGTCGGCTGCATCTGCTGGGTCAGCAATGGCTTTCGATTTCTATTGGTTTAAGGAGAACATTATGACCATAAATACAGCTTTCGATGACAAGGAACTTGAAATCCGTTTGCTCCGCCAACATATTTTTATCGACTATTTCGATGATATCATGGTCTTTGAAGAGAAAATGCGTACTGCAGAAGATTTCAACCGTCAACGCCGTCGCTGGATTACCTCCCAGTTTATCAATATTCTCAGGAATATTAAATATTTTCCTGGTGCCATTTTTACCAAGCAATACAATTTGGCTGATAAAATTATTCAATGGATGCTAATTCCCAGAATCATCTTGATGGCTATCATCATCCCCATGGGGATTATTATGCCTTTCATTTATTTTACTCTGGCCATCAAGTGGTGGGCACTTTTTGCCATTGTTCTTCTTATCTTTGCGTTAGCTACCCCCAACTATCTGGTAGACGACAAATGGGACAAAACATTCTATATGATACCCTTTATCTTCCTGAGTTCTGTTCTTTCCAAGACCATCCTCGGCAAACGTCTTAAAGCATATACTAACCAAAAACTATAACCACAAACCATGCTTTGGCAGATAATCCATATCATCGAAATACTCCTTTGGCTGCTGTTAGCAGCCTCAGGAGCCTATATTCTCTTTTTCGCATTGGTGTCCTTCTTGTGGAAGAAGCCCGTCTCGCATCTGTCTTCTTATTTGGAAGCCCAAATCCGATCATTACGAGCTGGACGAAACTACACCTATTTAATATTATACCCCGCATATAACGAGGACAGGGTCATCGTTTCATCCGTAGAGAAATTCTTAGGTCAATACTATCCGTACAACAGCTTTAAGGTAGCCGTCATCTCCGACCACATGCAACCTGAGACAAACAATAAGCTGCGCCAACTACCTATCACTCTCTTGACTCCGGTCTTCGAGAAAAGCAGCAAGGCCAAGGCCATGCAATATGCCATGGACCAAATCAAAGAAGACTACGACTATATCATTATCCTTGATGCCGACAATGTGGTAAATCCTGATTTTCTGGAAAAGCTCAACGAAGTATGTGCCAAAGGCTTTAAAGCTATCCAATGTCATCGCTGTGCCAAGAACAGCAACAACGACATTGCCGTACTCGATGGTGTCAGCGAGGAAATCAACAATACCATCTTCCGCAAGGCCCACAACAAGATCGGTCTTTCCTCTGCCCTAATTGGTTCTGGAATGTGCTTCGATTTTAAGTGGTTCAAAGAAAATGTCTACAAGCTCACCACTGCTGGCGAGGATCGTGAGTTAGAAGCCCTGCTACTTATGCAAGGTGTTTATATCCACTATGAGGAGAGTATCCCGGTCTTCGATGAAAAAGTCAGCAACAAGGATAACTTCCAAAAACAGCGTCTACGCTGGATGACAGCCCAGATACAGAGTTTAGTCAGGATGCTACCTAATATACCCAAAGCGGTTCTTGATGGCAACATCGATTTTATCGACAAAACCGTGCAACAGGCTCTCATCCCCCGTTCTATGTTGATTGTTATTACTTTTATGATGGCATGTTTGATTACCTTGCTATCTCGCGTTTGGTGTATCAAATGGTGGTTATTATTCCTGTTTATTTGTCTTTCACTTTATGTATCTACACCTAAGAAGTTGCGCAGCCATTCCGTTTTTGGAAAGCTATTCTCCCTGCCTTTATTGGTATGGAAGATGATTCTCAATATTCTCAAGATAGATCGTAAAAATACAGACTTTATTCATACTACTCACGATAAATAAGCAGACTATGGGAGAAAGAGTACATAAAAGTATCTTAAATGCGGAGGTAAATTTGCTTTTTTACTTTCTCTCATTGTTTTTTGCTTTTTTTTCCCGTAAAATCTTCCTTGACTGTCTTGGCGCAGATTTCATTGGACTAACGGGCACCTTGGATAATATATTGGGCTATCTCAATCTTGCGGAACTAGGCATTGGCAGCTGTATCAGTTTTTTTCTCTTTAAACCACTTCAATCCAATAACCGACAAGCAATCACGGAAATCATGTCTGCATTCGGTTACATGTACCGATGTATCGGACTATTTATTCTTATTGGTGGAATTTTTGTCAGTATTTTCTTTCCATTTATCTTTGCAAACGAGGAATTAGGACTTGGTATCGTTTATTTTTCTTTTTTCTCTTTCCTTGGTTCATCTCTTATTGGTTACTTTATCAACTACCGTCAAATCTTACTATCTGCAGATCAAAAGAACTATGTGGTTACTGCCTACATGCAAACGGCAAATATCACAAAGGCTGCCCTTCAGATATTTCTTGCATACTACTACAAAAATCTCTACGTTTGGGTTGCTATTGAATTCATCTTTGGGTTGATTGCCTGCCTAATCCTTAACTGGAAAATAGATAAGACTTATCCCTGGCTGAAAACAGAAAAACGATTGGGAAGGAAGTACCTAAAAAAATATCCGGAAATTTTAAATAAGACACGTCAGATTTTTATCCATAAGTTAAAGCAGTTCATAACGGAGAAAAGTGACGAGCTTTTCATTTTCGCTTTTGTTTCACTTAAGATGGTGGCCTACTATGGAAACTATACTATGATAATAGCGAAACTCAGCTTGCTTTTTAGTGCTGTGCTCGATAGCTTTGGTGCTGGTATTGGCAATCTGATTGCCGAGGGAAAGAAGCAACACATCATGAATGTTTTTTGGGAATTAAATACCATCATGCACTTCGTTGCTGGCATCATGTTTTTTGGCATCTACCATTTTATTGAGCCATTTATTAGTTTATGGCTTGGGGCAGAGTACATCTTAGGGCGTGACATTCTTCTACTACTTTGCATTCTTAGGTATTTCAACGCTTCTCGAGTTATTGTTGAAGTATATAATCATGCCCATGGTTTATTTGCGGATGTTTGGGCTGCATGGACAGAACTTGGTATCAATGTTGTCATTACTCTCATTGCTGGATATTATTGGGGGATATCTGGCATATTGCTTGGAAAAGTCATTTCTGTAGGGCTGCTTGTTATTTTATGGAAGCCATACTATCTTTTCACCTCCGGGCTTCATGAATCGTACAAAACTTACTGGTGCGGAGTTTACCGGAATTTCCTTGTATCAATCGTAAGTTTTTCAGTAGCACATATGCTCTTGCAATTCATTCCGGTAGAGGCTAGTGCAAGTTTTTATTCATGGACATTGTATTGCATCATCGGTCTAATTATTTACCTATCTATCAATCTTACGCTTATCATGCTTTTCTGCAAAGGAGCCAAAGACAGTTTGCGACGCGTTAAGTCAGTAATAATAAGGGAGGGCAAAAAATGAAAATACTTTATATCATTGATAAGATGACTCAATTGGCAGGTATTGAGCGAATTCTTACCTGCAAAATGAACTATTTGGCCAAAAAAACAGAGCATTCTGTCTTCCTCTCAACTTATGACCAACAAAAAAAGCCTTTGTCATTTGCATTGGATAAAAGAATAAAATATTGCCCATTCAACGCGCCTTTACCAGTTCGTTCTGGAACCTCACTGATAAAATGGCTACTTTCTTACATCCAGGCCAGACAAACATTCAAAAAGGAATTCCATGGAGTACTTTGTTCCATCAGCCCAGATATTGTCATTTGTACTGGCTATGCCTATCCTATACTCGACATCATAATCGACACATGCTATAAGGCAAAAGTTAAGATCATTATGGAGTCACATGTTAAGAGTGACACCGTTTCTATGACAAACTATGCCTTTAATCATACTATTTCCCATTTGCTTTCAGTTTGGGATTGCCATATCAAGAAAAGTCTCCAGCGATGCAACTGTGTGGTAACATTAACTCAAGATGACAAAGCTTTATGGATGAGTCATGCCACACGCATCGAAGTCATTCCTAACATGCTAACAATCACCCCCAAGAGCGTTATCGATTATCGTGCTAAACGTGTTATTGCAGTAGGCAGATACGTGCGTCAAAAGGGATATGACTTACTGCTTGAAGCGTGGCGTCTTATAGGTAAAGACTTAAATGGTTGGGACCTCTATATCTTCGGAAATGAGGATAGAGGCCCCTATCAACAAATCGTTGACAATTTCGGAATACACGATAGTGTTCACCTACTACCTGCCACCCAGAATATTGTTGAGGAGTTTTCAAAAAGCTCTATCTTTGTCCTAAGTTCCAGATTTGAGGGTTTTGCACTTGTGCTCCTTGAAGCAATGAGTTGTGGACTACCTTGTGTTTCTTTTGATTGTCCATATGGTCCAAGCATAATTATCAGTAATAAGCAAGACGGATTTCTCGTTGAAAATGGGAATGCAAAAGCATTAGCGCAAGCATTGCAACAACTTATGCTCAACGACACACTACGACAGGAGATGGGTGAGAAAGCTGCTCAAATCATAGTACGCTATAGTCCTGAAGAAATCATGCGACAGTGGAACGAGCTCTTCAAAAGCTTATAAAGAAATAACTCATGAGGATACTCTATATCATTAATAGAATGACAAACCTTGCAGGTATTGAAAGAATCCTTACCTGCAAGATGAATTATATAGCAGAAGAAACATCCAATCAAGTGCTTTTAACTACCTATGAACAGCAGGGGCGACCTTTGTCATTCCAATTGAACAAAAAGATAGAATATCGACCAATTGATGTAATCTTACCGCTTCGTGAAGGTCAATCCTTTATTAAATGGTTGACAGCATACCATCATGCTCGTAAAGAGTTCAAAAAGGAATTCCACCTTATACTTCAGGAACTTCACCCCGATATTGTTGTCTGCACTATTTATTCATATCAAGTGCTTGACATTATCTGTAATATTTCTCATCGGCTGAATATAAAGACCATTTTAGAATCACACACAAAAGGCGAGACTGCATCGATGGCCCATAAGTTCCAGTACAATCGAACGCTGTTCAAATTATTCACGATGTGGGACAAGCATATCATGACAAGCTTAAAAAACTGCCAATGTGTAGTCACTCTTACTAAACAAGACGTAACGTTTTGGAAACAATATTCCAAACACATTGAAGTCATTCCCAACATGTTAACAATAACTCCTCAAAAGGTCACAGACTATCATGTCAAACGTATTGTTTCGGCAGGACGGTATATGACAGAAAAGGGGTTCGATCGACTTCTTGAAGCTTGGCATCTTCTTTCTGACAATTATCAAGACTGGCAATTATTCATTTTTGGAAACGAAGATAAATCCCCATATCAGCATATTGTTGACCAATACCGCATGAACAATAGGGTTCATTTGCTATCTGCAACAAGCAACATCGCAGAAGAATTCTCAAAAAGTTCAATATATGTCATGAGTTCAAGATTTGAAGGCTTTGGACTTGTGCTTGCTGAAGCAATGAGTTGCGGATTACCTTGTATATCTTTTGACTGTCCATACGGCCCCCGTGAGATTATCAGAGACGGGCAAGACGGCATTCTTGTGGAAGATGGGAATATTCAGGCTTTGACACGTGCAATGGAGCATCTCATGTCTGATGTTGCACTTAGACAAATGATGGGCAACATGGCTATCAGGAATATCTCACGATACGACCCTAAAGCCATTATGAAACAGTGGTATCAATTATTTGAAAACATATAGAACACATGGATATCAGCGTAATAATACCTATTTACAATGTTGAGAAATATCTTAAGAGATGTGTAGACAGTGTGTTGCGTCAGAAGAACGTGACACAGGAAATTATTCTTGTTGATGATGGATCCACAGATACATCTGGAAAGATTTGTGATGATTATGCTGCAACATATCCTGCAATAAAATGCATGCATATTACCAATTCCGGACCTTCTACTGCTAAAAACGTAGGCTATGACATGGCAACGGGAAACTATTTAGCTTTCATCGACAGTGATGACGAGATCAAACCAGACATGTTCTTCTCAATGCTCCAATCCGGTTACAAGCATGATGCAGACATCGTTTGTTGCAATTATATTCAAGTGAATGAAGACGGCAGTTATGAACACACAGAACATACTGGCAAAGAATATGTCCTCAATCAAGATGATGCACTCAAAGCATTATTAATAAAGGACAAGATTTATTCACAGTGCTGGACTAAGATTTATAAACGCTCAACGATTGAAACTCATAACATTAGAAATACGGACGGATTAAAAACTGATGAAGATTTCATATACAACATCCAGGCTTTCGCATGCAGCAAAAAAATATGTGTCGTGGATAAACCTCTTTACATGTACACCCATCGCACCCAATCCTTGTCCAAAGACTATTTCAATAATCATATTCAACAATATATTGACAACCGAGTTCTTAGGTTAAACCTTTTGGAGAAAATCATCAGAGAACAGTTCCCTCATCTTCAGGCCTACTGCACATATCATTGTATATTCTATTACAATGAACTGATAGGGAAAATAGCGATGCATCCAAAAGTATATAATGACACGAAAGTACAGAATGTTGTATTATACATCAAAAAACACCAAGATGTTCTTCTGGCTAAGCATGATCAATTAGGATTTTCTAAGTTTGGGGCCAACCTGATCATTTATCTCCCTACAAC